>Ga0102962_1000274_pt1 | contig 27541 bp, 27 predicted proteins | sample SalPonF2_C_D2_MG_FD_84519 | JGI IMG/M metagenome (GOLD analysis project Ga0102962, IMG submission 84519) | Salt pond soil microbial communities from South San Francisco under conditions of wetland restoration - Salt Pond MetaG SF2_C_D2_MG ...
CTTCGGGCCGGCACGTCCGAATGCCGCGGACAAGGTTGGTGAGCGGAATTGAACGGACATCCGTTCACAGTGTTTGTGATCCGGGTGCGTAGAAATGGGGTAATCAAGGCATCGTTGCCAGCCACTATGGCGCGCTCGGCGAGTCAATGGATGCTGCCGACCGGAGCCGTTATCAGCATTTCGCGATGCCCGGCAGCCTGCTTTATCCGCTCCTGTATGGACGGGTCCTGCAGGCTGCGTTGCAGAAAGCGGTCGGGCGCGCGGCGGTCGATCCGGCCAGTGTTTTGCGCGTGAAACCAGATTTGCGCTGCGTGACTCTGTTCCCCGTGCAGAAACCTTCCGGGTAGAGGCCTGCAGCGCCAGCGATTCGCGAATGTAACAAAAGTTTCATTGTGTAGCTTGCCGACCTTCCTTTATAGTGCTGTTGAATGCCAGCGCAGCAAGCGCCTGCATACCGTCCGGCCGGATTCTCGAAGGTCGGACGGCATTGGATCCTCCGGCTGGCCTCTGTGTGGTCCCTCGTAAGGGGCGGAAGGTTTTGATGAATTCGAGTAAAACACATGAGCGGACCGGATCGCGGTCCGCAGCAAGGCCGCGCGCGAATTTCCAGCGACTGAAATTTACCGGCGGCAATGATTTCCAGATGGAATTGCGCCGCCGGGTGGAACGCTATCTTGAAGAGACGGGCAGGAGCCAGCGCGATTGCCCCCGCATGTACCTCAAGAGTGGCGTCATTCTGTCGGTGTTTGCCGCGAGCTATGTGTTGTTGGTAGGCGTCGTGTCCGTCTGGTGGCTTGCCGTGCCCCTGGCGATCCTGCTGGGCCTGAGTGCTGCGGCAATAGGTTTCAACATCATGCATGATGCGGGCCACAAGGCCTATTCCAAGAGTGCCTTTGTCAACCGGCTGATGAGCGCGATGGTGGAAGTCATCGGCGGCAGCGGCTACGTATGGCACTGGAAGCATGGCGTGTTCCACCATACCTACGTCAACATCACCGGTTATGACACCGACATCAACATGGGCGGACTCGCCCGGCTGTCACCGCACCAGAAGCGTTTGATTTTCCATCGCTGGCAGCATTGGTACGTCTGGTTCCTGTATGGGCTGATGGCCATCAAATGGGAGCTTTACGACGATTTTCGCGACGTCATACTCGGGCGCATGGACGGGCACCGTTTCCCGCGCCCGCGTGGCCGCGACCTGCTGATTTTCCTGGCCGGCAAGGCCGGTTTTTTTGCACTGGCCTTCGGGGTGCCGTTGCTGTTCCATCCGCTGTGGGTGGTCGCGGTGTTCTATGGCGTGGCCGTCGTGGTACTCGGAGTCGTGCTGAGCCTCGTGTTCCAGCTGGCGCATTGCGTGGAAGAAGCGCATTTTCCGCTGCCCGACGAGCCCGGGAAGATGGAAGCGTCGTGGGGGATCCACCAGGTCGAGACGACCGTAAATTTCGCGCGCCGCAACCGGGCCGTCTCCTGGCTGCTCGGCGGTTTGAATTTCCAGATCGAGCACCATCTTTTCAGCCGCATTTGCCACGTCAATTACCCGGCCATCTCACGGCTGGTAGAAGAGACCTGCCGGGAGTTCGGTATTCGCTACAACGTGCATGATTCGGTGTTTTCCGGCCTGCGCTCGCATTTCCGCTGGTTGCGGAAGATGGGGCGGGCCCCCGTCCCGGCCTGAATCGACTGGCAAGGACCCAGCCGAGTTGACAGAGCCGTGAGATTCGCCAAGCGTATGCGGTAGGGCGGTTGATAAGGCGACAGATCGATCAGAGTCCGGGCTCAATGACGGCACGAAATGATCCCCTTATGCAGCCTTGGCAGAAATATGTAAGAGTACTTGCCGAATGCTCGCTGAAAACTGAAGATGGAATACGTATTCGTCCCGCCGATCCGGCCGTCGTTGCCGGTTGTTGGTTCCGAAAACCGTTTTCCGGTGAGGCGCGTGTACTGTGTCGGTCGAAACTATGCCGAGCATGCACGTGAGATGGGAGACGGGCCGTCAGCCGAACCTTGTTTTTTTACCAAACCGGCCGATGCCGTGTTCGTCCCCGAAGCGCCGGAAGGCGTGGTGCCTTACCCACTGGCTACCCATCTTCTGCACCATGAAGTGGAGCTGGTGGTGGCCCTGGATCGGGGCGGGACTAATCTTGATGCCTCAACGGCCGCGGAGAGGATCTTTGGCTATGCGGTTGGCGTGGACCTGACCCGGCGTGACCTGCAGCGGGCCGCTCGTGAAAAAGGGTTGCCCTGGGATATGTCCAAGGGCTTTACATCGGCCGGTCCCTGTACCCCCATTCGTCCTGCCGGGCAGTGTTTCCAGAAAGGATTCGGCGGCGCGCTGACCTTGCGAGTCAACGGCGAGGAGCGCCAGAACGGCAGGCTCGAGGACATGATCCTGGATGTGCCGGAGCTGATCGCAGCGTTGTCGCGGATGGATCGATTGGCCGCGGGGGATCTGATTTTCACCGGCACGCCCGCGGGCGTGGGTGAGTTACGTGTCGGCGATCATGTGCAGGCCGCTATCGAAGGGGTGGGCGAACTGGATTTTCACATTGCCGCATGAGTGCCGGCGCCTGCCACGAACGCCTGCCACGAAGGCTCTGTGCCGCTGCCAGGGCGTAAAATATCGGTACTGAACAAAGGGCGCGTTCAATGACTGCCTCGAAGACTCTTCCCGGCCGCACGGAAGCGATGCAGGTGAGCAATCGCCATATCGTGCTCGATCATCCCATTCTGCCGCCTTTCCCCGACGAGATGGAAACCGCGGTCTTCGGCATGGGGTGTTTCTGGGGCGTGGAACGCCTGTTCTGGGAGGCGCCGGGCGTGTGGACGACAGCCTGCGGTTACGCGGGCGGCAGTACGCCGAACCCGACTTATGAAGAAGTCTGCACGGGGCGTACCGGGCATGCCGAGGTGGTGCGTGTGGTGTTCGATCCGCGCGAAACAAGCTACGAACAGCTCTTGAACCTGTTCTGGGAAAACCACGATCCCACCCAGGGCATGCGCCAGCACGCGGACGTTGGATCGCAGTATCGTTCGTTGATCATGGTAGCCGACGACGAACAGTCGGCTGCGGCGGAAAAAACCCGCGCGCAATATGCCGAGGCGCTGAAGGCTCGCGGCATGGGCGAAATTACGACGGAGATCATCCCCGCCGGCCCGTTCTATTACGCCGAGGATTACCACCAACAGTATCTGGAGAAAAACCCGGCCGGTTACTGCGGGCTCAAGGGTACCGGCGTGGTTTGCGCCATCTGATCGAGTTCAGGACCGGGAGCCTATTCTGCCCGTGCTGATCCGCCCCCGAATGAAGTTCCACTGGTAGCTGAAGCTGAGCTGGTCGGTGCGTTTGCGAACGGCCGGCGGGAATGGCGGGAAGGGTGCTGCCAGGCGAATGATCTTGAGCGCGGCGGCATCGAGCACCGGGTAGCGGGAGTGGTGGACGATCTGGATGGATTGAATGCTGCCGTCGGCATTGAGCGTGATCGAGAGCGTCACGTGACCGTTCTTGATGCGCGTAGGCACCAGGGCGTTGTAATGCTCGTGCCCGACCACCTCGATGCGCGAACGCCAGGCTTCCAGATAAGGCGCGTAAACGGATGCGCGCGCATTCGTGGTGGTGGCGTTACGGCGCGGGTTGCGGCCCTTGATTCTGGGCAACGTCACGATGGGCAGTTGATCCTGGTCCAGTGACGCGGCCTGGCTGGGCGGCACCAGGCGTGTTATCAGCGGCGGTCGCTGTGGCGTTGCCCGGTTCTGCCGGGCAACGGGCGTGGCACCGTTGGCGCTGGTGATGACGTCTTCCGGGGCGCGGGATTGATGCCGGTCCGCATCGGAGGGGGCACTTGACGGGACGGGTTGTGCCGGCAGGCTGGTGCGGAAGGCGCTGTCGAGCCTGACGCCCGGGTGCGGGAAGGGGTCGCCGGACCCCAGGGCCGGAATCGGCGCATCGAGCCGGCGCCGGTTGCCCGGGCCGCGCTGGTTGGCCTGCGCGAGGTAATCCATCCGACGCGGCGGGGGTGTGACATGTGTGTCGCGTACCAGCGTGACCTCTACCATCGGGTTTTTCGGGGCTTTGGGCACGAGGGAGACGAAACCGACTCCGAGGAGTATGACGCCGTGAGCAAGCAACGCGAAGATGAGCGCCGTTACGAGGCGTTCGCGCGTGATGGCGCGGTTGCTCAACGTGAAGGGCAGGCCCTGGTTGCTCATTCCGACGTATTCTCCGGGTTTCGCGATTCGATGGCTTTGAACAGGTCTCCGGCGATATTGAGCCCGTAGGCGCGATCGAGTTCGCGAACGCAGGTCGGGCTGGTCACATTGATTTCGGTCAGTGACTCTCCAATGATGTCGAGGCCCACAAAATCAAGCCCCGCGGCTGCCAGATGCGGGCCGACCGTTTCGGCGATGCGCTTTTCGGCCTTGCCGAGCGGACGCGGTTCGCCCCGGCCACCGGCGGCCAGGTTGCCCCGGCTTTCGCCGGTGGCAGGCAGGCGGGCGAGCATGTAGGGTACGGCTTTCCCGGCAACGACGAGTACACGTTTGTCGCCCTGGCGGATGGCGGGCAGGTAGCGCTGGGCCATGGCATGACGGATGCCGTTCTCGGTCAGCATTTCCACCACCGAACTGAGGTTGGTATCGCCGGGGCCGAGTACGAAAACGCCGCGTCCGCCCATGCCGTCGAGCGGCTTGATGACGATGTGCTCTTCGAGCCGGTGGAATTCTCGAAAACTTTCGATATCACAAGCAATTAGTGTGGGCGGGGTGAGGTCCGGAAACTTCAGAATCGAGGCTTTTTCATTGTAATCCCGCAAGGCCCGCGGCCGGTTGACGACCCGGGCGCCGGCGGATTCCGCCAATTCCAGCAGGTAGGTCAGATACACGTATTCCTGATCGAAGGGCGGATCCTTGCGCATCAGGATGACGTCGAAGTTTTCCAAGGCGACGGTTTCGATCTCCCCGAGCGAAAACCAGTCCGATTCGGAATCCCGGACCTGCAGTGGCTGTACGCGGGCCCAGGCAGCGCCGCCCGCGGCCCACATGGAGCCAGGGCGCACGTAATATGGGCTGTAGCCGCGTCGTTGGGCTTCCAACAGCAGGGCCAGCGTTGTATCCTTGGCCGGGTGGATGGCTTCGATGGGGTCCATGACCACCGCGAGGCGGCTTCCATGAGCGAATTGAGGAGAGGTAGTTGCCATTGACTCAATAGCTTAAAAGCGAATATTGTGCTAAATAGTAAGGTATATTGATTGCATGCGTGGTCCTGGGGCGCGAACGATATGAACTCGACATACGGACAGAATCGAGACGAGCGTTTGAAAGCTGCCAGCGGTCAGGGGGACCTGGAGGTGAATGAGGCAGTGACGGATCTAACCGGGGTGAAAGTGGTAGTGGTGGATGACTCGAAGACGATCAGGCGTTCAGCCGAGTCGTTGCTGGGTCGTGCAGGCGCTACCGTATTGACGGCCGAAGACGGCTTCGAAGCGTTGTCGCTGATTGTCGACAGTCAGCCCGATGTCGTTTTCGTGGATGTCATGATGCCCCGGCTGGATGGTTACCAGACCTGCTCCATGGTCAAGAGCAACCCGGCATTTCGCGATATTCCCGTGATCATGCTTTCCAGCAAGGACGGGTTGTTCGATATGGCCAAGGGGCGCGTCGTGGGATCCGAAGAATACGTCACGAAACCGTTCACCAAAGATCAACTCATTGGCGCTGTTCAGCGCCATGTCTCGGCCAAACGCCGGGAAGTCAGCTGAGGTAGAGGCCTTTTAAATATGCCAAAAGTTCTGATCGTGGATGATTCACCCACGGAGACTCACGTCATGCGCACCGCGCTCGAGAAAGACGGATTTGAAGTTCTGACCGCCGAAGACGGGGATACGGGGCTTCAGGTCGCGCAGGAATCCATGCCCGATGTCATCATCATGGACGTGGTCATGCCCGGTGTGAATGGGTTCCAGGCGACGCGCAAGATCACCAAGGATCCCAAGACCGCGAAAATCCCGGTTGTCATCGTGACCAACAAGGATCAGCCGACCGACGAGGTGTGGGGTATGCGCCAGGGTGCTGCAGCCTACCTGACCAAGCCCGTGTCGGCCGAGACGCTGCTCGCCAAGGTGCGAGAGGTCTGCGCCTGATATGGCTACCGAGGCGCTCGTCGCGCTCCGGGACCGCCCCTTCGAGCTTCTTCTGGGGCTTGAGGAATCGGTTCTCGGCGCCGGCGCCGGCGCGCATAGGGCCAACGCGAACCTGTGGGTCGGGGTGGCTTTTCGCCTGGGGCGTCATCACTTGATCTGTTCGCGCACGGAAATCCGGGAAGTGATTACATGGCCGGGGGTGTCCCGCATACCGCGGGCCAAACCCTGGTTGATGGGCCTTGCCAATGTGCGTGGCCAGTTGCTGCCCCTGACCAATCTGGCGCGGTGGGCCGGGCTTGGGGATTCTGTTGTTTCCCGCTCCAGCCGCATCATTGTGGTCAATCATCCGGAAATACCCGCGGGCCTGCTCGTGGATCAGGTGGTTGGCTTTCGCCGCTTCACGCCGGATGACGCCGCTGGTGCTCAACCGGCGAACGTGCCGGAGACTTTGACACCCTTTCTTCTGGGTGCCTACGAGAGAGATAACGAAACCTGGGCGGTATTGAGCCTGCGTGACCTGGTCGAGTCCGAAGCCTTTCTGCAAGCAGCTTCCTGAAACTCGGCCCTTCAAGCGTGAATATCACTACTGCCCCGGCGTACTAGAGGTAAATAACCATGGCAGAGACCAAAGCAACGGCAACCGGTACCCTCGTGACATACATCATGGGCCTTTTGGCGCTTGCGTGTATTGTCGGGGCCGCTGCGGACTTCTTTTTCGTCGCCCAGTACTCGGTGTATGACGCGGAGTTCCTTAACCAGGCATCTACCGTCGCCGTTCAAACCCAAGCCTTGCCTAACCTGGCAAATGAGGCGTTGAATGGTAAAGCCAGTGCTTTCGGCGACTTGTCCAACGGCGCGCAAGAAATGTCCAGCGCCTTGGCGCTGATGGGGTCCGGTGACCCGCAGACCCTGATGCCCGCGGCATCCGGAGCGGTGGCCGACAGCCTCAGCTTGCTGCAACAGCAGTGGCAACCGGCAGCCAAGGATGTGCGGACCATAGCCAAGGCACGTACCAGTGCGCTGGTGTCGGTCCAGGCGGCCAATGCGGTGCGTTCGGAAATGCCTGCCTACGTGGACACCTGGAAAGAATTGGTCAAACGCATGAGCGCGCACAACCTTTCACGTGAACTGATCACCCGGGCAGCCGACCAGGCCTTGATGGCATCGCAAACCTTGCAGTACATGAACCAGATGATGGGCGGCAGAGGGGACGTCACCACCGCAGGGCAAAATTTCGTTAATGACGTCAACCACTTCGGGGATTTGCTGACGGCGTTCATCAATGGTTCTGCTGAGATGAACATTTCCGCGCTTCCCAATTATTCGGACGTCCAGGCCACGTTGGGCAAACTTCAGAGCCAGTACCAGGCGCTCAATTCCAACCTGCAGACGCTGGCCCCGATAGCCGGTTCGATCGTGGATTGGCAGAACGCCAGCCTGGGCCTGCAAAAACTGGGCCCGAAGATGTTGTCGAATGCACACGACATCCTCAGCAGCTACCAGGCGCAGCGAACTGCCCGCCCGTTCAAGCCGATGTATGGTTACATTCTGGGCGGCATAGCGTTGCTGTTCATTATTGCCCTCGTGTTCCGGTACCAGATGACCGGCGAAGCCCGCCGTGCTGCACGTGCGCAACAGGAAATGAACGAGCGGAACCAGCAGTCGATCATGCGCTTGATGGACGAAATGGCGACACTCGCGGATGGTGACCTGACTGTGCAACTGGAGGTGACCGAAGACATCACGGGCGCGATCTCGGACTCGATCAACTACACGATCGAGGCGCTGCGCGACTTGGTGAAAACGATCAACGATACGGCGATGCAGGTGGATTCCGCGGCACGCCAGACGGAAGCGACGGCTTCGCACCTGGCGGAAGCGGCGGAAAACCAGAACGCCCAGATCACCACGGCCACGGCCTCCATCGCCCAGATGGCGCAATCGGTCGAACAGGTGTCGGCCAACGCGGAACGGGCGGCCGAAGTGGCACGCAGTTCGGTGAGTATTGCCCATAAGGGCGGCGAAGCGGTGCGCCGCACGATCAACGGCATGACCAACATCCGCGAAACAATCCAGGAAACCTCCAAGCGCATGAAGCGCCTGGGCGAATCGTCCCAGGAGGTCGGTGATATCGTCGAACTGATTAACGACATCGCGGAACAGACGAACATCCTGGCGTTGAACGCCGCCATTCAGGCATCGACCGCGGGCGAAGCCGGCCGCGGTTTCGGCGTGGTCGCGGACGAAGTCCAGCGCTTGGCGGAACGTGCCGCGGGTGCGACGCGCCAGATTGAAACCCTGGTGCGCACGATTCAGTCCGATACGAACGAAGCGATCCTGTCCATGGAGCAGTCGACTTCGGGTGTGGTGAACGGTGCCCAGCTTGCCGAGGACGCGGGCCACGCACTGGATGAGATCGAGGCGGTGTCGAACAACATCGCGAAACTCATTCAGATCATCTCCGGCGCAGCGCGCGAACAGGCGCAGGCGGCGAGCGAGGTGTCCAGCACGATGAGCGTGATTCAGGAAATCACATCCCAGACCGCGGAAGGCACGGCTGTCACGGCTCGATCCATCGGTAAGCTGGCGGCACTGTCAGCGGATCTGCGCCGGTCGGTGTCCGGTTTCACACTTCCCGATGAGGGTGCGGATGAAGCGGGTGAGGGAGGCACTGATGAAAACGTGCCTAACCTGGACGCAACAGCGGACTCCGAGCAGGCGGAACTGGCTACTGCGAGTGGCTCGGTCTGAGACCGGCGCGAGCGATAGCCTGGAGGGGAACCGATGTCTAGCGTCAATCTCGATTCGCTAACCTGGATCAAGACCGAGCTGGAGCGTTCGCTCGAAGCGTCGCGCCAGCGGCTCGACGCTTTTGCGGAAGAACCCGAAAATACAGCTCTGCTGGCAGATGTTGTCGACCATCTTCATCAGGTGGCTGGCACCCTGACCATGGTCGAAGTACGGGGTGGACAGATGCTCGCCGAGCATCTCGAAGCCCTGACCCGTGCGGTCAGGGAGGGGCGTATCTCGACAGAGCGTGCGCACCTTGAACCGCTCATGCGCGGTTGCCTGGAGTTGAGCGATTATCTGGACCGGATGGTTTCCGGCATGCGTGACAGTCCGGCAGTATTGCTGCCCGTCACCAACGAGATTCGTGCCTTGCTGGGACGCGAACCACTGGCACGGAAGCGGCGCAAGGCGACCTCCATGCCCACGCCGCAAGGTGCTGCGCAAGGTGAAAGTATTTCGGTGCTGGCGGCGCGACTGCGTCCCCGCTATCAGACTGCACTGTTGGCTTTCTATCATGGTACCGGCGGGGCGGAACCCGTTCGGCAGATGCGGGCGGTGGTTGCCGAGCTTGAGATGGCGGCTTCGTATCCGCCAGTATTCGAGTTCTTGTGGATAGCGAGCGGCGTTCTCGAAGCCCTGGATGAGGGTGGGTTGGAAGGAACGCTGGGCGTAAAGAGGCTCCTGGGCCAGGTCGAACGCGAATTGAAGCGTCTGGCGACCACCTCTGAAGCAGCTCTTGCCGAAGAACCGCCGGAAGCCCTTATTGATGAGCTGCTTGCCGAAATTGAACGGGCCACCTCGCCCGGGGAACGCGTGAGCGCCATACGCGCCAACTTCCAGTTGGGCGAATCCGGTGGCGGTGCCAAGCAGGACGGTGGCTCGGGCCTCGGTTCTGCATTGTTGCGTAGTGTCAGCACGGCTATCCTCGAGGATCTCAGCCGTGTTCATGACCGCATCGACATCTTTGTACGCACAGGGCGACAGCAACCTTCAGAGTTGACGCCCGTAGCCACGACCCTCAAGAAAGCGGCGGATGCGCTGGGACTGATGGGGCTCGCCGAATCCGGTGAGCGTGTCAGACGCCAGAGCCAGATTGTGGCCGAGATGGCCAAGAGCGGCAGCATCGAAGAGCCGGCGTTGCTCCAACTGGCGACCGAGTTGATCGGCATCGAGGGAGAAGTCGAGGCATTTCTCCACGGTGCCGGCATGGATCCCCAGGCGGCAGCGCAGCGCAGCGCCCGAATGGCGACATTGCGCGAAGTCCTTGCCGAAATCTCGCGGATCAAGAATGTTATCGGGGAGCACCTGCGTAATACCGGGGACGCGGTTCCCGTGGGTGATTTGCCGCGGTTGGCGGACAATCTGGCCAGAACCCTGGATTTCATGAATTTGCCGGAGGTGGCACCGTTGGTGCACCGGATGGCTCGCTATCTTGACCGGCTCTCGGCTAATGACCGGCTGCCCGAGCGCATCGAACTCGATCGTCTCGCGGATGCCGTAGTCAGCATCGAGTATTACGTTGAGGCATTGCAGCGCGATCATGGCGCCCCCGAGTCGATGCTCGAAAACGCCGCACGCGCACTATCGGTTTTGGGGGTAGACGAGAGTGAGGGTGCCCCGGTGCCGCGCCGGCCTGCGCCTTCTGCAGCAGCACCCGTTGAATCAGAACGAGCTGATGCCGGGCCTCCGGAGGCTTCGGCAGAACTGCCTGAGTACACCGGCATCGAAGATGAAAATCCTGCGGAGGTGGAAAAGCCTGCGGAGGCTCTTGCGACACCCGACAAGGAACCCGCCGAACCGGTGGCCGCGCAGCCTGCGGGCGCTGAAACGATTACCGCCGTGGATTTGCCGCCGGTCAGCGAGGAAGGCGCAGATCCCGAGATCGTGGATATCTTTATCGAGGAAGCGCAGGAAGTCTTCGCCACGTTGAAGGAGAATTATCCGCGTTGGCGTGAACGCAGCGAGGACGAAGAAGCCCTTATCACCGTCAGGCGGGCTTTCCATACCCTCAAGGGCAGTGGCCGCATGGTGGGTGCGAAGAGGCTCGGTGAATTTGCCTGGGCCTGTGAGAATCTGCTTAACCGTGTGATCGATCATACCCTGCAGGCTACGGACGGATTGATAGAAATGATGGGTCAGGCGATCACGGCGTCTGAAGAATTGCTTCAGCAATTCCGTGATGGCGCGGAGCCATCAGTGGATATCGCCGAGCTGATGGCGCGTTTGCATGCCGTGGCCCATGGCGATTTGCAACTCGACGAAGCGGAAGCCGAGGAGACCGCCGAGCAGGCCGCTACGCCGGCTGCCGAAGAAGGGGAAGAGGTCCCGGCCCCCGGGCCAGAGTCCGCCGAGTCTCAAGCCGATACGCCGATTGAATTCGAGCCGGAACCTGAATCTAAGCCTGAACCTGTAGAGGCGGCATCTTCGGATGGAGATACGAACCTCGTTGAGGAGCCGCCGGAAGTTGAATCGGAGAGCCTGGATGGCGAGCTAACGGAAGAAGCCGCGCCTTCACCCGTGCCGCGGATCGATCCGGTTCTCTACGAAATTTATTACAACGAAACGCAGGCACATCTCAACAGCCTGCGCGAATGGCTGCAGACTGTAGACGAGGACAGCGAGCAGGCTGTGACATTCGAGCTTCAGCGTGCAGTCCACACCTTGCTTGGCAGTGCGCGTATGGCCCAGGTCGACGCTGTTGCCGAATTGCTCAAACCGCTCGATCGCCTGGTCAAGCTTGCGGAAGCAGAGCATTGGGCGGGTTCCATGTTGCGCACTGAAATCGAAGCGGCTTCCATAGCGACCGAGGCCTTGGTCGGTGCTTATGGGGATTCAGAGCAACCGCTGCCCGAATACAATGCCCTGAGAGAGCAATTCGAAGCATTGCTTGAAGAGCACGAACAGGGGCCTGATGAAGAAGCGCTACAAGGCGAAGTGTCCACAGCAGGTGCAACTGCTGAAGAGCATGCGCCAGTAGAAGAAGATTTGCCGACTAAAACGCCTGCGGAAGGCATTGTGGGCGATGAAGCCGATGTTGTCGAGCCCGAAGACGAACCCGAGCCGATCGCTGATACGTTTGCAGAGGATCAGCCCGTGCCCGTGGCGGAGGAGCCGGCCCCGGAGCCCGTCGAAGCAGTCAAACCCGCGACTCGTCCGTTTATCAAGCCTGCGCAGTCTGTTACTTATATCGATCTGGCCAACCTCGAAGGCTATGACCCCTCACTGGCCGAAGTCTTCCTCGGGGAAGCTGGCGAATTGCTGGAAGGGGCCGATGCCTCGGTTCAGAACTGGTCCCAGGATCATGATCAGACTGAACCCCTGACCGACCTGCTGCGGCGTTTGCATACCCTCAAGGGTGGTGCCCGCATGGTCGGACTGTCACCGCTTGCCGATATGAGCCACGAACTCGAATCTTTGTTGGTCCGGGTGGCGGACGGTCGGGTGGCGGTCTCCAGCGATCTTCTGAGGCTCATAGAGCGCGCTTTCGATCGCCTGCACCGGATGCTTGAGCATGCCGCCGGCGATGGACAGGTTCCCTTTGATACTGCCGTATTGATGGAATTGCAACGCCATATCGGCGGTGGCTCCCTTGACGAAGAAGACGAGGAAGCAGAGCAGATCGACCACCAGGAGGCGACCGCGTCCTCAGCCACGTCTCCAGCCGGGCAGGAACAGGAAGAGGAGGCCGCGGCGCAAACCGAGGAAGATGCCGAGGAAGAAGGCGCCGCAGAGCGGCGGGTCGTCCCGCGCCTGCGTCACGAAATGGCCCGCGTGCGTTCCGATCTGCTTGAGACTTCCATCAATAATGCGGGCGAGCTGAGCATCTATCGCAGCCGTGTCGAGCAACAGCTCGTCAATATGAACATGAATCTGACCGAGTTGGACCGCACGGTCGAGCGCGTTCATACGCAGTTGCGCGAACTCGATATTGAAACCGAGGCCCAGATTCTGTCCGAGCATCGCACCGAGACGTCGACTGAGGGGTTTGATCCGCTCGAGTTCGATCGTTACACGCGTCTTCACGAGTTGTCGCGCTCGCTGGCCGAGGCGGTGTCGGACTTGAGCAGCTTGCGCTCCCTGCTCGCCAGCGAGCTGCAACAGGCAAACGTATTGCTGGAGCGCCAGGGCAGAGTCAACGGTGACTTGCAGGATGCACTGATGCGTACGCGCATGGTGCCGTTCTCGCTGTCTGCCGGCCGCCTGCGCCGTATCGTGCGCAACACCGCAGAGGAAACGGGCAAACAGGCCGAGCTGCAGCTGAGGGGCGTGGAAGGCGAGATGGATCGCCAGGTGCTGGAGCATATTCTCCCGGCGCTTGAGCATTTGCTGCGCAATGCGGTAGTCCACGGCATCGAGGACGCCAAGACCCGCAAGAGCCGTGGCAAGCCCGCCGTGGGCCAAATCGAATTGCTTCTGCGCCGCGAGGGCGCCGACATGATCATCGAGGTCCAGGACGATGGGGGCGGCCTGGATCTGAAGGCGATCCGCGCCAAGGCCGAGAAGGAAGAGATTATTGAGAAGGGTGCGGAGCTGAACGAAAGCGAGTTGACCGAGTTGGTATTCAGACCCGGCTTCAGCACGGCTTCCAGCCTGACCCAGTCGGCAGGCCGCGGTGTCGGCATGGACGTTGTGGCAGCCGAAGCGCGTCAGGTAGGCGGCAGTGTAGAGGTTGAGTCCAAGCCGTTCGAAGGTGCCTGTTGGCGTCTGCGCCTGCCTGTCACCCTGGCTATTACGCAGACGTTGCTGATCCGCATCGGCAGGACGCTCTACCCGGTCCCGCTGGCCAGCTTGAGTGGTATCCAGCGTATCCCGCGCACCGAGCTGGAATCGTTGATGGCGATGGATGAACCGGCTTACGAATACGGCGGCAACGACTACCGAATGCTTTCGTTGGCCCAGTTGCTGGGTGAAGAAGCACTCAGCGCCGAAGAAGAGGCGCCGCGCGTTCCGCTGTTGCTGGTCGATGTGGGTGGCCGTCATGTGGCGCTTGTGGCCGATGACATGGAAGGCAACCGCGAGGTGGTAGTGAAACCTGTCGGGCCGCAGGTCGCGCATGTTCCCGGTATTTCCGGTGCTACGATCTTCGGTGACGGATCGATCGGCTTGTTGCTGGATCTTGCGTCTCTGGTCCGTTCCCTGCCGCAGCTGGAAGTTCAGGAATCACAGTCACCCGGCATGCCGTCTCCTGCCGGACTCGCCGATGTCGCGCCCCTGGTTATGGTGGTCGACGATTCGATCACCGTGCGTCGCGTTACGCAGCGACTGCTTGAACGCCGTGGCGCGCGTGTGCTGACGGCCAAGGATGGCGTCGAGGCCCTGGAGCAATTGCAGGATCACAAGCCGGATGTCATGTTGCTCGATATCGAGATGCCGCGCATGGATGGTTACGAGTTGGCCGGGCACATGAAAAACGATTCGCGCCTGCGCTCGATACCGATCATAGTGATCACCTCTCGTACGGGCGAGAAGCACCGGGCACGCGCAGACCAGATCGGCATTGAGCGTTATCTCGGCAAGCCTTATCAGGAAGTCGAGCTCCTGGAGGCCATCCAGTCCCTGGTGGTCGGGTTTGATCCTCTGGGGACCCGAACGATGAATGCCGGCCTGCCCGATGACGACATGGAAATAGAGGAATAACACTTGTCTGCAGATGATCGCGAGCTTTACTGCATATTGCTGCCGGTGGGTAACGGCAAATTGTTGCTGCCACGCAGCCTTGTCGAGGAAGTGCGCGGTTTGGCCGAACCCACTCCGGTACCCGGTGCGCCTGCATGGCTGATGGGGCGGGTTAGGTGGCGCGGGAGCACCATTCCACTGATTGCTACCGAGCCGCTCATGGGCGGAGCGGTTCCAGCCCCTTCACGGCGTTCGCGCATGATCGTGTTGCGTGCACCGCAGGACACCCTGGAGCCGGCCGCCATGGCAATTCTTTCGCAGGGATTTCCTTATATTCTGCGTGTTACCCCGCAGCTTCTGCTCGGGGCCACGCCGCCTGAAAGCGAACAGTTGATTGCGCAAATCAATCTCGGCCTGGAAAATCCGATTGTGCCGGATTTGCCGGCCCTGGCGGCCGAGGCGGCAAGTTTGATGGCAGCTTGACGGATGGCGCCGATCATGGCGCTATCTCTGCCGGCTCAGCCCGGGACTCGGCTCCAGCTTCCCCACAATGCCTGAATGGCGGCCACCGCGGCAGGCCCCGCGGTTTCGGCGCGCAATATGTGTGCGCCGAGACGCACCGGTAGCCAGCCTGACGCTTCGGCCTCCGCCAGTTCAGCCGAACTGAATCCGCTCTCAGGTCCGATCAGCAGGGCCAGTTGCTTCTGCGGGCGGGCCAGGTCGGCCAGACAGCGGGAAGCATCGGGATGCAGGATCAATTTCTGCCCTTCGAAATCTTCGTTCCAGAGTAGCGACAGGGGCTTGGGCGGTTTCAATTCAGTCATCCAGCAGCGCCCCGATTGGGCGGTGGCCGAGGTCACAATAGACTGCCAATGATCGAGTTTGCGTTCCGCGCGGCGTTCGTCGAGCCGTACCTTGGAGCGCGCGCTGAGCAAGGGGTGGATAGTGGAGACGCCGAGTTCAACGGCTTTTTCCAGCGTCCACTCCATACGGGTATGGCGGGAAATCGCAACAAACAAATGGATCGGGAGCGATGGCCGCTCCTCTATGCGCCGCAGGGCTTCGATATCTATGCTTGCTTGTGGACCATCGAGGCGTAACAGCGCCGTGTATTCCCGGCCAGTGCCGTCAAAGACCTGGAGCGGAGCGCCCTCGCGCAGCCTCAATACGCGGGTAAGGTGGTGCTCGACGTCGCGCGTGAGCGGTGCGGTCGAATTCGCACGAGCATCGGGGATATGGATGCGCGGGATATGGCTCATGCCTTTATTATGATCCTGAGTATGCGAAAGTCTTCAACGATTGCGGAATTCTCATGAATGACGGCAATACGGAAACCGCCTTCCCGGCGGTGGATGCAGAAGGGTGGTTGGCTACCGCGCGCCGCGCGCCAAGCCCGCATGCGGATCTGCGCCCTGCAGACACGCCGGTGTCCCTGATCGTTATTCATGGTATCAGCCTTCCCCCCGGCGAATTCGGCAGTTCATGGATCGAGGATTTTTTTTGTGGCCGGCTGGAGGTGTCTGGGCACCCCTATTTTCGCCAGATTGCCGATCTTCGTGTCGCGCCGCACCTGCTGATCCAGCGTGACGGCAGCCTGGTGCAATTCGTGTCGTGCACGCATCGAGCCTGGCATGCGGGTGTTTCGCAGTGGCGTGGGCGTCGCAACTGCAATGACTTTTCCGTCGGTATCGAACTCGAGGGCACTGATTCTCTGCCCTACACGGACGCGCAATATGCGAGGCTGGCTCCGGTAATTCTGGCCTTGCGGGCCCGCTATCCGGATATCGATGATTACGCCGTCGCAGGCCATAGCGACATCGCCCCGGGGCGTAAAACCGATCCGGGGCCTGCATTCGACTGGGAGCGGCTCGGGACAAGATTGAGGCGCGCAGGTTACAATTTTCGCAGGGAGCAACCGGCAAAGCAGGGCGGGGAGGCCTAGAAGTGAATTTCATCATCATCCTGGTGTCCTTGTTGCTCGACCAGATCATGCGCTGGTTCGAGCACGTACGCCTGCATCCCTGGTACGAAGCCCCGCTGGCGCGCTGGGCGGGAGCGGCTCGGACTGCCGCCACGCCGGCCCAGGCGCTGGCCGCACTGGCGCCAACATTCGTTCTGGCTTTCGCCGTGGGCGCGGTGGCCTGGGGGCTGGACCGGATAAACCCGATCCTCGGTTTTGTCTATGGCGTGGTGGTTCTGGTGTTATCGCTGGGGCCGCGCAACCTCACACTCCAGGCGAGCGCTTATCTCCGGGCCCGTGCTTCGGGTGATCGCAAGCGTGCCAGGGCGATTGCCGAGTTGGTGCTGGAGCGTGATGCGCCCGAGGACTTGTCCGGTGCCGGGGCAGATATCGCGGAAGCCGTACTGGAGAGGGCGGGTGATTACCTGTTTTGCGTCATTTTCTGGTTTGCCGTCCTCGGACCGTTGGGTGCGGCGCTATACCGGGCCGCCGACACCTTGGCCGTACGGGCCAGGGTCGATGCGCCGGACAGCGTTTATGCCGATTACACCGAAAGCCTGAAGCAGGTGCTCGCCTGGATACCGTTGCATCTGCTGGCTCTGACCTATGCCATTGCCGGCAGTTTCGACGAGGCCATGAGCGACATACGCAAGGCGTGGCGAGAAGCCGGCACGCATTTCTGGGACCGCGGGAACCTGGTGCTTGCTTATGCGGGGCGGCGTGCCGTGCGTGCCGTAGCGAGCGGTGATGCAGACGAAGTTGAATTGATGCATGCTGCGGTGGATCTGATCTGGCGCGGCTTCGTCATATGGCTCACGGCCATCGGCCTGATCACGCTGCTCGGCTGGTTATTCTGAGGTTGTTTCGGCGCGGAGCTGCGCTGTCGGCGATTCTGTGGCCGGCTTACCTGCTTTTTTTCGCCCATGGCGCGCTTGCGGCTCCGGTCGCGGTTACTGACGCACTGGGCAACCACGTGCGCTTGCCTGCGCCGGCACGGCGTATCGTCAGCCTCGCCCCCAGCGTGACCGAACTGGTCTATGCGGCCGGCGCGGGTTCGCGGCTTGTGGCCGTATCCGTCTATAGCAATTGGCCGGTTGCTGCACGCGATCTTCCCCGGGTTGGCGATGCTTTCCGTATCGACCTGGAGCGCATCGTGGCCCTCAAGCCGAATCTGATTATCGGCTGGGCCAGTGGCACGTCGCCCAGTGAAAGGAATGCCTTGAAGCGCCTCGGGTTACCGTTGTTACTGTTGGCTCCGCGCAAACTCGACGATATCCCCAGGGCGTTGAAACTGATCGGCAAATTGACGGGCACCTCCGCAGTGGCCCAACGCTCCGCGCATGCTTTCATCCAAACTCGCAATCGTCTGAGGTCAGCCTACGCTGGCCGTCGCCAGCTGCGGGTTTTCTACGAGTTGAGCGATTTGCCTCTCTATACCATCGGGGGGCCGCAGATCATCAGTCAGGTCATCCGCTTGTGCGGGGGGCGTAACGTCTTCTCCAACCTGGGGAAATTGGCGCCTGTGGTGACGCGCGCAGCGGTATTGGCACGCAAGCCTCAAGTCATACTGATTGGCAGTTACCGGCGGGCGGAGGCGGCACTGAACCGCTGGCGGCAATGGCAGTGGCTTCCCGCCGTGAAGCACGACAATCTTTTCATGGTGCCTGGCGACATCCTGGGGCGCGCCACTCCGCGTCTGCTTGCGGGGGCGGTAACAGTGTGCCGGGATCTTGCGCTTGCGCGCCAACGAATTTACGCTGCGAAGCCCCAGTCCTGATTGGTGCGTATCAGCGCCCCTCGATGCCTTCGAGCCGGGCGCTTGCCCACATGATTTCTTCGCCGGACGCTGCGCGGGTCAGTACGCGGCAGAGCACGAAGAGCAGGTCGGACAAGCGGTTGAGGTAATGCAGGCAGGCCGGGTTCACGGTTTCTTCCGCGGCCAGCGCGGCCAGCCTCCTTTCCGCCCGCCTGGCCACCGTTCTGGCCAGATGGCAGGCCGCCGCAGCCTGCCCGCCCCCGGGCAGGATGAACTCCTTGAGGGGGGGGAGAGTCTCATTGAAAGCGTCGAGTTCTTGCTCCAGCCGCGCCACGTCTGTGTCCTGTACCAGAAGCGTGTCCGGCATCGCCAGTTCGCCTCCGAGGTTGAACAGTTCGTGCTGCACGCGCACCAGCGTCTTGCGGACCGGTTCGGGCACCGCGAAGGCAATGACCATCCCGATGGTCGCGTTCAGTTCGTCTACGGTCCCGTAGGCTTCCACCCGGGGGCTGTGCTTGGCGATGCGGCGGCCATCGGCCAAGCCCGTAGTGCCATCGTCACCCGTGCGGGTATAAATGCGGCTGAGTCGATGTCCCATGCTGGAGTCCTGGCGGGCGGTACGTGGCCAAGATCATAGCAGTGTCACCTCGGGTCTAGCCGGTTGCGGCGCGTCGATCACCTCGCGGTGAGCGAGAAATTCCGGCCTGGGCGCGAGCCCGCCGAAGGGGGCGCTGAGCGGATTTTCGACGCTGTTGAATACGACGAACACGTTGCTGCGCGGCCACGGCGTGATATTCGACCCGGAGCCGTGCATGAGGTTGCAGTCGAAGAATGTCACGCTGCCGGCCGGGCCGGTGGCGCTGGCCAGGCCACCTTCCTCGACCATGCGCTCCAGGTGCGCGGAATCGGGTACGCCCAGATCCTGGCGCTTGAGCGAGCGCTTGTAATTCTCCTCGGGGGTTTCGCCCGCACAGGACAGGAAGCTATGGTGCGATCCCGGGACCAGCATGAGCGGACCGTTCATGACGGTGTTCTCCGTCAGCGAAATCGAACAGCTCAGGGTGCGCATCCGGGGCAAGCCGTCCTCCACGTGCCAGGTCTCGAAATCCGAGTGCCAGAAAAACTCGCGTCCATGGAAGCCCGGCTTGTAGTTGATCCGGCTTTGGAGGATGTAGGCGGCACTGCCGAGGATCTGGCGTACGATCGAAACGACCCGGGGGTGTCGGCAGAGCTCGGCCGTCGCGCAATCGAGCAGGTGCACCGCGAACAGGGACCGGAGCGCCCCGCTGCCGGGCTCCGTGATCGCTTCTTTCCGCCTGGTGACTGTCGCATCGTCGCGCATGCGCTCGAGCTCGTTGATGACTGGGGCGATCGCGTCCGGAGTGAAGAACCCGGGAAGATGCAGGAAGCCGTCACGGATGTAACGGTCGAGCGAGGCTTTGTCGAGAGGGCCGTCGCCGGGCGATCCGCAGGCGACCGGATCACGGCGGGGCAAAAGGCGATAATCCCCTCCCGTGCGTGATGGATAAAGATCCCTTGCCGTCGTCCTCTTCGCATTGTGAGCGATGGCGGTCATGGGCACCTCCTTCGCATACATTGGATTGGAATAGGAAAAGGGGTTCGCATGTGCGAACCCCTTATTCTACCGACTCATATGGGCTCCGACATCCCCCATTTCAAGGCGGGGCGCCGGCCCGGTTTTTCCGGATGTCGCTTTATGTCTCGGCCGGCGGCGGATAGGCGCCGTCCTTGCCGTGCGTTTCCTGGCCGGTCACCGGGGGGTTGAATACGCACACCAGGCGCAGTCCATCTTTTCCGGCGCGCAGTTTGTGATCGTCGTGCTGATCCAGGGCATACATCACGCCCGGAACAATCTTGTGCACCTTGCCGTTGGCAAGTTCCTCGATTTCACCCTCGCCCTCGATGCAATACACGGCTTCGAGATGGTGTTTGTACCAGAAGTGGCTTTCGCTGTTCGGGCGGATGTGGGTTTCGTGCATGGAAAAGCCCATGCCGTCCTTGGCCAGCAGGAAGCGGTAACTGGTCCAGGTCTCGGCGTCGACCTGTTTGTCGGTGTTTTTGGTTTCGTCGATATGTCTGACTAGCATTGATGAAAACTCCTCTAAGGTTGTTTGGAAATATGTCTATGATTCGTTTCAGGCGGCGCTGCGTTTTGCCAGGACCTCGGAGACGCTCTCGGCGATGATGCCCAGTCCCTTCTCCAGGTCCGCGTCGCTGGTCGTGAGCGGCGGCAGCAGTTTCAAGACATCGTCGCCTGCACCAGCGGTCTCGATGATCAGCCCGCGCTCGAAGGCGGCGGAAGAGATCTTGCCTGCCATGTCCCCGCCGCTGAAGGCGAGGCCCTGGATCAGCCCACGCCCGCGCACTTCGGTGATCTCCTTGTGCGCCTTGGCGATCTTGTTCAGGTGTTCGATGACAATGTCGGCCTTGCGCAGAGTCTCTTCCTGCAGTGTCTTGTCGCGCCAGAAATCGAGTGCGGCAGCGCCGGTCACGAATGCGGGGTTGTGGCCGCGGAACGTGCCGTTGTGCTCGCCCGGCTCCCACTGGTCGAGATCGGGGCGGATGAGCACCACCGCGAGCGGCAGGCCGTAACCCGACAGCGATTTGGACAGCGTAACCATGTCGGGCTTGATCCCGGCTTCCTCGAAGCTGAAGAAGGCACCGGTGCGGCCGCAACCGACCTGAATGTCGTCGACGATCAGGATGATGTCATGCGCGCGGGCAATCTTCTCCAGGCGCTGTAGCCACTCGCTGCTGGCGACATTGATGCCGCCTTCGGCCTGCACTGTCTCCAGTACGATCGCGGCCGGCTTGTCGACGCCGCTGCCCGCATCGTTGAGTACCGCTTCGAGGTAGGCGAGCGTGTCACCATCCTCGCCCAGGTAACCCGCGAAGGGCATGGGCGTGGCGTTGGACAGCGGCACTCCGGCGCCGGCACGCTTGAACTGGTTGCCGGAAAGCGCGAGTGAGCCGAGCGTCATGCCATGAAAAGCGTTGGTGAAGGCGATCACGCTGTCGCGTCCCGTGACCTTGCGCGCGAGCTTCACCGCCGATTCGACGGCATTCGTGCCGGTCGGTCCGGGGAACTGCACGCGGTACTCGAGATCGCGGGGCTTCAGGATCACTTCATTGAAGCGTTCCAGGAACGTGCGCTTGGCCACGGTGTACATGTCCAGGCTGTGCACGATGCCGTTGCCGTTGAGGTAATCGATCAGCGCGTCCTTGAGGCGTGGGTTGTTGTGCCCGTAGTTGAGCACGCCGGCGCCGGCAAAGAAGTCGAGGTAGCGCTCGCCGTCTTCGCCGATCAGCCAGCTTCCCTCGGCTTTGTCGAACACGACGGGGAAGCTGCGGCAATAGCTGCGCACCTCGGATTCGAGCTGGGTGAAAGTGTCGGTGTTCATGTCATGGTCTCCTGTAATCGCTGTCGTGTCTTTAAAAAGTCTCGTGCCTGAATGGGTTTGATCCGTTAATCGCGGTCTGGCAATGGCCCGATGCGAAGCAGCGGCTCGGCCGCGTGTCCGGGCGGAAACAGATCGCTGGTGAAGCCTGTCCCGGTCTCGAGCGTGGCGCTCTGCGCGCGCGCGAAAGCGGCAAACAGCCGGTTGGAGGGCTCATTGGCTGCATCCACGGTCGCCGTGAGATACCGTGCGTCGCGGTTGGCCGGTTGCTCGATTAGCGCGTTAAGCAGGCGCTTGCCGAGTCCCTGACCTCGGCCTGCCGGTGCGACGCCGACTTGCCAGACGAACACGGCCTCCGGATCGCTCGGCGGGCGGTAGGCGGCGACGAAGCCGGCCAGCTCGCCGTTCTGTTCGGCAACGATGCCGTGCTGCGCAAAGTGTGTGCACAGCAGGACGTAGCAGTAAGCCGAATTGGATTCGAGCGTGTCGTCGCTTTCCACCAGGGCGTGGATGCGGCGGCCGTCCTCGGCTCGGGGGGCGCGTAATTCCATGGTCACCTCGTTCAGGCCGCGGCCTTGCGGGCCGGGCGGATGAATTCTTCGTGCAGCACCTGCGTGGCGCTGTCGATCGAGCTTTCGGGCAGCAGGCAGGACAGGGCGTCGGGCGCTTCCAGCCACTGCCGCGGCAGGCACTCGAAATCGGCCAGCCGGGCGGTGAAGCGCCGGCGCGTGTCCTCGTCGTTTTCCACGCCGGGACCGACGACCGAAACCGAGCCCATCGTGTTGGAGGCGGTCACTTCGGCTTTGAAATGCTCGTTGAGACGCTCGCCACAGCCGTCGGGCTCGGAGAGCTGCTCGACCGGTACCAGCATCTCGTGGTGCATGCCGCCGCCGTGCACGGGCGAGGCACGGTAATGGAACGGCTCGTTGAGTTCCAGTACGGCAAGGGCCTGAGCCAGGGTGTCTTCTTCGGCATGGGCCTGCCACTGCACCCGCACCAGGCCACCGTGGGCGGCAATGCCGACGGCGCCACCGGCCTTGCGTTCGTGGCGGTTCACCAGAGTGCCGCCCGTATCCGAAAAGGTCGAGACGGCAAAGACCGGCGTGGCGGTCTCGCGGGCGTATTCCACGGCACGGGCGTTGAGTACGCGGGCGCCGTGGCGCGCCAGAGCCAGCATGTCCTCGTAGGCCATGCGGTCGATGCGCATTGCTTCGGGGACGACGCGCGGGTCGGCGGAATAGATGCCGTCCACGTCGGAGCAGATCTCGCAGCGTTCGGCCTCGAGCGCCGCGGCCAGCGCGACTGCCGTGGTATCCGAACCGCCGCGCCCCAGGGTGGCAACTTCGCCGGCGGGCGTGAGCCCCTGGTAGCCGGCGACCACCACGACGCGCCCGTGTCCGAGTTCCTCGCGCACCCGTGCCGCATCGACGTTGCGAATGCGGGCGTTGAAGTGGGTTTCGTCCGTGTATATGCCCGCCTGCACGCCCGTGAGCGAGATGGCATCCAGGCCGAGTTCGCCCAAGGCCATGGCCAGCAGCGACATGGAGATGCGCTCTCCGGCGGAGAGCAGCATGTCGAGCTCGCGCGGCTCGGGCTCCGAGGTCAGCGATTGGGCACGTCCCAGCAGTTCCGAGGTCATCTTGCCCATGGCCGAGACGACGACCACGACATCGTGGCCGGCCTCGCGGGTCTTGGCGATGCGCGCGGCGACGCGGCGCAGATGATCAAGGCTGGCGACGGATGAGCCGCCATATTTCTGAACGATCAGGCTCATTTTGCTGAATACTCCAAGAATTTGATCGGGTTAAAGGTCTTTGTCGCGGCTCAGCCCGGCGTCGCCCGGGAAGCGCCGGTGTCTTCCGTTGCCAGGGTGGCCTCCAATACGGGTTCGACGGCGTTGCTTGACAGGGCATGGCCTGGCGCAAGCAGCGGCGCGGCGTCGAGCGTGTCGGCTTCCAAGAGGGTCACGACGGCCGAGAGCGCTTCCGCCAGCACCGCGCGGCGGGCCTGCGGGAGTGCGCTGAACCGCTGCACAAACCGGTCCTGCAACGAAGGGGAAGTGGTCGCGAGCAGGCTTTTGCCTTGTTCGCTCAGGCTGATCAGGACTTGCCGCCGGTCGGTCTCGGAGCGGGCGCGGGCAATCAGGCCACGTGCATGCAGGCGGTCAAGCAGTCCGGTAACTGTCTGCGGCGAAATCGACAAGGCATTAGCCAGCGCTCCGGCGCTGAGCATCCCGGCATTCCTGAGGGTGCGCAGGCACAAAAGCTGGGCGACGGTCAGATCATGCGTGCGCGCCAGGTCGCGGCTCGCAAGTGACAGGGCGCGCACGATACGTCTAACGTCGCGCAGAACGCCCGCGGTGTCCTCGTCGTCTGCTGTATGTCCCGTCATGCTCCAACTCCGTAATTTCAATGCGGCGAATATTTCGCTAGACGTAATATTAACGTGGGGAAGCATTTTTTGCAAGTGAAGAGCGTGACAATCGGCTGTAATACTCGGACTTCTCCGTACAATGCTCCTGAACATCTGGGGAATTGACAGTCTTGATCTGGATCGTTTTGGCTTTTGTGGTGGCTTACCTGATCGGGTCGGTGCCGGGCGGCCTGGTGCTGGGCCGTATGGCGGGGATCGACCTGCGGGCGCATGGCAGCGGCAACGCCGGCGCCACCAATGCCGTGCGTGCCAAGGGCATGGGATTCGGTGCCGCCGTATTCGCTTTCGATGCGGCCAAGGGCATTCTTGCCGTGGTGGTCCTACCCTACCTGGTGGCTGCACCTTTCCCGGGCCTGGAGGAAGGCTGCGCTGGCGCGGTAATCCTTGGGCATGTGTTCCCTGTCTGGTTCCGTTTCCGTGGCGGCAAGGGCTTCGCCACGGCTTTGGGCGCTATCCTGATCCTTTCCCCGCTGGCGCTGGTCGTGGTCGTCGGTGTCTGGGTAGTGCTTCTGGTCCTTACCGGATACGTGAGCGCAGCTACCTTGTGCGGCGCCGTGGCCTTTCCGGTTTACGTAGCCCTGGCGGGGCACGGGCGCTGGACGCCGCTATTATTGTTTTCGATAGCTCTGGCCTTGTTCCTCGTGTTCACGCATCGCACCAACGTGATGCGCCTGGTATGGGGCAATGAAAACCGCTTTTACAAAGTCTGGCTGTTCGGGCGTGGACGGCGCTGAATCGGAGCGCTTGCTGGATCTGCTCGCCGCCTCCCCGCGGCCGCAGCCGCGCGAGGCAATCGAGCGGCTGCTTACGCTTTCCCCGGAGGAGTTGGAGCGGCGGCTCACCCATCTGCGTACGCTTGGCGTGCCAGTGGCGGAGAACGCGCGTGGGCTGTTCGTCGACTGCCCGGATATGCTGGATGCGAGAGCTGTCGCCGCAGCACTGCAGGATCTGCCCTCGAGGCCACACGTGGAGGTTTGGCGCCTGTGCGAATCCACGAACCTTCTTGCCGAGAATGGCGAAGTCCCGGGCCTGTACCTCGCAGAGTTGCAGACAGCCGGGCGCGGGCGCCGGGGCAGCGCTTGGCACCAGCCTTTTGCCGCGGGCCTTGCCTTGTCATTCGCGGTGCCCGCGACGCTGCAGCGCTTCGACGGCCTGGCCGTTGCCTTGGCTGTGGGCGTGGCTGGTGCGCTGGAGGGCCAGGGGTATGAAGGAATCCGCCTCAAGTGGCCAAATGACCTCTATTTTCATGAAGCCAAACTCGGGGGCTTGATGGTGCAAGCGGAAGGCGGTCATGCGCCGCGCCTGATCATCGGGCTGGGCTTGAACGTCCACTCGGCGCCGGAGCTGGAAGACCGGGCTACGGCGGCGCTGGATCAGGTGGCTCTTCCAGGCGTGACTCGCAATGAGCTGGCGGCCTTGGTCGTAAGGGCTTTGTCCGAGGGGCTGGAGCGCTTTGCCCGCCATGGCTTCGCGGGGTTTGCCGCGGCGTATGGCAGGCTGGATTTTCTGTCCGGACGCACTGTGCGCCTGACCACGCCCGGGGGGCTCGTGGCCGGCGTTGTCCGTGGGGTCGGGCCGGTGGGCGATATCGCTATCGAGACCGCCTCGGGTCTTTGTCACTACGCGGCCGGTGAAGTGAGTCTGGGTACATGGCAGAACGTCTGATCGTCGATATCGGCAGCACCTATGTAGCCTGGCGCCTGGGCAAGGAAAGTGGTCGTGCGCTTCATCGTGGCCACCCCGGTTCCGTTGTCATCAAGGAAGCGCGTGGCCAGCCGGACAGGGTCGTTGCCGGCGGCGTGGCCGCTTCGCTCGCATTGCAGGAATTCGCCGAGGCGATCGACGCGCATTGGGGGCTGCGCCCGATGATGTTGACGGCAACAGCGCAGGCTCACGGAGTTCGCAATGCCTATGCTCACCCCGAACTGCTCGGTATAGACCGCTGGGCTGCGATAGTAGCGGCCTATGTGCGATTCGGCGGACCGGCCCTGGTCGCTGATTGCGGCACCGCGTTGACGGTCGATTGCGTGGATGTCTCAGGACGTCACCTTGGGGGCTGGATTGCCCCCGGCCTGGGATTGATGCTCGAGGCGCTTGCCCGTGGCACGCGTCTCGAGGCGTTGCCGCCCTTTGCGTCGTTGGCGGACGAAAAGATTTTCGGTGCCGATACGGAGGAGGCGGTGATTCTGGGATGCCTGAGTGCCGCAGCCGCTGCCCTGGAGGGCGCGCGACGGGACGGTTCTCGGATATGCGGGGAACAGTGCCGGCTGTTGCTTACCGGAGGTGATGCCGGGGTTATCAATGGCCGGCTTTCGCCCGGCTGGCAATTGATGCCGGGTCTGGTGCTTGACGGCCTGGCATTGCTTGCCGGAGAAGACCTGTGAAATTGGCTGCGCTGATCCTGTTGTTGGCCAACGTGGCGGTTTTCCTCTGGTTCCGTTGGGCGCCTCCTGTTTCTCCGGCTTCCGAGCCAGGGCTGGTTGCGGTGACGAATACAAGGCATCGGCTGCAGATCCTCGGCGGCTCTACCAGCAAGAGGGCCTGCTTGCTTTTCACCGCCCGCATGGATGCCACTCACGCCCGGGCCCGCGCCGCAGACTTGCGGCAGCGAGGTTACAAGGCGCTTGCCGTGAGCCGCTCCCAGCAGCAAGCCAGCGGGTACTGGGTGCTGCTGACCGGTTTCAAGAATGCCGCCGCCGCCCGGGCAGCGGCGGACAAGCTGCGTCACGGCGGAATCAAGGATCTTTTCGTGCTCGGCGATTCCCAAGGCGGCGCAACCTTGTCGCTGGGGCTGTTCCGCGACCTCGACCATGCCCGCAAACGGGCCCGGCACGTCAGGGTCCTGGGGTTCCGGCCGCAGATTAGGGAACGGTTCCGCACCACGTCGAGCTGGACCGTGCAGTTGCCGTCGAGCGCCAGCGCCCGGGCGGCGTTTTCAGCGCGGACTGCGCCGGGAAGCTGCCGAGTATCCACCGGCGCGCCCGGCTGATAAAATGCGCTGTTCGAAGGGCTGGCGTAGCTCAGTTGGCAGAGCGGCTGTTTTGTAAACAGCGGGTCGGGGGTTCGAATCCCTCCGCCAGCACCAGATACGGATAGGACGTTCATGGCTGTTCGCCTGGTGCCCCGACAGTGCCGCGGCCGGGGTCAGGCACAAAAAGGCTTGACTGTGCAAGGCCATTTATTGATAATAACCAGCTTGCTCTCGCGGAGGGGTACCCGAGTGGCCAAAGGGGGCAGACTGTAAATCTGCTGGCTTACGCCTACGTAGGTTCGAATCCTACCCCCTCCACCAGGATTGGTTAAATGAGTCCGGAAGAAACCCTAGGCGGGTGTAGTTCAATGGTAGAACCTCAGCCTTCCAAGCTGATGATGTGGGTTCGATTCCCATCACCCGCTCCAGTGCGGAAGGTGGCCAGTTCCGCCCATA
>Ga0102962_1000276_pt1 | contig 27496 bp, 14 predicted proteins | sample SalPonF2_C_D2_MG_FD_84519 | JGI IMG/M metagenome (GOLD analysis project Ga0102962, IMG submission 84519) | Salt pond soil microbial communities from South San Francisco under conditions of wetland restoration - Salt Pond MetaG SF2_C_D2_MG ...
CAAATACCTGAAATTTAAGGCGGGCGACCTGATTGCTCATACCAAAGGCACTATCTATGGCGTATGGGATTTCGGACTAACGAATTCAACGGTGGAAAACCGATTTGCAAATATGGATCGATATCGAACTGTAGAGAACAGGCGCACATTGCATTCTGATTGCCCTTATGATTATTTTGCTGATTCTCTTAAAAAGAATTACCAGGCACTCTATGGACTTATGACTGGAAAACCTTACCAAGGGGCTACCTGCCGGAGTGCTTCGCGCGATGTGGCCGGAACCCTTTCGGGAGCCTGGTTCCTGGATAAAGATCCATATGATAATTTTAGGGAAAGCATTGCCATTGCAAATGATTTTAACGGTGAGGTCCGTATCGGTGGATTGGGTAACGAAATGCTGGTTATGTATTCCCAACCATCTCCCGCCCCTGATCCCGAAAGCATCCAAGTTGGAGATACAGTATGCTATGAGGATGGTAGTAATTACGCTTTTTTTGACGTGCTATCTGACACTAAAGTAAATGTCGCTTATGGATCCGGTGATTGCCCGACCAAATTTCCCCAGACTCAAACGCAGGTATATGTACGTTGACTATTAAGGATACAACAAAATATATTTAAATACACGACATGTCCGTCTCAGAATGCATACCCCTGAGGGGCATCATATAGTATAGCATCCATATTTTGCAATGGCCCGTGTTATAGCCCACACACTGCTGCTATCTACTCGAAAACTATGCGGAAAAATGATTCATACGGTCTCCCAGTCCTACCATTTGTAAAGCTTTATCTGGTTTCATAGTATCTTGGGTTTGGCGCTACCAATTATTAGGTAGCCCTATCTTTATCTTATTTAGAGAAATTCCTACATATCTATCAGGTAGTTGCCCGCTGGTACGAACCTTTTGAAATGCTACTTTTACTACTGATTAATCCCTGATAAACATCAACACCTAAGAGCACAATTCAAGTTTGTACCAAGATACAAAAGGGAATAAACCAGGAAAATAACCGCTGGTTACTTTTGGTCTTTCCCCGTTAGGGAACATCAAAAGTGTGCTCCGGTTCTTTTTTATGGGCTATACTGCGCTCATCATAATTCTAAGAGAGCCCCGAAGATAAGAACTTACTCCTGTTTCCAAACACCCTCCACAGATGCCAGCTTTATTGCAGATTCTTCCGACATAGAATCATAATACGAGACGAACCGGTTGGTCTCATCGCTATCATAAGACACCAAATTTTTAGCCCAGCGAAAGCCAACCGGTTGATACCAAAGTTCGGCATCAATATACAGTTGACCTGCTGGAACAGTATCCAGGGCGATACTATAAATTATATTATCCCTCCCGCCAATAAAGTCCGCATCTTTTTTTGCTCTGCCTTGTACGGCTATTTCTTCATCAGCATTTGACTTGTTAAACCCATTCGGCAAAATCCTGTTATCTTTTATAAATCGTACTGCGGTAAGTAAACCAGTTGTTACTTCATCATGCGGACCTGCCATTATACTTTCATATATTTGTACCTGCTTAGGATTATCGATCTTTGAATAGTGTTTTTCGTACATGCTTGCATTTTCATCATTATCGTTTCCGACAATAGAGCCATCCTGACGTAAGGAGCCGGACTCAAATAGAACGTTTCCTGCTTTATTTCGAACCATAAAATGAATCCATGTACGCCGTGAAGGATAAGCTGTAGGTAGTTTATGACCTGCTAGATTATCAATTGAAAGACGCACCTCGAGTTTATTATCGACCCTTTGCATAGTGTCGATTTTAATACGTGCTGTTCGGTTCTGTAAATGATCAATTGTCCTTAATATACCATCTTCCATCTCTCGTGGTAGTGCCTTAACGCCTAAAGTTCCCCTAAATCGGTTTAGTATCTTCATCATGAAAAAGTTCCCACCAAGAAAAGTATGTCTTGAGACTTTTTTCTTGGGTTGTCCCATAACCGATGAGATGGGCACTTCTCCTTTTACGGTCGGCATATGGCATGATTGACAACTTTGATGATCTCTAAAGCTGCTGTGTCGCCATTCCAGGTAAGGCACCTGCTCAGGCAATTCGCCAATTACTTTCCCATCAGGACCCAGCGACTCTGTTATCAGGGTGTGACAAGTAGCACACAACTCAGATGATTGGATATGCCCTGACTGCGCCTGTAAAAACCCTGAAGAAGAATGCATAATATTGGAACGCCCGGGATCTACCGCATAGGGCCCATAAATTTCACGCTCTCCCATGGGCTTCAGGCTGTCAATAACGAATCTGCCTACAAAACTCTCATAACTCCCAAGCTTCTCTTGAGTTATCTGATGACAACTTGTGCATGAAACGCCATCTGCAGCCAATAAATCAATACGACTTATAGCTTCGTTTACAGGTAAATGAGCAAAAATCTTTGCCTTTTGTCCGTTGTACTTTGCTTCATAGTGCGACATCGGCATATGACAGGTGGAACATTCATCCTCTATGTGATTCCGGGATTCAGGATGATCGGTTATCTCGCGCCTGACGGAGGCATGCCAATACGGATCTCTTGCCGAATTGGCCATCATGGTTGTCCGCCAATCTATCCCAAAAGAAATATCTTCTCCACCAGATGTAATTAACCCATTATGGCAACTCATACAGGCATCCGATGTCTGAAACAACTGGTGATAATCAGCAGTAGCGTAGTCGGCATTCATATTCACCTTTGATAGGCTCCCTATAAATATTACAGCTGCGGGTAATATTAATAAAAGAAATACTCTCTTTGCCATGAATAATCTCCCTTAAATTTAAGTCTATATTCAGGTATTCTTACCAACCTTCGAACAGTCCGCCGTCAAACCAATCCCAAAGAAAATAAACCATAAATTGGGTATTTCTTGATCGATCATCCAAAGGCATCCTAATCCCTAAATTCATCATAATATTTTGACGTTTATTGAGAGTAATCTGCATTTGTGGAACGATATCCCATTGGGTTTGTGCCCCTGATTCCAGTTCTCTTGCTCCCAGGAATTCTACCATGGGCGACCATGTACGCCCCCACTTACTCTGACTAATGCTATTGCCAATTACTCCACGCCAAAACATCTCTTCTGTAGCTTTATCTCGTAAAAACGGTAGCTCCATACCGCCCTGGAATTGAATAAAACTATTGGCCGGTAATATTTGGCCGAAAGAAATAAATGGTTCTGCAATCGTCGTGCCTTTCCCAAAACCAGTTAAGCGGTCGCCCGTAGGAAATATAATTTCTCCCGTAGCACTTAATATAGTACCGCTTCTGTAGTTATGGTATAATGCCCGTTTAAAGCCAACCGCTATATCACCCAATTGACCTCCATTCCAGTGCCCTGTTGGCTCTTCACGAAAACCGAACGGAACCACTAATTCAAATTGATTACGTGCACCAATGCGTTTTTCATACACAATTTTATTCATCACGCTGCCTTCATTTTTCATATTAATAGAAGTACTCAAGACGGCTTCATCTTCCGGAAATGCCTTTTCCGTCACAAGTGCACGTGGTAAATTCAAATCGCCCCGTGGCCAGTTATCATCTGTACAAAAGGAGCGGATGTAATGAATAATTTCTTCAACTTCTTTTTCATTCAGCATTTGACCAAATGCCGGCATTTCTTTAGCAAAACCGCGTATGGGGCCTCCCTGATGTGCAATAGCCATCCAGTCTGCATTGGGCTCGCGTGTTGCAAAATTACAATCTGAAAGATCAGGAACCGGAACTTCAAAACCTAATTGGCTCTGGGCAACGCCTCTTCCTTTAGCACCATGACAGGCAGAACAAGCCTCAAGATATAACGTTTCTCCTCGCATATGCCCGATGGCTGTTGTATCAGGTAGAACGACTGGTGCATAAGATACCGACGTTTGCTTTACTGCAGCAATCAAAAAAGTTCCTACCGCAAACAAGATCGTTCCATAACTAAATATTCGACGCTCTCTCATGGAATTTCTGATAAAAAAGTATTTAGGGAATACTATAGTTTATCATGACGAAATAGTAATAGGATATTACTAACACTGATGTAGGATTTTCCCTAACTCTAATGGTTATGGACAAAAAAGGTTTTAGATGGATTCTCAACGATACCAAGCGTTTATAGAACTTTTAAGAGGGAGTAATAACAATAATAATGTTCATAAAACTCACCTTGTTAGAAAGCCATAACATCACACCAAGTGGCATGTAAGCCTGCCCATTACATTAAAGTAGGTAGAACACCTATTGAATACCGTGGGCTAAAATCATAATTAAAAGCAAGACTTTAACAATAAGCTTCATTATGGATAATCCGAAAGAATTAAAAACACCACTTGCGGATAACGAGCTGCAACATTTTAAGGCTTTATTACTCGAAAAAAGAGATGAAGCCCAGGAAAAACTTGATACCATTTGGAATGAGCAGGCTAATCTTGAAGAAGCCGATGATGCCGATTTATCATCCCTTATGCACCATCTTGGCGATGTAGCTTCGGATACTCAAGAAGAGGAAATGCATTACCAGATGATTGAACGGTTGCGTGAATATATTACGTATATCAATGAGGCGCTGGAACGAATTGAGAATAAAACTTATGGCATCTGTCTAGCCACAGGAAAGCCTATTAGTAAAGAGCGATTGGAAACAGTGCCACATACCCGATATAGCATCGAGGCTAAGAAACAGGGATTAGTTGAAGACACTTAGCATTATGATAAGAAATAGAGCATATGACTCCGATCCGGATCCGGTATTTCATGAACGTATTCATGTTTTGACAGAGCGTGGTTATCGGGGTTTTAAGATCACTAAAAAACAGCAACATTGGGAGGGCGTAAAAGTAACGGCCACCAATAGGACTGGTAAAATTGTATCGAGCAATGGTAATACGGAACAAGAAGCGTTAAAGAAATTGATCGATCAAATTGACCTGTTGCTAGACCAATAGTATTCTAATAAAACCGAGATCATTTATGTTTGTCAATCGTAAAGATGCTGGGGAACAGCTTGGAAAAGCGTTAGAGAAATATAAATCAATGGATACTGTTATTCTGGGTATTCCACGTGGAGGGATCGAAGTGGGATATTATGTTGCTCTGCATCTGGACGGTGATTTCAATACACTAATTGTAAGAAAGCTGGGATATCCGCAACAGCCTGAGGCTGCTTTTGGTGCCGTTGCCGAAGATGGTAGCTTATATCTCGATCCCTGGTCTAATCAATATCTTAACAAAGAGATTATTGAACATGTCATTAGCAATGAAAAAGAGGAAATTCAACGACAAATAAAAACATATCGTCAGGATAAAATATTACCTGACCTGAGTGGTCGTGTTGTGATTCTGGTTGATGATGGTATTGCATCGGGAGCCACGCTTTTTGCAGCTATTAAAATGTGTCGGAAACAAAATCTTCAAAAATTGATAGTCGCAGCTCCTGTTTCGGGGGTATCGAAGCTCTCAAAATTAGAAGATAAAGCGGATGAATTAATTATTCTCGAAAAACGTAAGAAGTTTTTCGCTGTCTCAGAAGGATATGTTGAATTTGCAAATCTAAACGATAAGCAAGTTCAATATTTTCTAGATCAGTGGAAACAAAACACAGGCAATAAGATCCCTCCTGAACGTTAGGCGAGCATATATTCATTTTCATTAATGCTAATGCAAGAAATTCTCTTCTGAATACCCGACATTTAAAAGAGTGGCGGAGGATGAATTAATATATAGTATAAGTCCAAAGGACTTTTTATGAACTTTGCCAAATACTGCTATTGAGTTAACACTGAGCATGTTTTAGGTGGAATTTATGGCCAACATTGTTTATATAATCAGCTATGAGAAAGAAGCTGCTTATATTTGTCAGTTACTGTATGCTGGCGATGTTTGTCTTCAGTATAATTGTACAGTATAATGATCCGGATCCATTGACATGGATGGGCGTTTATGGGGCTGCAGCCATATTAACCATTGCATTTATCTCCAATCGCTTGCACTGGGCACTACCGGCAATTTTATTTATTTTTACCTTGATCTGGGCTAGTACTATTGAACCGGAAGTTTGGGGATATGTTACCGTACCGGATCTTTTTAGTGCCTGGGAGATGAAGAATATCGTTATTGAAGAAGGCCGTGAAATGGGTGGTCTTTTAATCGTTTCGGTATGGTCGCTCTTTATCGCCATTATCTCTTTCAGGCATCGGAAACAAAAAGAACCAAGCAACCAAGAATCATCCCTGAAAAACGAAGAAAGTTAAGCCCCTGAGGGATATTTTTCCTTACTTAAAAAGGATAAAAAAATAATAACTTCTTGCACAACAAGTAATTATAAGATTCTTTTTGAAATAGTTTAATGCTAATACTCCATTCTATATCGAAGGTAATACCAGACTTGGATACTTTTTAAACCTTCGCATGCCTCTTAGCTTTTCGTTTGCGATCTCTAAACTCAAGCACCTTCTTCCAGCTCTTAGTATTCAAAATATTTTTCGAAGTACACCAGCCCCGTCGGGCAATGGCCACCCCTAATTTCATGTATCCAAAACTCATCAAATCGTGACTGTCGGTGCCAATCAATAACATTGCTCCCTCTTGTTGTGCCATACGGGCCCAGTGAGCATTCAAATCCATGCGAATCGGTTGGGCATTAATTTCGAGAGCAGTCCCCGTTTCAATTGCTTTTTGAATCACAACCTTTAAATCAACCGGATATTCCTTTCGCTTTCCGATAAGACGTCCCGTTGGATGACTGATGGCATGCACATATGGGTTTTCGCACGCCATCAGGATACGATCAGTATTGTCGTTGTTAAACCGACTATGTATTGAAGCTGTCACCCAGTCAAGTTGCGCAAGCAGATCATCTTCGAAATCCAGAGTGCCGTCCGGAAGAATATCAACCTCAATCCCCGCTTTTATAAAATCGGAACCAAGGTTATTATTTATTCTTGCGATTTCTTTAAGCTGCTTTTCGACTTCCTCTTCGGAAAGTCCACCGGCAATCACAGAAGTCTTTGAATGATCGGTAAGCACTACAAATTCATAGGGATAATGTTTTTTTACGTAGGTTGCCAGCTCTTCAATACTGTACATCCCGTCCGACCAATCAGAGTGCAAGTGGAAATCGCCTTTGATATTATTTAGTTCTACTAAGCTGGGAATTTTATTTCGAGCCGCTAATTCAATTTCACCTTCATTTTCGCGCATTTCCGGTGGAATCCAACTCAATCCTAGTTGCCTGTATATACCCTCTTCGGTCTCGCCGGTGATTTTTCTGCCGCTTCGATTTTCAAATAGTCCATACTCGTTGATTTTATATCCGCGACCTTTGGCAATTGTACGTAAGTGAATGTTATGATTCTTCGATCCGGTAAAATACAGCAAGGCAGCCCCCCATTGATTGTCATTAACCAGCCGCATATCAACTTGTAGATTCCTCTCCTCGGTAATGACACTTGCCTTTGTATCGCCCCGAGCCAGCACTTTTTTGATGCCTGGCATTGAGGTAAAATAATCCAATACTTTCTCTCCATCTGCTTTTTCAGCCGTTGCCAGGATATCCACATCCCCAATAGTCTCTTTCATCCGGCGCACACTGCCTGCAAACTCCAGTTTCTTAATCTCTGTGCATCCAGATAAAGCCTTTCTTAGTTCTTCAACAATTTCCAAGGCTTCTGCCAATAGTATTCTTTCTGATGATTTACGAGCCTGGCTCAACCCTTGTCGCAAATTTTCAACAGTTTTTTCACCAAATCCTTTTAGTTCCTCAATATGCCCACTGTCAAGGGCTTCCAGCAAATCTTCCCGGGTATTGATTTCTAATTCCTTATGTAACTTCTTCAATGTCTCCGGTCCCATTCCCGGTATCTTCAGTAGCTCAACCAAATCATGCGGCACCTCTTTTTTGAGCTCCTCATATTTTTTGATTTCCCCCGTCTTGATGTACTCACGAATCTTTGCCGCAATCCCCTCGCCTATACCTTTGATATTCTCTAGTTCATCATCTTCAAGAAAGTCATGAATATCTTCCGTCAAATGCTCAATGACTCGAGCTGCATTTTGATAAGCGATAACCCGAAACCGGTCCCCGGACTCATGGAAGCGATAAATCGAGGCCATGTCATCAAAAATTTTTGCCAGCTCTTTGTTGGTTTTATACATGAGAATTCCATTCTATTTAATAATTGATAGGTCTTTTGAATATCATAAACTCATTGATATTCGTCATGTCAATAGCTCCAAGCAGCCTTCCGCCATCGACCACGGGAAAGAATGTTTTTTTTGCAGAATGAACCTTGCGATAAATATCCGCAAGATCATCGTGAGCTGAGACGCTGTCGAAATCTTTAATCATGATATCCTTAACCTGCATTCCGTTGGTTCTGCTGCGAAGTGACTGCATTAAATCTGAATTATATACGATGCCCACGGCACGATTCCCATCTGTAACGACAAAATCGCGTTCAGTTCCTGCTATAATCGTATCAACAACATTTTCCAGTGAGTCTTCAGGATTTAGTATTGTAATATTGGTCATCATAGCATCTCGTACCTGGTGCCCTCTCAAGATGCTTAATTGTTGAATAAGTATGTTCTCCCCTTGCGCTCCAAAAAAAATGAAGACGCCAATCAAAGCCAGAAAAGGGTTATAAAATAATCCCAGGAAGAAAAACAGGAAAGCTACAAACTGTCCTAATCGAGCTGCTATTTGAGTAGCTTGCACCCTTCCCATCCGCATAGCCAATAAAGCTCGCAGAATTCGTCCCCCGTCCATTGGGAAGGCTGGAATAAAGTTAAATGCCGCAAGTATTATATTGGCATAAAAGAGTAAAAAGAGGAAATTACGGGGAGATATTTCACTGAAGAATTCCTGAATTTGCTGCTGATCCAAATTCCGGAAAAAATCAAAAGGGATAAAAATATACAGCAATAAAGCGATCAACAGATTTACAGCTGGCCCCGCAAGCGTTATTAACAGCTCCTGCTTCGGCTCTTCCGGCATTTCTTCCAGACTTGCTACACCACCGATCGGCAACAAGGTTATTTTTTGGGTTTGCACATCAAAACGCTTTGCTGTTAAGGCATGACCAAGCTCGTGCAAGACGACGCAGATAAAAAGGACGAGTACAAAAATAATATTCCATACGGTACCCCTAGTACTCATACCACTAATAAGACCAACAAATACAATCCACCCGATTAACAATAGAAATGACCAGTGAACTTGCACTTTTATTCCAGCCACTTTACCAAGGAGCAATGATCCTTTCATAGACCTATTTCTGGTTCGATACTATTACAGTATAAATGCTTCTTTACTCTCAATGGGTATGAACAACACCGTGATTTATGTAGGTAAGCTTATGAATTCCATGTAGTATCTATCCCTATCTATATTATTAACAATATTTTATTGATATTTTAGGATTTTAATAAAATATTTTATTAACGTTTATAATTAATAAACCAACCGAAATAAGGGTCGGAGGGGTTATATGATCTTCGTAAAGAACAAAGATCTGAGTGAAAGTGATAAAAAACTAGTTAATAATTTTCTGGAAAACCTTATCAATAAATCAAGAAAGCTTTGCCAATCAATCGTTAAAAAAAATGGATTTATATTTCTTGACAGTTGGGATAACAAGATGGGGTTTGTTAAAAAAAGAGGAGACGATGAATTAATTCTTAGCCTTCAGTTCGATGACTCCACCGAAGGTAAGTGTTATGATTACCAGCTAATCATAAAAAAACCGGACGAACACTGGATGCATAGTCAGCTCCTGGATTACAAATATGTACGACATGCGGGTATTGTACTTTCTTTGATTTCAATTTTCATGATTAGACTATATGGCAGCATGCCGGTAGAACCACTTTTTTACCCCCTCAGTTGCTAATACATAAAGAATACTAATCCCAATAATCGTTACCAATAACGTTATTGGCAATGGGATAAAACCGGTAATGGGTTCTATTGGCAGGTATGGCAAACTAAAAGATACTAGTGCAACAATAATCGCATTAAGAATAAGGATACGGGCGGGGCGAGATTGATAAAACCATCTTTGAGTACGGATCACAAAAATAATTAAAATCTCGGTAAATAATGATTCTATAAACCAGGCCGTTCGGAACTCCTCAATCGAAACATGCAGCAGTAATAACAATATACCAAAGGTCAAAAAGTCAAATATCGTACTCACCAATCCGAATACTACCATAAAATTTCGAATAAATTTAATTCTCCATTGTTGGGGCAATTGAATTGTTTCGATATCTACCTGATCGTTAGCCAGCGACATTCCGGGAATATCGGAAAGTAGATTATTAAGCAAAATTTGTTTTGCCAAGAGAGGCAGAAAGGGCAAAAAAGCAGAGGCCGCTGCCATACTAATCATATTCCCAAAATTGGCACTTGAAGTTGTCAGGATGTATTTAAGGGTATTGGAAAACGTAATCCGCCCTTCTCTAATCGTGTCGTGCAATACATCCAGATCGTGTTCCATCAAGACAAAATCGGCTGAATCCTTAGCCACATCTACTGCAGAATCAACTGAAATACCTACATCTGCTTCGTATAAGGCCGTAGCATCATTAATCCCATCCCCCAGATAGCCAACTACGAATCCAGCCTTCTTCAGTGCACGAATAATACGCTCTTTTTGCTGTGGATCCAGTTCTACAAATAGGTCTGTCTCCCGCACCTGTTGTGTAAGAGCATCTTCTCTGATATGCAGAAGTTCTTCGCCAGTAATTATTTTGCTATAATTCAAACGCACTTCTTCTGCAATATGCTTGGTTACATACCGGTTATCTCCAGTCAGGATTTTAAGTCGAACCCCCAAATCGGCTAGTTTTTGTAATACATCTCTAACTTGTCCTTTAGGGGCATCGTAAAACAACAGAAAGCCACAAAATATAAAATCATGTTCATCAGCTTTCGTCAAGATAGATTGGTCTCCCTCCCATTCACGCTGTGCAACGCCCAGTACACGGAAGCCTTGTTTACTCCATTCCTTATACATTTTGTTAAGTATTTGGCTTTTTTCAGGGGTCAGCGCCATCACCACGTCTTCCCTATTTACAAAAGAACACATGCCCATAACCTGTTTGAAGGCCCCCTTTGTTATCAGTAATATTTTATTGGGGGCCTCGGAATCTTGTACTGCCACCGTCAGTCGCTTACGAATAAAATCATATGGAATTTCACCGATCTTATGTAAAGCTCCAAGATCATACTGCGCCTCATCTAACTGTTTTGATAGAGCTTCATCCATCGGATTTTTAAGTCCCTGCTGAAATTTTGCATTTATACAGGCAATCCGTGCAACAGTGGCAGAATCACTCCCTTCAGCATTAACCGCTCTATCCAACTTGATCACTCCCTCTGTTAGGGTCCCGGTTTTATCAGTACAAAATACATTCATACTGCCAAAGGTTTCGATAGCATTCAACTTTTTTACGATTATACCTTTTTCGGCCATCCTGCGGGCTCCATGCGAAAGTGTAATCGTGATAATCGCTGGAAGCAGTTCGGGAGTCATCCCCACGGCTAAAGCAATGGCAAAAAGTAAAGATTCGAATGTAGATTTCTGATCAATGATATTAATTGCAAATACCAAAACAACAAGCACAAAAATAACTCTCGTCAGCAAGTAGGAAAAGTGCCGCACGCCTCTTTCAAACTCGTTTTCTGGCATTTTGGCTTCCAGCTTCTTGGCAATTTGTCCCATCTTAGTCCGGGGACCGGTTTCTGTCAGCATAACTTTTGCAGTGCCACTTCGAACGGAAGTGCCCATAAATACTCCATTGCTCACCTTTTGTATGGGGATGTCCGCTGGCGCGATGCCCGGTTTTTTTTCGGCGGGGAAAGACTCTCCCGTCAGGGCTGCTTCATTCACAAAGAGATCAGTGGCTTCAAGGATACGAGCATCGGCAGGAACCAGGCTCCCTGCCGATAACAATACCACATCGCCCGGTACCAGTTCGGTGGCCGGTATTTCTACTTCCTTACCATCTCGCAATACGGTTGATCGAATGGATATTAGCGCTTTAAGCTCCTCTACGGCCTTTTTAGCATTATGCTCCTGACGAAAACTGATAAACGTACTTGCTAAAACAATAACCAATATGATAGTTGCATCAAGCCAATCGTACATGAGCGCAGAAATGACCGCGGAAATTATTAAGACAATAAGCAATGGACTTTTGAACTGTTTCAAAAATAGTTTCAGTGTCGTAACATGTGGCTTTTGTATGATTTCATTTCTGCCGAAATTATTCAGCCGCTGTTTGGCTTCACTATTGCTAAGTCCACCAATAGTTGATGCATAATCCTGGAATAGTTCCTCTTGAGACAAACACCAAAATCCCTTCTTTTTTTCTTCTTTGATATTGTTGGTTGATGACTCCAATTATTATTTCATGTTATCTCTTGGTAAATATGATAAACCAATTGCTCCGAGTAAGATAGACAGTTTTACAAAAAAACTTTATAAAGGAAATATTATGGATTTATGTAATATTAATTCTTACATCATCCTATCTTATTTCTACAGTAACCTTTCGCTAACGTAAATTTAACTCTCCGGTGGAACATAATTCCATTTTTATCTATCCCCCCGGTTGGTGGACAGTTAAGCCGGACATCTCCAAAAAGTACCGACGTGACTTTTACTCTATTAAGCATTCAGACTTAATACAAAAGAGATAGATGCTACCTTCCAAGCGTGGAGAATTGGAAGACCAGGGATAGGAAAATTCTTAAGCGTGATATTTTATCACAGCCGGTCTTCTTATTCAAAATATTAAAATTTTACGAAGCTGTCCGAAAGCAAAAGGCAGCAGACTCATCACCAGCACCGTTATCCAGCCATTTAAATCGGGAGGCACAATTTGCAGCACACGTGCCATTTCGGGAATATAAACGGCCATTAGCAGGAGTCCCACACACAAAAACAAGGCTATCCAAATGTATGGATTCCGATTAATCGTATTATCGATAAAGTGTGAATCATTACTACGCATATTAAATACATGCCAAAGCTGTGCCGACGCTAAGGTTAAAAAAGAAATCGTTATTGCCTCATGGGGAGGCATGTGTAAATAATCTAAAGCAATAAAAAGAGAGCCTAACACCGACATCGTTATAATAAGACCATAAAAAGCAATGCCCATCCATTGAGAATAATCCAAAATGGGATGATCTGGCCTACGGGGAGCATGTCTCATGACACCTTCTTCGCCCTCTCCAACCCCCAGTGCAAGGGCAGGAAATACATCTGTAACCAAATTTAAAAAGAGAATTTGAAGTGGCAATATTGGCAACGTAGTGCCCAACATTGAAGCTAATCCTACAACCATCACCTCGCTGACATTACACGACATAAGGTAATAGATGAATCTTCTGATATTACCAAATATTATGCGCCCTTGTTCAATGGCTTTAACAATAGTCGAGAAGGCATCATCGGTAAGTACCATATCAGCTGCCTCCCGGGCTACCTGAGTGCCGCGTTGCCCCATAGCAATACCTATATCGGCTTTTTTAAGGGCCGGTGCATCATTAACCCCGTCGCCTGTCATAGCAACAATTTGGCCGTGCTTCTGGTATAGCTCGATGAGATCAAGTTTTTGGCGGGGACTTATTCGGGCAAATATTGATGCTTTTAAGATTCGATCCTCATCATTTAATGGGAGATCCCCCATTTTTTTGTTGTTCGGCAAGTCAGAACCGTGAATTACGGTTGTCTGGTCATCATCCTGTATGCCAAGCGATTTAGCAATATACTGGGCTGTAGCCATCTGATCACCCGTCACCATAACCACTCGTATGCCCGCCTCTTTACATTTCTTAATCGCATCTTTAACGTCAGGTCTCGGCGGGTCAGAGAGAGCCACTAATCCAACAAAAGCCAAATTTTCATATGGATTACCGTTGATATCATTTTCTGTTTTCACCGCCAAGGCAATCATTCGAAGTCCCTGCGAAGCCAACTTCTCATTCAGTTGCTCCCAATTTTTGCGGTGGTGATCGTCCAGAGGTTGCCGATCCCCATTAACCATTATGGAAGTACAGACTTTCAATACTGGCCCCGGTGCCCCTTTTACATTTACCCGGTAGCTGCTCTTATCCAATTGATTCCAGGTAGCCATCATTTTAATATCAGCATCAAAGGCCTCCTCTCGAACCTCAGGGTATTTTCTACTTAATTTTTTGAATTCGATTTTGGCTTTTCGTGATGCATCCAATAAAGCAATTTCCAACGGATCACCGGTCCCTCCGTCCTCTTGTTCAAAAAGTGCCGCATTATTACATAACGTTGCTATTTCTAAAGCCAGCCGGAGATCTTCATCATTTTCTGTATTCAATTGCTGTCCATCAGTTGAAAAAGGAATTTCACCAGAACCTGAGACCATAATTTCTTTTTGGGGCAAATAAATATTCGTAACCGTCATTTTATTCTCGGTAAGCGTACCAGTTTTGTCTGTACAAATAATACCTGTCGCCCCCAGAGTTTCTACGGATGACAACCGATTAATCAGGGCATTTTTTTTTGCCATAATCTTTAAGCCTTTGGCAAGAGCAATCGTAGCAACGATAGGCAATCCCTCTGGGATAGCAGCCACTGCCAAAGCAATACCGGTTTCTACCATCAGATAAAATTCTTTACCGGCAACAATACCCGATATAGCCACAAATACAGTGATAAGTAACGTTATGAATATCAACCGGTAACCAAGTTTATCTAATCTTTGTTCGAGAGGTGTTTGCTCTTCTTTTGATTCTTCTACGAGTGATGAAATTTGCCCTAACTCAGTTTCTAGTCCTGTTGTTACAACCACCGCCTCTCCTGAACCCCGTGTAACCGAAGTGCCTTTATAGAGCATATTAGATCGTTCCGCCAAAACCACCTCTGCTTCCAGAGAAGCGACTTGTTTTTCAACAGGCAAACTTTCACCGGTCAGTGCAGACTCATCCGTTTGTAATTTTGAACTTTCAATAATACGCAAATCCGCCGTAACAATATCTCCACCTTCTACAATCACGATATCGCCGGGAACCAGATCTTCCGCATCTACCTCAGTAATAGTACCTCCTCTGCGAACCCTGGTCTTAACTTTTCCCATTTTGAAGAGGGCCTCCATTGAACGGACAGCTCGAAGCTCGGTAAAAAATCCAATACAGGCATTAATGAGGATGACTACGACAATTGCCCATCCATCAATTATCTCATTAAGCCAAAAAGCAAAAGCTGCAGCTATTACCAATAGCAGGATAATGACACTTTTGAACTGATCTATAAAGATCGAAAGTATACTTTCTTCCTTATGCTTCTTTAACTGGTTTGGACCATATGTTTGTAGACGTTTCTGGAATTCGGAATAAGTAATGCCCCCTTTACTCGTTTTGAATTTATTGAATATCTCTTCTTCGGTAAGAGTCCAGGGACCAGGTATCTGAGAGGTACAGGTCGTATTCGTTGCCTTATTATTCATTACTCATTTTCCGCAGATAGAATAGTTATTTCCCTCTTCTTCAAAAGCCAACTTTAATTTCACCTTATGTTAGAATATAATCGAATTACCTATTTGAGTTTCCTGTTCCATGATTTTCGGGCTAGTTTTTTGCTTGCTTATCCGTAATTCAATCTGCTTAGCAATATCTTCGGGTGAGTAGTACTCACGCGTAATACCCTCACGAATCACCGAGAGAGGAAGATCGGGTGCCACGGACGTCTGCGGATCCTCAACTATGATTTGCCCCCCTGCTCGTTTGATACATTCAGCGCCCACTAACCCATCACAACCACAACCGCTTAAGATGATACCTAATGTATTTTCCCCATACATTTGAGCTGTTGATTGAAACAGAATATCAATAGAAGGACGCATATTATTTTCACGGCGTCCACGATGTGTACTTAGTATTCGTTGATAACCAGATTGGACGATTTCACAATGGTATCCACCAGGAGCAAACCAGACATCACCAGCCTCTAAAGATACCCCATCCTTAGCCTCTCTGATCATCAGAGGAGAAACAGCATCCAGCTTTTCCGCTAATATTTTGGTATATGTTCGGGGTAAATGTTGTACAATCACAATAGGGATACTCAAATCTTCAGGTAACGAAGTTAAAATAGTAAACAAACTCTGAACGCCGCCTGTACATCCTCCGATAACAACAATTTCAACCGGTTCAGGAACCGGTTGTTCTTCTGTTAACTGATCAAATATTTTTTGAGGATGAATGATCGATTGTAATATTTCTCCACTCAAGTACCGCCTTTCGTTCATCTTATTTGCTGCGCGAATTAACGGTTCCAATCGTTTTTCTAGATGGCGCTCGGCAAATAGTATCAAATTTTTATGTATGGGCTTAGTCACAAAATCGATTGCTCCAAGTCGCAAGGCTGTGATTGCAGCCTCTCCTCCTTCCAGACTTCGCGGACTCATTACAACGACGGGCAGAGTTGGGAATTTGGATCTAATATTACTGAGAAGTGTAAGTCCATTAGACTCCATATTATCTATACTCAGCAATACAACATCGGGATTATGCTGTTGAATGACTTGTTCTATATTCGGCGGATTATCCGTCAACCAAATTATATCGGAATAATTATTTTTTTTGAGGGTATTTGTGATAGATCTTCTAACGAGTATGTTATCATCGATAATCAAAATTCTAGGGGGATTCATAATAGCTCTCCTTTTCCAAACATTAACATTCTCTCTGATATTGAATATCCCGATAAGCCTAGAATCATTATAATTAATACTCTCCCACAAAGCTGTACGGACTTCTACTCTATCCGTGTAAGATTTGCTACTACAAGGTTAGCTTCCTCCTGACTACAAGCTGATTTTTCCGAAAGAATTAATCCTACGAATTTCAGTTTAACAATGGGAAGATGGTACTTCTCCCAAAAATCGTCGAATATCACTGGTATACAAATAATTCATTAGCTCTTATTAATAAAAATAATATGTTTTAAATCACCGTTAACGGCTAACACATTGATTATAAAACTTCAATTTTGAGTTTGTGAACTTTTGCATCATGTTTCATTTTGAATTTCACCAAATCTTTTTTGATGACCAGCTCCTCCCCATCCAGACATGCAGTAACCGTCCCTTTTGAAAGTTTGTTTGGATTGATAACCTCTATCTTATATGCTGTTTCACCGTCAAAGCTACGAACCGTCACTTTATATCTCTTCCATGATGGTAATATCAGGGGAGAAAATAGTATGGTATCTTTTTTGTTAACCCGAATTCCTAAAATAGATTCCAGGATTACTCTATACATCCATCCCGCGGATCCGGTATACCACGTCCAGCCCCCCATGCCGGTCAGTGGATTTTCTCCATAAATATCAGCTGCAACAGCATAAGGCTCAACGATATAACGGTCAGACCTCGATTTATTTTTAGAATGATTTACGGGTAATAACATTTTTAACAATCGAGCAGCCTTTTCACGGTCGCCCTGCTCGGCAAACGCCTTTACCAGCCAAAGGGCCGCATGCGTATATTGTCCTCCATTTTCACGAACACCGGGAATATACCCTTTTATATAACCGGGATTCTTATCAGTTTTGTCAAAAGGAGGAGTAAGCAGACGAATGATACCATCCGATTCAGATACCAACATACGTTCGGCAGCGGATAACGCTTTTTTTGCCTTTTCCGAGGTAGCTGCTCCTGAGATTACGGCCCAAGCCTGCGCAATGGCATCGATTTGGCATTCCATATTTTGGGTTGATCCCAAAGGCGTACCATCATCATAAAAAGCACGTCGGTACCATTGCCCATCCCACCCCTCTTTGTTGAGATGCGTTTTTAGCGCTTTCTGATATTTTTCGTACTTCTCTACTCTATTCTGATCTTTACGTTTTTTACAAATCGGAATAAAATCGACCAAGATATCATATAAGAAAAATCCAAGCCACACACTTTCCCCTTTTCCCTGCACCCCGATGTTATTCATTCCGTCATTCCAATCACCCGAACCCATAAGCGGAAGTCCATGTTCTCCGGCGGTAAGAGATCGGTCAATAGCTCGGCAGCAGTGCTCGTAGAGTGTAGCTTTCTCTTGTGAGATCTCCGGATGTAAATAGGCCTCATGTTCATTATCCTGCAGCTTCCGTGCATTCAAGAATTGCACCTCTTCTTCGAGAATACTCTTGTCGCCCGTCTGATTGAGATAAAAAGCAGTTACATTGGACAACCACAAAAGATCATCGGTAATCCGCGATCTTATGCCTCTATCTGTAGGCGGATGCCACCAGTGTAAAACATCGCCTTCGCTAAATTGATGAGCAGCATGCAGCAATATTTGTTTTCTAGTCAGTTCCGGATCAAGATAGCAAGCCGCGGCAGAATCCTGCAACTGATCCCGATATCCAAAAGCACCACCTGCTTGGTAAAAGCCAGCCCTTGCCCACATCCGACAGGCAATATTTTGATATTGTAACCATCCGTTTGTCATAAAATCTAATTCCAAATCAGGGGTATCTATCTGTATGCGCTCCAGTTTATTATGCCATAAATCCTTAACCTTTTTTAAAGACCTCTCGATCGTTGTGACGTCGCAATATTTGTTTATAAGAGTGCGGGCTTGCTCTTCTGAGGAGGCTTCACCCAAATAGAAATACAGGTCAACAGATGAACCTGAATCAAGCTTTAGGTCAATTTTTGATGCAGCACAACTCTCAAAGCCTATACCAAAACGTTCTTCAAGTTTCGGATCGTAATTTAGAGTTCGAGGTTCTTTCAAGCTCTTATTTCTGCCTATGAAATCCAATCTATCAGCCGTGTGAGATTCCGAGTCCGGCTCTTTGTCCATGTAGAAGCCTTTGAAGGCAATTCGACCAGCAAACTCATTGTTATAATAATTTTTGGCAAAAATAGTATGCAAGTCTTCATCAAGGCTGGTTATCAAATGACGAGTGGCATCTTCCCTAAAAATTCCAAGCACCCAATCCAGATAATGATAAATTGATAATGATTTGTACATTAAATCGGTATTCTGCAACCGCAGTTTTATGATCTTAATAGAATCAACCTGGTCAACCCATTTGGTAACTTCCTGATCTATATTTAATGTAGTGCTACTCCACTTACTATATCCGAAGCCATGTCTCACTTCATAAAAATGACTACCAGGTACTGGTTCGGGAGTTGGTGACCAAAATAGCTTTTCATCTTCATCCCTGATATAAATAACCTCACCCGGAGGATCCGTGACGGCATCATTGGACCACGGAGTCAACTTATTCTCACGACTATTTTTGCTCCAGGTAAAATCAGAACCACTTTCTGTTGCAATAAAACCAAAATCCGGATTACTAATCACATTAATCCAGGGAGCCGGCGTTTGAATCAGTTTTTTACTATTGGGAATGGTATTTAATCGTATCACGTATTCTTTGCCACTTGGAGTGAATCCTCCATACCCATTGAAAAACATTAAATCATTATTGTCCGGCTCTTCCTGTTTATGATATTCCGTTAGATCTATTGGTTTATAATTTTTCTTTTGTTGCCACTCCTCAACCCCCTGAGGTGAAATTTGATCAATTTTTGGTAACTTCCCTTTTAGCACTACTTTTGCTACACTATCAATCAGCGAGCGATCTTCAGGCGTAAGCTGGTCGGAACGTAGTAAAAAGACTCCACCTTTATCTCTGTATCTGTGTCGCTCCGAGGATACTTGAATCTCTTGCACGATAGCTTCTTGTAATTCATCTACATATGACGGAGGATGATCATTCATAATCACAAGATCAACCAAGAGCCCTTTATGACGCCAAAGAGCATGCCCTTTCAATAAAAGAGAGGTTTCCTTAATAAATTTTGTATCTTCAATATGATACACCAGAATGGGAACATCGCCGGAGATTCCGTGGGTCCACAAATCAGATTGCAATCTTCTGTTCTTTTTCAGCACTGCCTCACTAGTCCTGAACATCTCACTGTTGTACAATAGGTGACTAATTAAACTTTGAAAATAATGCGCTTGTTCTCCTGACAAACCGATATGATCCAACTCTACACTTCCATAGATGGAGGCCAGCTCAAAAACACGGTCTGTAGCATAAGGGTTGTCATATCGATCGGCCATAGCAATTGCCGCTTCGCGCGTCTTTTCATGTCCTAATCCAAACGTAATATTCTTCTTTTCTCCCGGTTCTAAGGTAATAATACGACGGATACTCAGAATCGGATCCTTTACATTTCCTACAGTACCACTTAATTCCGCATCAGAATCCATAATCTGAGGCTCTGATAATGATCGATTTCGACCAACAAAATTTCCTCTCTCTGTTTCTATTTGTATAGCATTTCCTACATCTTCAATGTCTTCACTCGCTATGGTATGTATTAACCACTCCGGATCATCATCTTTGCCGCGAGGCCGCCTTTTTGCCAATACGGCATGATGTTCTTTAATATATTCGGTCTGCACAAAAAGATTAGAAAATGCCATATGTCCGCGGTCAGATTCGGAATCATTAAGAACTACCTCGGCATAGCTGGTGAGCTCAACTTTTCGTTGACGATCGGAATAATTTGTTAGGGTGATTTTACGCAACTCAATATCATCCTCCGGCGACACACACACCTCCATAAACGATTCTATCCATTCATCAACCCGTGCATACTGAACCTTTCCGGCATGATACCAGCTGTCATAACGATCGGGTTTTCGTTTAACGGGCTGATGCCCCACAGACCAATATATCCCAGTTTCCAAGTCCCGTACATAAAAGAATTTTCCATAAGGATCTTGTACTACGTCGGGACGCCAGCGGGTCAACATGATGTCGTTATAAAAGGAATATCCGGTACCAGAGTGGGTCAATACTGTTGAATAACGACCATTAGAAAGGATATGGGTCCGAGGTGGAGTTGCATTCAAATCGTCAATTCCAGCATGATCGACCGAAAGTTCAACCTTTTCCTCTTCCGCTGGTTCTAGCTCAACATCAATGGGTCGTGGCTCTTTAATGGGGATCCCTCTTGGGATGCGTTCCTGCAGTAACAATTCACAGGCTTGTACCAGCGGATGTGAATGGAATAAATGCTGTATAAAATTATCACGTAACACATTTATCATCGCCAGCATGCTCATGCCCTGATGATGAGCCATATACATTTTGACAACAGCCTTTTCTTCCTTACCGTCGCCGTTTAAATGGCCGGGTGTATAATCAACAGATTCGTAAAACCCATTAGTGCCAAATGCGCCCTCCTGCCTGAGTGCTTCAAGATTTTTAAGGGCATCGGCCGGTTGTATCATCATAGCTAACAGACTGGCATATGGAGCAACCACATAGTCTTCAGCCAGCCCCCGGCGTAACCCTAATCCCGGAGCACCAAATGCACGATATTGATAATGCAATTCAAGACTCAGAATATTATAACCACTTTCAGAAAAGCCCCATGGTTTGTGCCGTAGTGAACCATAATCTTTCTGCCAGTTGACCACCTGTTCATAGGTATGGCTCAACAGTGTATTATCATATCGAGACATAAATAAAAGGGGCATCAAATACTCAAAAATCGTACCTCCCCAAGATAATAACACCTCATTTTTCTCTATACTGGTTAAACGACGACTTAAACGAAACCAGTGTTCCGGAGGTGCATCCCCTTTGGCAATTGCTATGAATGAAGCTAACCGTGCTTCAGTGGCCAACAAGTCGTAAGTACCATTGTCCTGCATTGCATGATCTACATTAAACCCGATACTGAATAGCTTACGGTTGGAATTAAAGACCAGGCGAAAATCCATCCCTTCAACCAAATTACGACAAGTCTCTGCCAATTTTGAGGCTTTCCTAAGTTTCTTCTCCATAGGTTTCACAACCCTCAAGAAATTAATTTCCACATCTTGAGTATTGGATGTAGCGCTTGCCTGTCCATTTTGAGTCATGTATTCCCGGACTTCCGCCAGTTGATTCTCTATTTGTATAAATGGGCGTGAAAACCAATCCTTCCATTCCTTATATCTTATATCCTCAAATTCCTCTTGAAGAATAGCCAGGTTTATATCTTTTAAATCTTTAGCCTTTGGATACAAACGTTCCAACTCATTGCGCCAGGCAGCAATATCTTCAGGTATTTTCTCCGGAAGGGCACTTTTGACACTTTCCAATTTCTCGGAAAGCACTTTATGCAGCTCCTTATACTCTTTTGAATCTGAGATCTCTTGTAATAATTCGTCTATTACGTCAATAGTCTCATTTAATCCTTCCCAAAAAACTGAATTCGGCCATCGTTTTTGTCCCAGTTGTTGCAAATATTGCTGAACTACAATTAGTGAAGCCGCAAAATTACCCGAATCCACTGTCGAAATATAGCTTGGGCTTAACACTTCACCCAGCCTGGTGCTGTACCAGTTATACAAATGTCCCCGGTAACGATCCAGCATCTGGGTGGAATCCAGTGTTTTTTCCAGTCTTTCAATCATTTCAGAAAGCGTTATGTATCCCATCTCATAAGCGACAACAATAGCTACCAGGGCTAAACCGATATTAGTCGGAGATGTTCTTCCCACCGGGCCTACATAAGGATCTTCCTGAACATTATCGGGGGGAAGCCAAGAATGCTCTTCGTTCATATACTGTTCGAAAAAGTGCCAGGTACGGCGAGCATACCCTTTCAATTCTTCCAGATCTTTTTGTTTTAATTCTTCCTGCTCCTTTTTAGGTTCCTTTTCAAGGAAAAAAGCCAGTTGAGGGGTTAGTATCCATGCGATACAAATAGGCATTGCTATAAACAACACCGGATCGTCAAAAATAGCTACGAGTAATAAACTTAAGCCTGCCCAAAAAATATTGGGCCACATTTTTTTCCAGTATCCCATCATTGACTCATTCATTTCGCGTTCAACCTGGGATGCCGAAGTCCACTCCAATAGTTTTTTGTGACTAAAAAACAATCTATAAAGTGTTCGGGAAATGGCATCCAGCGAAACATAGACTCGATGTGGCAGGAATAGAAAGCTGGTTACTGATTGCAAGGTATTCATCCTTAAATCAGCACGTAGCTTTTCAAAATATAGCTTCCAGCCTACCCTTTCGGGTCGACGAAATACATCCGTAGAGAAACTGGAGTAAATCGGGAAGGCGACAATCCCAAATACGGCAGCAGTCCATATTAAAGCTGAACCCGGAAGTAAGATCCACCCAAACAATAAGAAAAGAAGCATGGCTACCGGGGTTACCGACCGGCGGAGATTATCAAATATTTTCCACCGCGATACAATATTGATAGGATTAGAATTTTTCTTTTCTCCCTGCCCCGGGACTTTTGGAAATAGCCAATACAAAATCTGCCAGTCGCCTCGTATCCACCGATGATTTCGTTTCTCATAATTCAGATATGTTGTCGGATATTCATCAAAAAGCTCAATATCGGTAAGTAAGGCCGAACGTAAATATGTGCTTTCCAGCAGATCATGAGACAAGATGGCATTTTCGGGAAAATGATTGCCAATTACCTGATCAAAAACTTTCACATCATAGATTCCTTTACCGGTGTATACCCCTTCACCGAATAGATCCTGATAAACATCAGAAACGGCTGTTGTATAGGGATCCAGACCTACATTGCCTGAAAAAATACGGGCAAACAATGTTTTATTAGCTGCTTTGGGCGGGATGGAAATACGGGGCTGGAAAATGCCATATCCCTTTTCGACATAATCGTTCGACTCATTCACTTCTGCTCTGTTCAATGGATGTGCGGCTGCCCCGATAAGCTTTCGGGCACTTCCCGGCGGTAGCTTCGTGTCAGCATCCAGGGTAAGCACAAAGGTAACAGGATGAATGCTAATGGAATTAAGAAATTGTTCGTTGGGAGTTATAAATGTTGTCTCCGCTTTCGAATCGATCAACAATTTGTTGAATTCCTCAATCTTGCCACGTTTACGCTCCCATCCCATCCAGACATCCTCTGCTTCGTTCCAAAGTCGTTTCCGGTGGAATAACAGAAATTTGTCGCCGTATTTGCTGTGATACCGATGATTAAGCAAATTAATTTGTTCCCTTGCGGCTTCAAGTATCGTCGCATCTTTATCCATAGTTTCGGCTGGAGCGTCATGAAAATCGGACAGTAATGCAAATTGCAGTGAGTCGTTGGCATTGGCCAGGGCTCTAATTTCGAGCTGCTCTAATTGTACTTCTACATCCTGCTTTGAGCCAAAAAGTGTGGGAACAACTATAATGGTTCGGTATTCATCTGGTATCTCTTCCTTAAATTCTAATTTGGGAAGAATCCGCGGCGGCACTAGAAAAGATACAATCCGGTTGGTAGCAACAATTGATAAGTCCAGCGCCGGTAAAAATGAAACAACAAATGTGAGAACAATAAACCAGGCATCTTGTGCAAATAACTCCGTAAAAAACGAAGCGATCCCAACCAATATCAACAAATTGAATGCGATGATAGAAAAATAAACTGACGGGTGTTGCTCGGCTTTTTTGCGAAGCCATTCATCAATTGGCCTGCGATACCCTAACTTTTTGGCAAGTTCCTTATAACCATCATCAAGCAAATAATAGCCTATATGTATTTTTTTACTTGCTTGCACCGTTCCATTTTGAGCAGCACTTTCTGCCATCATCAAAGCTTGTTCAGCTACTTCTTGTTCACTATATGAAGAATGTTCACTTAACTTTTCTATAACTTTGCGGTAGGTATCCCGGGTATTAAAATCCATCCGGGCATATTTATCGGCAGGATCGAAGCGTAGAATTCGTTCTGCGACCGAACAAGTTTCTACATAGTTAGACCAGTCCGTCTCGGATACGTCTCGCAAAGAAGAAATGGCATTACGAATACTCAACTGTAGTCTTGAAGTCTGCTGGGCCCGGTTCCGAAGCTGTTCATCAAGGTTAGTTTCCCAACGCGAAAATTTATAGTCGAACCAACGCCGTTCCGAATCAGTAAGCATCCCCTTCATCTGCAGACGTTGCGCGAGTATAATAAGAAACCGTCTCGTATCATGCTGTTTATCAACAATCTCAGAAAGTTGCCGTAACAGGTAGCCGGGCTCATCGCTATCAATAAGCTGATCCTGCAGTATCTTATCAATATCGTCCTGTATGCGTCGGTCGTAAAGCAATTTTTCAGAACGTTCAGCCAAACGAACAATAAGCGCTAATCGGATCATCAGCGGTACCGACCACATTTCTGCCAAATTTAATGTGTCCACTTCCTGGTACGCTTTGATAGCCGTGATCGCGTTTTCCTGATCAATAGTATTATCACTGACAGCCGCCAACAATTGTACAATCTCATAAGTACGGGGATATCCGCGATACTCTCCTTGAACAAGACGAGGTAATTTTCTGTAGTAAGATTCCGGCAAGTCTTCCTTGAGTTGGACAATCTGCTCCTGAATGATGTAAAAGTTATCAATAATCCACTCAGCTGCGGAGCTCAGCTCTCGATTTTTCTTAGCGGCTCGTGCTAAAACACGATAGGTATCAGTAAGTGTTTTTTTTGCATCTGTCAGCACCGAATCAATAGGCTGTAACGGCTTTTGATCTAAGGTGGCTTGCTGTAAGTTGGCAACCTGCCGAATTTCTTCCTGCAGATATTGTTTATTATAATGAACTTGTGTCTCTGTCGGCATATCCGATCATTTATTTAACGGACAGAAAGAATCCGTGTTTGGGATATCTCTTAATCCCGTAATCCCATTTCTGCCGATTTATTATTCTGATATTATCACCGTATATCGATGATATTTTTTTCTCCGTTCTCTTGGGTAATTTGCATTCCGGCCAACCAGCCATTATCCATTTCTTCCACAAATATTTCCTGTGGATGGGTTATCATATGGTCCATCTTATCAACTTGAATTTCTATCAAGTCACTTTTGGGATCATAGGTGATACCTTTTAAAACCATCCACCTCGTCTCAGGTTGTACTCCCAAACTATCGGACAGAATCTGAATTTCGACGTACTCCGGCTGTTTATCCTTCAGGTATTTTATAGAAAAGGTATCGAAATATTTTTTCCACTCCTTTTTATCGATTTTTTTTGTTGCCATGGCGGGCCCTCTGAGATTTTTTATAAAATTCCTCTTAGCCAATATTTGGAAAAACTGTTATGGGTTATCTACAGGAGATATCCCACTTTAATGACAGGAAAATTCCTACAGTAAATTTTCTGTATTGATTTTTAGCTTTTTTACTTCCCACAATTGAAACTGCTCTTATGCTAAGATCCTGTTTTTCTGGTAACTGGGAGTGTAAAAAAGATTTCATTGGTAGTAAGAACCATGATTTACAGGATTTGCTTGCTCGCTAGGATTAAAGATCATCAAAAGGAACAGTTATTGCGAGGAGTCCCGGGGTCTGGGGCGACGCGGCAATCTCCCCATGTACGGCAGGGCTAGCCTTCAGGGCCTACACGAATCCTCAAACTGTTTCAAGTTTGAAACTTGTAACAGAACATTATTCCAACGTCGCTTTTAGCAAGGAACGCCCCACCCTAAATCCCTATCCGCCGGCTCAGAGGGCATTGCCCCTTAGATTCCACGCGAACTTATTCCTGAAGATACGTTCTCCCGACTGCTGTCGGGATTGAAAAACGCAAGACCTTCGCTCAGTATGCACTGCTTTTTGCCGGGTTTACCTCCTTCCGCCGCTCTTCTGCGGAAAATAACGACTCCATCTCGGTTCCACTGCTCAGCGGTGGAACCCTTCTTACGCTCCGCGTACACACCGGAAGTGAATTTTGTTGAAGATTCGGGCAATAATGGGCAGTTATAAGAACCTCGAATCAGACATAAGCAGGAGGCTGTTTTTTAATCCAGCCATCCATAAAGTCATTCCGAATCCCCTTACGGTGTGAGGGACTCAAATGTCAACTCTGGCAAAGCCTTTAAAAAGGTATTCACTCTGTCATTACATTTGATACGCGTCCGCCAACTGGCCGACTCCGCTCAGTATGAACTGTGCTTATTTAGTTTTCACGTTGTGAGAGGGTTATACCCTCGAATCAGAGATAAGTGTTCGGGAGTTCAACTCCCCCCGCAACAAGAGATTTTAATAGTAAGTGCAACAGATCCCGAATCAAGCCTTCCATTTTAGACTATGACCGTTATTACGGACTGGCCTGTTCAGGATGACATTGCTTTTATTTGGTATGGTGGCTTCCATCGGTTACATCAACAACATTCTAACACCGGAAGACTTGAACTACGTAACTCTGCACCGGAAATTCCCCTCCGGGGTGTACCGACCGGGAGCAAATAAGGTGTACTTAATCTCTACACCAAGTCTGTTCATCAAATCTATTTCATGATAATGGAAATGAACATCAGCCTTTCTGTAGTAACATCTTATAAGTCAATAATTTCACTGCATCATTGAATACAAACCATACCAGTGCGTATCCCCAAATAAACAAGGCATACATCCAACCAATGGGGGTAACAAATAAGCCATAAACAGCAATAATTGTAC
>Ga0102962_1000277_pt1 | contig 27472 bp, 16 predicted proteins | sample SalPonF2_C_D2_MG_FD_84519 | JGI IMG/M metagenome (GOLD analysis project Ga0102962, IMG submission 84519) | Salt pond soil microbial communities from South San Francisco under conditions of wetland restoration - Salt Pond MetaG SF2_C_D2_MG ...
ATCAGAGATGGATAGTTTTGGGCTGAATACGCCCTGGCGATTTCCTGTTGTTGTTTAGCAAGAAACGTTGTCTGACGTATATCCTCTCTGTTCTGTAATGCGATATTATACAGACGGCCATAAAGCTGATTGAAGTTTGGAGTTGATTGTATGACCGGCAGATTACCTGTCGTTCGGATTTCAGATGTTGACATGCCCGTCAACATCAATAACCGGTCATAACTTTTATTTAATTCATTCTTAGCTGAAGTCATTTGAACGACAGCGTTCTGCAGATCTGCCTGAGAACGTAGTACCTCGGGTGATAAAGCCACCCCGTTTTTTAATTTTTCTTCGTTTATTTTTTGAAGGGTTTCGCTAAGTGGAATAATAGAACGGTATATGCTGTCCATTTTTTGATAAGCCAGCGATCGGTAAAACTGTTGCTTAACTTCTACAGTGACATCATTAATTTGCTGACGGTAACTATATTTCTGTGCGCTTGCACCATAACGAGCTGCTTTAACACTGTGTGTTGTCTTGCCGAAATCATAGATCATCTGATTTAATTCAACACGGGCGGTGAACGTGTTTTCGGTTCCCTGACGTGCCAGGACGGTATCGCTCTTAAATTCTATGGGGATGCGCGGAGCCTCGTTAGCATGGCTGACACTTGAGCGGATCAGCACGTTTGGATAAAATCCGGACTGTTGCTCTGCAATTTGATATTCAGCCGCCTCCACACCAAAGTTACTCTGTTTGATAAGTGAGTTATTCTTTAAGGCCAGTTGAATAGCCTCCTGAAGTGTTAACGGATGTTGATCCTGAGCCATAATCGGCTGAGTGATAAGGGAAGAACTAAATAACATTAACACAATTATATATTTTAATAACTTCATTCTATACCTCATCAGCTATTTAACGCTTCAATAATGGATAAATGAGTAGCACGTCTTGATGGTAACCATCCTCCCATGATTCCCATGAAAATTGAAAATAAAATCCCGGTAATGATTAGCTCAGGTGTCAGGGTTACTTCGAAGGTGACATAGCCCAGCCCGGTTAGCGGTGTTCGAAATGTGATCCCCTGAAATAACAGGGCGATAAGGGATGCCAGGATTCCACCGCTCAAAGCCATGATCAGGGATTCTATTAACGTGGCTAAACGAACCGACCGTGATCTGAACCCAAGGGCACGCATTATGGCCAATTCATCTGCGCGATCGGCTATGGATGCATACATGGTATTCATGGCACTAAAAATGGCACCTACAGACATTACTACGGCGATGAACCAGGTGAGAATCTGAAAGCCCTGTGCAGCCGTGGTGCCTTGTTTAAAATAGTCCTGTTCGGAAGTTGCATATACATTAAGCATTTTCTGGTGATTCAATTGATCCACAAATGAACTCATCAAGTCCGGATCTTTAATCAACGCCCATATACTTGTAACTTCCGGCCGATCGAAGATCAGTCCGAGATTGGTCACGTTCGTCCACACTTCCGACTCAAAAGGCGAACCGTTATCCTCAAAGACTCCGATGATTGTAAATTTCCCGACAGGTGTAGTGATTTGATCACCTAAATCGGCATTCAAAGCACTGAATACTTCTTTACCTACAATAACTTCATCTCTCGATTCAGGTCTGAAGAAACGACCCTGGACCAACATTAACTGGTAATGGACCTTCAATGCATTATTGAGATCCACTCCCCGGAAATTTGTTTGAAATCGAACACCGGCCTCATTTTCAACATAACTTGTTTTTACCGTTTCATTCGACATAACCGGAAATGCGTTGTCGTCCAATTTTATTTGGTTGTAAGTGCCAATAATCTGAATGTCCAACTGAGACAGGCGGCTTTGATTTTCATTAGTGGCGTTTTTATTGATGATAAACATGCGGTCGGGCGCCCCGGATGAAATGAGAGTCTTATTGACGCCTTCGATCATAGCCAGAAGTGAAATAAGAGCGAGAACCACAAGAGTGAACGATATGATGGTTATCAATGTCGATGATTTTCGCTGAAACAGGCTCCGGACAATATATATAAGTGGTATCTTCATAAATTATGCAGGGCTTTGATCACATTTATTTTTGAGGCATTATAGGCCGGAATAAAACCACTGATAGCTCCAATGGCTATGGATATTAATATGCCTGCTGCAACTATTGAGGGACGAACAAGAAAATCGAAAGTCAGCCCTAATGAAATCGTCAGCCCTTTGGTATTAAAGAGAAAGTAAGCTCCCATCGTACCGATTAGACCGGCGATAATTGAAATTAAAACGGCTTCTATAACGATCATCCATAATACGGTGTTTGGAGTGAATCCGATTGCTTTCATCACGGCTATTTCTTTACGACGTTCACGGGTTGATAAAGCAATAGTGTTCACTGTTACCATTAATATGGTGAAGAGTACAACGGTTGAAATAACACGTATGATTAATTGTATGGTGGCAGTGTACGAAGTCAGGCGATTGAGCATGGAGCTTTCTGTCTCAACACTTACTTCATAAGGACCGGCACTGTAATAATTGACGAGGTTGTTGATTACCGAAAGGGTATTGCCGGGTCCGTCGAGGCGGAGCCAAAAGATATTGACTTTACCGGGATTGTCAATTAGTCCTTCGTAATAATTCCAGTTAACCAGCATCTGTGTCTCAAATTGCTGGTTTTCACGATCATTGCTTATGAGCACGCCACATATTTGCAATTCCATGGTCGTTTTGTGTTGCAATGATTTTAGTTTGATGATATCTCCTACGTTCCAATCGTATTTTCGCATAATTTCCAGGCCAACCAGTACCCCATTTCTGACTTTTTCAAACTGCTGATATTGTTCACCGGTTACCATTCTGGATGCCGTCGGGAATACTTCACGATAGGTTTCGGGGTCCACCAGGAGTGCGACATAATATTCGTCTCCCCATCCCACGCTTGTAACGGTGTAGCCCATCGGAGTGGCTGAAATGACGTGATCGAATCGTACCAGGCGGCGCCAGTAACTTATAGGAAGTTGAGTACGCGGCCCCCCGTATTTTTCGATGACGGCAACTCTTGTTTCTCCCGGCCCTTTGGCCACACTGATATCGAGTGCTGTCATAATCGTTTGAAGCATGGTAAAGATAAAAAGCGCGAGTGCTACAGCAGCCATCGTAAGAATCGTACGACGTCGGTTCCTGAATAAATTTTTTAATATGACATGAAACCATTTCATAAGATACCGTCAGGTCAATAAATGGGGGTCACTGGTGTTGTCCAGAGCTTTTTCCTCCGAGTTCAGGAGCCGTCCTTTTTCCAATTTTTCAATGGTTTTAGCATGTTTTGCGGCATGAGGGTCGTGGGTAACCATGATAATGGTTTTGCCCAATTCGCCATTGAGTATATCGAAAAGTTCGAGTACATCATCGGTAGACCGGTAATCGAGGTTACCCGTGGGTTCATCACCAATGATAATGGTGGGGTCGGTAATGATAGCCCTGGCAATACAGACCCGCTGTTGCTGACCTCCCGAAAGCTGTCGAGGAAAATAATCGATGCGATCATCGAGTCCGACGATAGACATGGCTGCTTCAACACGTTCTCTTCGTTCTTTTCTCGGCATCTCAAATAAAAGGAGCGGAAGCTCTACATTCTCAAATGCGGATAAAACAGGCATAAGGTGATACGATTGAAAGATGAAACCGATATTTTCATGCCTCCATCGTGACAAACGTGTTTCATTCAATCCAACTATGGATTCACTATTCATGATTACATCGCCCGAAGTCGGTGAATCCAGTCCGGATATGATATTCAACAGGGTTGATTTACCGGAACCCGACGGACCCATTAATGCAATATAATCACCGGGGAATACATCTAAATTTACACCTTCAAGGACCGGAGTGATGACTTCCCCTTGTATGTAGGTTTTGCTCACATGTATTATCCGAAGAATTGGATCCATAGGTCATTTCATCGAATTGTTATTTATTGGAGATAATGATTGTATTACTCTGATGAATATTTAGATACCCCTTTGCTAAATACGTCTTCCCTTGATGCAACAGACCGCTTAAAAATTACTTAATAATATTCCGTCTAAACAAAAAAAGATCTGCTAAGCAGTAATCCTGTAAAATTATAAGTTGTTGTTATCTATAGTAATAAAATGAGGGCTATGCAGGATATATACTGCAAGCTAAAACAATCAACTTGTGTAGGGGGATGTCTTACAGGCTGTGATATGTGAAGAATGTAATAGTGAACAAACTCAAATGGCTGTCGTCAATCATATCACTAAACAATTACTATTCGAAATGTAAATCTTACTTATAGCATATCCCCGCGAATAGATGCTTTTTGTTTAGAAAGGTCAAGGATAGAGCCGGTTATAAGAGATATATCACCGGTAACAGGATCTTTATCGGGTTTCGCGTAATCGAGTACATTTACAGTCTTATCATCAGCTATAACCAATCGGTATTCCTCTGTGGATGTGGCTCCGGATAAGACTTTATTAATATGTTTTTTTACTTTTTTAAAATCATCCGGATGAATAAGTTTTTCCCAACCGCCTTTTGTGATAAATTGATTAGGATTGAGTCCGGTTAATGTTCTAAATCCTTCGGAGAGCCAAGCAAAATGTAAGTTATCGGGGTCGGAAATATCCAATCCGTAGGTGAAGTCACTTTTGTTTTCCACCAGGCGGGAGAAATCAAAATTTCTTTTTTCCAGGGCTTTGAGTACTCTTTTTTGAAGGCTGATATTATCTATGACCGCACGGATAATGACACCGTCTTTAAGCTCAAAAAGTTTAGCGTGTACTTTAGTTTCAACCGGTACATTATTTTTTCGCAGAAAGGTAACGGAAAAATCTTTTCCATTGAGTTCTGTTAGCCCGTTTTTAAACTTTTCCTCATGTTTATCATCGATAATCTCCCAGATTTTTTTATGCTCCAGTTCCCCTTTGTCATATCCTGTGAGATTCCGGAATGATTTATTAGCCCCTATGATGTTACCTTCTTTGTCAAAATCGACCAGTGTTCTTTTAGAAAATTCGGCGAGTGAGTCAAATTCAGCACGTGTTTCATTAAAAGAAAACTCGGCTCTTTTACGATCTGTGATATCATGTTGATAGGATACCCAGTGTGTTATTTCCCCTTTTTGATTATAGAGAGGGTGAATATCCCACTGGTTAACAAATTCAGTACCGTCTTTTCGATAGTTAATGGCCTGACCGAAAAATGATTTACCTTCTCTAAGCGCTTTTTTTAACTTGTCTAATGTCGCCCGTTCCGTTTTGGGGCCCTGTAAGATACGTGGAGTTTTACCAATTACTTCATCTTTGGTGTAGCCTGTCAGTTTTGTAAATCCATCATTCACGTAAACGATTTTTGGGCCGGGTTCTTCGAGATCCAGTTCTGTAATCAGGATAGAATCGTAGTCATTTCGTATTGCTGCTTCAAGCAAGGAAAGATTTTTTTCAGCCTTTTTCCATTTTGATAAAAGCTCCATGAACAACTTTTTAGCAGTTCCATAGGATGATTCATCTTTGCAACATTTACGTAACAATTCTAACTGTTCAGACTCCATACAACTCGCATATTTTTTTAGGGAATATTAAATTCCGCGCTCAATAAGGGTTTGAATTTATATATTTTATCTGAAGATAATCAACAGATGTTACCCTCTCTGCATATGCCATAACTGAACAATACTGATTATAATTCCCGGAAATTTAAAAATAATTTACATTTTGTAATTATTTGTACCATTTATGGCTTGATTTGACAGGAATAAAAAAAAGCGCAGCCGGCTAAAACTACGCTTCATAAATACAAGTCAGGTTTAAAAGAAGATCTTATCTATTTGTCTGATAAGATCATTTTGGCAATGGTTTGAAGTTGCATATTAGATGTCCCTTCATAAATCTTGCCAATTTTAGAATCCCGCCAGAATTTTTCGACAGGATATTCTTTGGTATAACCGTAACCACCGTAAAGATCAACGGCCATTGATGATACTTCTTCGGCTACTTCGGAAGCATGAAATTTTGCCATAGCCGCTTCTTTCAAAAAGGGTTGACCGGCCATTTTTAAACGAGCAGCGTTATAAACAAGTAAACGGGCTGTTTCGATTTTAATAGCCATTTTTGCGATCTGAAACTGAACACCCTGGAAATCGGAGATAGACTTGCCGAATTGTTTTCTTTCCTGGATATAAGCGACAGTCGCATCAAATGCTCCTTGTGCAATTCCAATCATCTGGGCACCAATACCAATTCGACCTTCATTGAGGGTTTCTATGGCTACCTTATAGCCTTTACCGACTTCACCGAGGATGTTTCCTGCGGGAACCCGGCAGTCTTCCAGTATCAACTCGGTGGTTGAGCTGGCACGTATTCCAAGTTTGTCTTCTTTCTTACCAACCGAGAAACCATCAAAGTCACGCTCAACGATGAAGGCTGTGATTCCTTTATAACCGGCTTCGGGATTGATATTGGCGAATACGATAAAAATATCCGCTTCATTACCGTTTGTAATCCACAATTTGGTTCCATTCAAAATATAATCATCGCCATCTTTCCGGGCACGGCATTTAAGTGCAAAAGCATCGCTGCCTGAGGCAGGTTCGGACAGAGCGTAAGCCCCCACTTTCTCATTGGATAGTATCGGTAAATATTTCTTTTTGATCTCCTCATTGCCCCATCTTATGAAGGCATTATTGACGAGTGTATTCTGAACATCCATGAATACGCCGACGGAAGCGTCTACTTTTGAAATTTGTTCAATAGCTAAAATGGACATGAAAAATGTTCCACCGCCGCCTTCATAATCGGTCGGTACTTCTATTCCCATCAATCCTAATTCAAAAAAAGCTTTAATGAGTTCGGGATCGAGCTTTGCTTTATGGTCCATATCGTAGACACGGTCGGCTATCATGGATTGAGCAAAATCGGCAGCGGCGTCTTTTAACATTTGCTCATCTTCTGTCAATTGATGAAGAGATGGTAGTATATTTTCAGATAATGATTGTGTGTTTGGCATGATTCAATACTTTTTGGGTCTCTAAATAAATGCTTAAAATTCCGGCAATAATATAAATGTCTACTCTCGAATATTAAAAGCGCTTTTTTGCTAATAATAGTTGATTAATATACAAATAATTTCGGTATTACTTCTCTTTTTTCTTCGATTTTATCAGAGATAATAGTGCCTGACTGGCTAATACCGCGGTTGTATTTCCATATCTAAGTTTCTCCTTAAAGACAGGTATTTGTTTTTTAATGTTCGGGTCGGACCAGAATTCCTGCAACAGTTGTTCTTCAGTAAGCCGGACCATCCAGTCCCACTGCTGTTGATTCCTATTTTCTTCGAATATTCCTTTATCTTTAATCTTATCAATGAATTCCAGTACATAATCCCATATTTCCGGTATGCCTTCGCCTGTTATAGCACTGCTCAAGATGACCGGGATAGGGATATCTTCATATTTAGGCTTTAACAGGTGTAAGGCATTTTTGTAATCTCTGCGGGAATGTAATGCGCGTGTTTTATTATCTTCTTCCGCTTTATTGATAATCAACATATCGGCAAGTTCAAGGATACCCCGTTTTAAACCCTGCAGGGTGTCGCCGGCTCCGGGCAGCATGAGCAACATGAATAAATCAACCATGGATGCCACTTCATATTCCGATTGGCCAACACCAACTGTTTCTATAAGAATGATATCATAACCTGCCGCTTCACAGAGCAACATGGATTCCCGTGTTTTCCTGGCGACTCCGCCAAGTTTACCGCCAGTGGGAGAAGGACGTATAAAAGCTTCGGTGCGTCCCGATAATTTTTCCATGCGCGTTTTATCACCGAGTATACTGCCCCCCGTTTTAGCACTGCTTGGATCGACGGCCAAAACGGCAATTTTATGCCCTTTTTCTATGAGCATCATTCCCAGTTTCTCAATGAATGTACTTTTCCCGACACCCGGTACTCCCGTTATACCTATACGAATGGATTTGCCGGTGTGAGGTGTTATCTGTTCCAATATCTGTTGCGATTCTATTATAGCCTCAGAACGGGAGTTCTCAATCATCGTGATGGCCCTGGCCAAAGAGCGCCTGTTTCCGTTCAGGAGTCCTTTGACAAGGATGTGTATTTTTTGTTTCTGTTTCATCCGGATGATTTATTAGTTGATACCCATTGCGGTTATTCGAATATAGAAAAGAACCGAATCAAATATAAAGGGCAATTGTCCGGTAACTCTTTGTATAGGTAAATCTTGTATTTATTCTCAACTTTTATTACTTACGTTTTGTGGTATATTTAATTTTCATATAAACCCGTAATGTTAACGGAGTCATTAATGAGCCCTTCCCATAACCTTTCAAATCATACCAGGTTGGTCAAAAACTTGCACGTGAAGTTACTCATCCTACTTCCACTGCTTGCCGCAATATTTTTTTTGGGTGCATGTAAAAGGGCAAAATTTCACCAGGTGAAATCGTCAATAATAAGCGAAAATGTACGATTCCAATTTCTGACTCCGGGATTAGTACGCATGGAATTTGAACCCAACGGTGAATTTGTAAATGCGCCGACTACAGTCGTTGTGAAACGGGATTGGGCAATAGTGGATGTGGATGCTACAATGAAAAATGGATGGTTAACGGCCAAGACATCAACAATTACATTGCGTTATAAATTAAATTCGGGAACTTTCACATCAAATAATTTAAGTATCGAGTGGAAGGACACCACCGGTAAACATACCTGGCATCCGGGAGATAATGACGCGAAAAATCTTGGTGGTATAACACATTCTCTGGACGGTATTCATAATGGGGAGTTGCCTAAGTTTCCCCAGGGTATATTGAGCAGAAACGGGTACTTTTTACTCCATGATAGTAAATCGCCGGTCTGGGATTCTACTACTCACTGGATCAGGCCCCGCCGAGAAACGAAAAACCAGGACTGGTATTTCATTGCCTATGGACATCATTATAAAAAGGCATTGAAAGAATATGCTGAGTTAAGCGGTAATATCCCCATGATCCCGCGTTATGCTCTTGGAAACTGGATAACAGATCTCAATTACGAATATCTGCCCGGTTCAAAAATGGTTCGGGATTATACATATGGAGAATCGCATCTCAGAAAATTGATTAAAAAATTCAGAGACGATAACATACCACTTGATGTTCTTGTACTGGATTTTGCATGGCACAAATATGGATGGAAAGGGGGTTACGACTGGAGCCCGAATATCCCACACCCGAAATCTTTTCTGGACTGGCTTCATAAAGAAGGCGTTAAGGTATCGATCAATGATCATCCGGGGTATGGAAACGAAAGTGTTTTATCAGACAGCGATAGTCATGCCGCTGAAGTCAGGAAAGAGCTTGATATGTCCATTCCGCCCAAACCTACTTTCCATCATGAATTGACAAAGAACTGGAAATTTAAGACGGATAATGACAATAAGGGGATTACAAGAAAGTGGTTTGCTACAACATTTAATGATTATAACTGGAAGTCGATAGAGGCCGGTAGAGATTGGGAAAGCCAGGGATACCCGGGATATGATGGTGTGGCATGGTATCGTAAAACGTTCATGTTACCTGCTTCCCTGCCTGATTCTTTATACTTGGTTTTCGGCGGGGTTGATGATGAGTACGACTTGTATGTCAATGGCCAAAAAGCGGCTCACTATGGCTCTCGTCCCGATCATAGTGTATACAATTCAAAAACATTTACCAATATCAGGCAATATGTTAAAGCCGGTAAGGCAAATCTCATAGCCGTACGGGTTGATGACTGGGGCGGCGGAGGCGGTTTGACAAAAAATCCACAGGTTATTCAAAATGCATTACCAACACAGGGAATTCACTTTAACCTTGCGGTAAAGAAACAGGCCCGTGTTTTCTGGGATGTTCTACATAAACCACTCATGAATGAAGGGGTAGATTTCTGGTGGATTGATGGCGGCAGTGGGGCGGCAGAGATGAAAGGGTTGAATAATCAGCTCTGGACGAACAGGATTTACTACGACTCGACACAGGCTACAACAGGTAAAAGGGGATTTATTTTTAGCCGGTATGGTGATTGGGGAAGTCAGCGTTATCCCGCCTTTTTTACCGGTGATACTTATTCGCAGTGGTCGGTGTTAAAGTATGAAGTTCCCTATACCGCACAAGCCGGCAATGTATTAACTCCTTACGTTACACATGATATTGGTGGATTTCATGGTGCCAAAATAAAGTATGATTTATACGCGAGGTGGGTGGAATTCGGTGCCTTCAGCCCGATATTACGCCTGCACAGTGCCCATGAAAATCCGGAAGAAGGAAATGTGCGGATGCCCTGGGCGTACGGGAAAAAAGGAGTAGCACTGGTTAAAAAATATTTCACACTCAGAAACCACCTGAATCCGTACATTTATACATACAGCTGGATTGCTCATGAGAAAGCTTTACCGATTGTCAGGCCGCTCTATTTGGAGTATCCCGATCTTGATGAAGCGTATCATCATCCCCACGAATATTTTTTCGGAAGCGAAATGCTGGTAGCCCCGATCGTCGATTCTACTAATACACGATCGATTTATCTGCCACCTGGTACATGGTATGATTATTTCACAGGCAAGAAATATGAAGGCGGCCGCACTTTTATCGCAACCTACGGAGTTAATAATATTCCGGTTTACGTAAAGTCAGGTTCTATAATTCCGTTACAAAATGAAATGGATTATATCGGACAGCATCCTGTAAATCCTTTGACATTACAAATTTTTGCGCCCGATTCGGCTTCGTTTGAGTTATATGAGGATGATGGACAATCACTGAAATACAAGAGTAATGAGTATGCATTAACAACTATCAAATTTAAACAGCTTCGGAGAAATGACTGGCAGGTATTAATCGGGCCGGAAAGGGGAACATACGACGGTCAGCTTACCGAGCGGTCTTATCATCTTCAGATTCATAATATCACTAAACCTGTCTCAGTTACCGCAAACGGGCAGGAATTACAAAACACTAATAGCGTCAACCAGGGGTGGACGTGGGATGATCTACGCGGGATATTGCATGTTCGAATTGCGAACCAGAATATCAGGAATAGTTTAGAAATAGACATAGGACATTGATCAGTAACCAATATACAATTAACAATATATCTCGTTACGAAACCTGGTCTTGAAATGTACAAATGGACATTCTTTCTCACTTATACAAATGTGTATTTTAGCAGAAATAGCACGTTCCAATAAGCCTTACACCATAAAGGAGTGTAACGAGATGATTATATCTGATAAGTACCCAAAATCCGGAATCATGTAAATGGGCAGCAGTGAAAGCGCCCACTTTTCCCTCATAACAGGCTTATTCTGTTGTACTCGTTTTGGAACGTTTTTTAATGAGTTCTTCGAGAACTTTTTCCGCTGCTTTGGGTATATTGCTGCCCGGACCGAAAACAGCTGCCACTCCTTTGGAATAGAGGAATTTATAATCCTGTTGTGGGATAACACCGCCGGCTATGACCATAATATCCCCGGCATCATTTTTCTTTAGTTCATCAATGAGCTGCGGTACCAGCGTCTTATGTCCTGCCGCAAGTGTTGAAACACCAATTACGTGGACATCATTTTCAATAGCTTGTTTGGCGGCTTCTTCAGGTGTTGAAAAAAGAGGGCCGATATCCACATCAAAACCAAGATCAGCGAAGGCTGTAGCTACAACTTTGGCTCCCCGGTTATGTCCGTCCTGTCCCAGTTTAACAACCAGGATACGTGGGCGGCGACCTTCCTGTTCGGCAAAGTCATCTATTTTCTTTTTCACACTGTCGTACGTCATATCACCCTCATAAACACTTCCGTAAACTCCTTGAATGGTTTCAGCTTTTGCGCGATGACGGCCGTATACTTTTTCTAAAGCATCGGAAATCTCACCGACGGTTGCACGTGCTCTTGCCGCTTCTACGGCCAATTCCAGTAAATTGGCATTCTCGTCTTCAGCGGCTTTCGTCAGAGCCTGTAACGTTTCGTTTACTTTTTTATCATCTCGTTCAGCCTTCACTTTATTGATCCGTTCAATCTGTTTTTGCCGGACCATGGAATTATCGATATCGAGAATATCAATAGGGGCTTCTTTACTGAGTATGTATTTATTAACGCCTACAATGGTGATATCCCCTTTATCGATACCGGCTTGTTTCCTTGCTGAAGCTTCTTCTATACGACGCTGTGGCATACCTTTTTCAATAGCTTTAGCCATGCCACCCAGCTCGAGTACTTCATCTATGATTTTTCGGGCTTCATCAACCATGGAATTAGTAAGACCTTCCAAAGCGTATGAGCCGCCCATTGGATCAGCTGTGTTACAAATATCTGTTTCTTCCTGTATAATGATCTGGGTATTGCGTGCAATCCGGGCAGCGGTATCGGTTGGCAATGATACGGCTTCATCATAAGAATTGGTATGCAGGGATTGTGTACCTCCAAAGACCGCCGCCATTGCCTCTATAGTCGTACGTACAACATTGTTCAGCGGATCCTGAGCTGTGAGGCTCCATCCTGAAGTCTGACAATGTGTACGAAGCATCATCGATTTGGGATTCTTTGGATTGAAATGTTCTTTCATCAGTTCTGCCCATAGTTTACGGGCCGCCCTCAGTTTGGCCACTTCTGTCAAGAAATTCATTCCAATGGCAAAGAAGAACGATAAACGTGGTGCGAAATCATCTACATCTAATCCTTTCGAAACGGCTGTCTTAACATATTCCAGTCCGTCGGCAATAGTGAATGCCAGTTCGAGTAAACTGGTGCCTCCTGCTTCCTGCAAATGGTAACCCGAAATGGATATGGAGTTGAACCGCGGCATATACTTACTGGTGTATTCGATAATATCTGCAACAATCTGCATGGAAGGTTTGGGTGGATAGATAAACGTGTTACGGACCATAAACTCTTTAAGGATATCATTTTGAATCGTACCACCAAGTTTTTCTTTATCCACTCCCTGTTCTTCAGCTGCTACAATATAGTTTGCCATGATAGGAAGAACCGCTCCATTCATAGTCATGGATACAGACATTTTATCGAGTGGAATACCGCCGAAGAGTATCTTCATATCTTCCACGCTGTCGATAGCAACACCGGCTTTACCGACATCACCAACAACCCGGGGATGATCGGAATCATAGCCGCGATGGGTAGCTAAATCGAACGCCACACTCAGACCTTTCTGTCCGGCTGCCAACGCCTTGCGATAAAAAGCGTTGGATTCCTCAGCAGTGGAAAAACCAGCATATTGCCGAATCGTCCATGGCCGTTGAGCGTACATTGTGGGATAGGGTCCACGAGTAAACGGATATAAACCCGGATACGATTCCTCATAATCGTTTTCATCCAGATCGGTTGAAGTGTATAAAGGTTTAAAATCAATTCCGTCTTCAGCAATAGTTTTTAAATCGTCGAGCGACCGGCCTTCCAGAGCCTTTTGTGCCGCATCAAGCCACTTCTCATAATTCTCTCTTTTATCGACTGCCATAATACTCCTTCTACATTACCAGCAAATTCTTTCTTAAAATCAGTTAATAATTATTTTTAGATCCTGTCAAAGCGCTTTCATGGATAATAGTTGAAATTCACAATTTATATAGAAGACTAAAACCAATGTGATAATGTCTTCTTACCGTCAATTTAGTAAGCTTACGGATAAATTGTAAGCTGGTAAAATATTACTGTTAAAGGTGAAGTAGTATAATCGACCGGAAATGCTGACCAATCTTTTATTTCATTTCCAATTCGGGTTGGGTAAATGACATTCCCTGATCTGAGATTTCTTCTTCCCCGAGTTTTTCCTGCATCTCAGCGCGTAATTTTTGAATAGTCAAACCGCTTGTGAGCGCCCCGTTTTGTGCAACGGAAATACGCCCAGTCTCTTCCGAGACTACAACTACAAAGACGTTATTGCTTTCTGTGATGCCGACGGCAGCCCGGTGCCGGGTACCGAATACGGATGAGATGTTACGATTCTGACTTATCGGCAGGTAACAGGAAGAGGCCACAATACGATTGCTGCGAATGATGACGGCGCCGTCGTGCAGGGGCACTTCCTTATTAAATATTGTGATAAGTAACTGGCTGCTGACTTTTGCGTCAAGTTTGATACCGGCATCAACCAAATCCTGCAGGCTGGATGTGCGGGCAAAAACGATGAGGGCTCCCGTTTTGGTTCGGGATAGTGTTTTCACGGCCTCTATGACCTCATCAATGACGGACTCCGACTGCGATCGACCAAAAAACTTCTCGAAATTGGTATTCTGGCCGATATTATAGAGAAGTTTACGTATTTCAGGTTGGAAAATAATAAAAACGGCCAGGACGCCGACATCCATTATACTTTTAAGGATGTAATTAATGGTCGTGAGTCCGAGAGCACTAACCAGGGCATTAACAGCAAGTACTATTATAAGTCCGATAAAAGCCGGAACGGCAAACGATCCCCTGATCCATCTATACAGGTAATAGATGGCAAGCGCGATAATAAAGGTTTCAAAGAAATCCTTTAATCCGAATTGTAAGAATCCAAGAGGTATCAGTTTCACATTTGTTCTCTGTTAATTCCACTAGTAAAATCCCTAAGAATATATAAGCGATCCATTCTAATGGTAGTAAAATAATTGTAAAAGAGTAAAAAGAATAGTGCTACTATTAAAATAACAGGAATAAAGGGTTATTTAGTATTTAATAACACAACACCCCGACTGTCATCGCGAGGATGAAAAGAGGCGAACGCCGAATGAAAGACGTGGCGATCCCCTTCCGTAGCCATGCCATAAGTGTGATCAATGCAAAAAACTTCTCCATTCTCTTTTATAACACTAACTCTAAGTACTCACATACCGTTGTATAGCGTTAAATATCGCTACGGTATCCGAGGCTTCTTTCACATCGTGAACACGTATTATTCGAGCTCCGCGCATCATGGAATCATAGTGGATAGCAAGTGTAGCCGACAGGCGTTCCGGTACCGGCCGTTTCCCCAGAAGATGGGAAATCATCGATTTCCGTGATGCGCCTATCAGGATCGGGCATCCGAATTTTCTGAAAGTTTCGAGATTGCCGAGCAGTTCAAGATTATGCTCAAGTTTTTTGCCAAATCCAATTCCGGGATCAATAATTATTTTTGTAGCGCCTTTCGCTTGAGCCAGGCTTATTTTTTCTTTAAAGAAACGGCTAACCTCTTCAACGACATCATCATATTCGGGATCTTTTTGCATGGTTTTGGGATCCCCCTTAGAGTGCATAATAATCAAAGGGACGTCGTATTTAGCACAGAGATCTGCCAGCCGGGGATCTTTTTGCAGGCCGCTTATATCATTGATCATATGCGCACCAATTTTTAATGCCTCCCGGGCCACTTCGTATTTTGTTGTATCAATTGAAAAAAAGGTGTCGGGATATTTGGGAATAGCTCTTTTAAGAATGGGTATGACTCTGTTCAATTCATCACTGACATCGACCGGATCGGATCCCGGGCGCGTTGATTCACCACCCACATCAATAATGGAAGCCCCGGCTTCTATCATTTCATAAATATGATCGAGGGCTATTTCTTCATTTATGAACCGGCCGCCATCAGAAAAAGAATCGGGCGTAACATTCAGAATACCCATCACCTGCGGATGGGATAAATCGAGCACCTTGTCTTTGATGACCAGGTGCTCAGAGGTAATATTTTTTTTTGTACTCTGAACCATTAGAAAGTTTATGATAAGAGCTTATAATGAATAATGGTTCACAAAGAGAAAAGAAGATTAATCCCAGTCTTCTTTTAGTTCGTCCTCTTTATCCTCGATATCTGCCCATTTATCAGCCTCAGGTAACCCGCCTTTGGTTTCATTTATAACGTGGTCAGACCATTTCTTAGCCAGACGTTCATTCCATTCAATGTAGTGTTCCCATTTCTCAGGCACCTCATCATCAGGATAAATAGCTTCAACCGGACATTCGGAAACACATGCATCACAATCGATACACTCATCCGGATCGATAGTTAAGAAATTTGGTCCCTCCAGAAATGCGTCAACGGGACAAACAGCTGCACAATCAGTGTATTTACAGTTAATGCAAGGTTCGGTTACTATATATGCCATTTTTTAAAATTTGATGATTTTTAAGTGATAATATTACTAGGTCAAATATTAAGGTACTTTAGCTTAAATGCAACGGTTAGTTTATTAATATATAAGAAAGCCTGCTCATTGTTCCATCATTCCGGGACGGTTCTATATCTAATAACTTACACATTAAGTCGTAAATCTGAATATTCTGAAATGGTTTGATAATCAGATCTCTTTTAAAAGAGGGTCCGTGAGCCAGGAAAAAAGCGTACATATCAGGTTCATCATTATCATAACCATGGGTACCGCCATCTAAATAACCCTTTCCTTCAATTTTGTCAAATTGATTATGAGTGAGTATTTGATAATGAAGATCAGCTACCATAACAATATCAGCCACTCTTTTATTCGATTTGAGATGCCATCTCTGAGGTAGTTGACTTCGCAGATATACCCGGTAATGGTGTTCTGAGCGTTTTAGCTTACGATAAACAGGAATAACATTATCTTTTGATGGTTGAAGGTAAAGAATCGGGTTGTTACTGGTAATACGAACATGATCCAGCTTAATAAGATCGTCCAGAAAAATCACTTTCTTATGAGAGACCTGTGCCATTCCATGATCGGATACGATTATGATATTAATATTCGGCCATACATGTCTTTTTTTAAGCCGGTTTACCAGATAACCGATCGTGTTGTCCAGCTTTGAAATAGCGGATTTAATAGAATCGGATTGAGGACCATACAGATGTCCGTAATCGTCGGTATTGCTAAAATAAAGTGTGACAAAATCGGCTTTGAAATCTTGTTGGCCGCTCAACCACGATACCGCTGTGTCGACACGGGCTTTCAAAGGCATTGATCCGTTATAATGAAGATAACGGTCAGGGTATTTACCGGCTATTTTTGCTTCGGAACCCGGCCAAAACACACTTCCGGTCTTAAATCCTTGTTTTTCAGCCGTAACCCAGATGGGTTCGCCTCCATACCATTTCCCTTGCTGAACGGATTTTGTTCCGACTTTATATAATGCTTTAAATGCGGGATCATAAAAACTGTTAGCCACGATACCCGAATGCTCAGGATAAAGTCCGGTAACCAATGTGTAGTGATTCGGAAAAGTCTTGGATGGGAAAATCGGAATCATACCCTCAGACAGGACCCCGGTTTTGACGAGTTCATCCATATGAGGAGTAGGTGCTTTTTGAAGATAGTCGTGGCGAAAGCCGTCAAATGATATAAGTAAGAGAGGAACGGGGTACTTCTTCGGTGAGTTTTTATGAACCGGTTTGAATGCCGTAAATAGTAACAAAGGGATAAAAAGAAGGACTGCTTTTTTATTCATGTTAGATGAGATGAAAGATTTTTCTTTTTGTGTGGAATAAAAAAAGGGGATTGCAACCTGCAATCCCCTTGAATAATTCATCGTCTACAGTTTAGAAATTAATCTTCATAGAAACAGTAGCCGTTCTCGGACGACCGTAGAATATATCCAATGCTTGTAATGTACCATTGTTGTCGTATGCATTGGTGATATAATTGGCATCCATGATGTTGGTCAGGCTAAGAAGCAATTCGGCAGAATTCAACCCTGCAAAATGTCCTTTGACAGGGAACTGATAACCTGTGGTAACATCAATGATGGAATAAGGACTAACTTTATATGCCTGGCGATTTTGATCTCCCTGTTGTGTACGGCGAGTAGGATTAAATGCGGCATAGTAGTTAGCGTAATAACGTGCCATCGGGTTAATAAAGAAGGTACCGTTGTTTTGTCCTACTTCAAAACGATAACGGAAACCGATGGAACCTGTCGTTTGTGGTGCACCACTAACTTTCAGGTTTTTAATATAGAGGTCAGCGGTACCGACTTGTTGATGATTATTATTGAAGATAGCCGAGCTGACATTGTTATCGTAATAGTTGTTACCAATGGCCAGACCACCATGTACATAAAAGTCATGGCTTACAGTATATTTACCTCTGAGTTCGAAACCCTGGTGGATCTCATTCAGGCCGTTTACATTATATAAGTTGTAATCGTTGGATCCTGGTGCTGCCGGTTTACTTACATTAAATGTTTGATTACCCCAGCGTGTAAAGTAGTAATCCATGGTGATGTTACTGCGAGTATTTGGTTTTAAACCAAGGCCTATTTCAAACGAAGATACGCTTTCATTACGACGGTTTTCGATGGGTGTATTGGTATAACGGAATACACCGCTGAAGTAAGGAGCTTTGCTGTTGTAACCGCCATTAGCATAAATATTCAACCAATCGGTGAGGTTGTAATTTACACCACCTTTTAAGACATATCCTGTAAAGTTGTAGAATTTCGTCTTAGGATTGTTCAGGATGAAATAATCTTTACGGGCATATCCGGTACTGGAAATACTACCGTTTAAGAATGCACTAATTGTGTTGTTTGTGTATTCCAGTTGGGCGTTAAGTCCATACTTCTTTACATAACCTTTATCATAATAAGCGATTTTATCACCCGGATAAAAGGCAATATTACCGGTTTTTCCATATCCACTGTTATCATAATTCAGATTGGGATTAGTGTTTTCAACCCAGAAGTCGCCCCCTAAAAGGTTACGTACTGTACGATAGTGAGAACCAACATAATAACGTCCGTCAAATGAAACATTCAAGGTCAGTTGTTTTGAAAGTTCCTGCTTGTAATTGGCAATGATACCGGCCCATTTGTGATCGTTATGTGATTCACGGAGGATACCTTTGGATGCATTACCGGTTATTGTTTGGCCGGCTGCATTGTAAACGGTATCAGCATTAGCTTCATTGGTTGCAAAAACCTGGTTGAAGTCGAGTAAACCATTGATTGGATTTGTAGGCAGGTTATATCCATAAACAGTTAATGGACCTGAACCGTAACCGGTACCCCAACTGTAATACAAGGTAGTGGTCAGCATTGATTTATCGCTGATGCGGTAAGTATCATCAATAGAGAATACTGGTTTGAAGTAGTAGTTCTCACGTGAATTGATAAGCTGTTGTGTATTACCGCTACCGAGATAACCGAGGTTCGGGTTGTAATTATGTCCGTACTGATCCCATGTAGAAATGGTTTGAGCAGAAGTACGTTGACCGTGTAACTGGGGAGAACCAAAAGCGGTGAAATTGATGGTGTTGTTACCTTTGGTATAACCCAAGGTCATGAAAAAGGTAAATCCCTGGAATTTACTGCTTTTGAAATAGCTGTTTTGGGTACGACGGTTAATAAGAGCCGTTACGCCGTATTTTCCACCATTTTTAGCATCCATCAAACCCGTGCTGTATTGAACACCGAGTTGTTGCATGTTGTAATCGCCTGTACGATAGGTGATGTTTCCGCCTTTTTGTGATTTCAGTGAAGATGTGGTAAGGTTTACGGTACCACCAACGGCTTCAGTGGATAACGGGTTGTCACCCATTCCCATGGTAACCTGAATGTTATTGGCTACCTGAGCGAGACCGGAGAAGTCAGACCAGTAAACGTGTCCATTTTCCATATCGTTTACAGGAACACCATTGATAAGGAGACCGACATAATTGTCATTGAAACCACGAATGGTTAAGCGTGAGTCACCAACACCACCGGAACCGCCGGTCGCGTAAACATTAGGAATATCGGCAGTTGCCATAGATACGTCCTGTCCGCTGGCAGCAGCAGATTCCTGAATCTTTTGCTGGTCCACCGAAGCAAAAGCAACAGGTGTTTTACGGAATTGAGCTCGTTTAGCACTTACAATGACTTCTTTTGAGAATTCATATTCTTTGAGTGCTACAGTACCTACATTAACATTATGGTCAACATTAATGCTCATTACTTTTGCCGTGTAACCTACATAGGAAATCTTTAAAGTATATTTCCCTGCAGGTACATCGCTTACTGTGAATTCGCCGTTTACATCTGTGGCGTTTCCATATGTTGTACCCTCTAAAATTACATTGGCTCCCGGAAGAGAGGTATTATCAGCTTTACTGATAACCTTTCCGGAAATTTTGTAGGTGTTTTGGGCAAATACACCAAGCGGAATAGCAAAAATTAATAATAGGATTGGTATAATACGTTTCATAACGTTTTGTTAAGTGTATAATTTATATTTTTTTAAAAACCACAATCGAGAGATCATTTATCGATCAATTTGAGAACAGTGATAAGATAAAAAAATCCAGGAAATTTTTAACAATCCTTGTCGATAAAATATTGATTTCGTAACACGTTATTAATCGTTATTTAACACAAAACAGCTTGACTTTTCAATTAATTTTCCCCTAAACCACCGTCTAAAGAATATAAATATATATCCTAAATTGTTTATAATTATATATATAAATGTAAATGCATGTAAGTCATTAATTTGTTGACAATTATTTTATTTTACTTACGTCAGGAAAATTTTATATTCAATAACAACAGTGGTAGATTTATTAGGGAAAAAATATGAATTTTGAGAGGGCTATTAGCTTAGTAATTATATTACTTTTTAGTGGTAGTGCCGTCAGGGGGCAGCAGGTTTTTGACAGAAAAGTTACCAGTACCGGAAATATTGGTATTTCTATAACGAATGTTGGGACAATAGGAAAGCCTGACGTAGGTAGTAATCCCGGTGGCGATCCCAGTATGGAATATCCATTAAATTCGGGCCAGGAACACTTGTTTGAAGCCGGCTTATGGATAGGAGCTTACACCAGTGGGGCACAACTTCGGGTATCCACGGCGGCTGTGACAAATTCATCCGGTTATTCAACTGGAAAGGCTGGTTTTGAATTTACAAATGACGGAACACCCGTCGAAGAACGATCATCATTACTGGATTCGCCATTATTTTCGCCCTTAGCTGTTAGTCATCAGGATTTGATTGCATATTTTTCTGATAAAAGAGTATCGATTGAGACGGAAAAAGGGTCGGTTCCTATACGAAATCACGATCATCCCCTGTTTGCTGATGCCAGGCTCGAAAGTTACAACTGGAATTTCAGTTTTACGGAGAGTTTCAGCATACTTCACTATACGATAACAAACAACAGCGACCAGGAATGGGATAGTGTTTATGTAGGGATGTATGCCGATTTAGTGGACAGAAATGTTAACAGTTCTATTGAAACTGGATCTAATTTCTACAACAAAAACGGAATCGGTTATCTTGACAGTTTATATACAACCTATGTATTTGATGCAGGATCAACTGATAATCCTAGTTTAAATACCTATGGGGCGATATCGATTATTGGGGCTGAGTATAATGATAATTTTTATCACCCATCCAATAAAAAATATCTGGAATCCAAAGGACTTAAAGCACCCTACGTAGGTCCGAGCTACTGGTTATTCAGTTCGGGGGCGGGCGATTTCCGGGCACCTGCCGATGATCAGGACAGATATAACCGGATGAGCCAAAAATTTCCTGTCGATGCATATCGTGAAAAACTCAGGACAGACGGTACAACTTCAAGCGGTAACTATATATCGTTCATATCAATTGGCCCTTTCTCCAAAATAGCACCGGGGCAATCATTTGATGTATATTTTGCATTTACAGGGGCCCTTAAGCCTGATGAGTATCAGGGACTTGGTACCATAGGTGGTAAGACTAAAAAGGAGATTGACAATGATAGAACGCGGGTTAACCTGCTTAAAAATCTGAGCTGGGTATACCGGACGTTTTACGGTGAGGATAAAAACGGTAACGGAGTACTCGATCCGGGTGAGGATATTAATAAAAATGGGAAACTGGATAGATATTTAATCCCGGAGCCGCCGAGATCTCCAAAGATTCATGTTGAAGTTGGTGCCGGTAAAGTCAGTATTTATTGGGATAAACGGTCGGAATCGTCAATTGATCCTGTTTCAGGGGAAAAAGATTTTGAAGGATATCGGGTTTACCGTTCGAACCTGGGGGACGATATAAATGGTAAAATAACAGCAAGAGCACAGGTCATCGCTGAATATGATTCCGTGGGTAACAGTGTCGGATATAATACGGGTTTCACCGATATAGCGTTAGCTAAACCTGTAACATTTGACGGTGATACGACGAAGTATTGGTATAAATATGATGTAGATGACCTGTTATCAGGATGGCAGTATCAATTCTCGGTTACGGCCTTCGACGGGGGAAATTCCACCTATAAAGTACAATCTCTTGAATCGAGTCCGAACGCCAATGCCGTGAGAGTTTTTCCCGGCACTACAGCCGCTTCGGGAACAGGTAACAGTGAAAGTGCCAAAGTTGGAGTGTATCCAAATCCATACCGGGTAAATGCCGCATGGGACGGAAATAACTCACTTACAAGAAAAATCGTTTTCTATAATCTGCCTGACAAAGCGGAAATAAGGGTTTATACCCTGGCAGGTGAAATTGTCGCCGACCTGAAACATGACGCCGCTACCTATAAGGGGGACATAAGATGGTTTAATGATTTCAGCTCGGATAACCGGGTCATGTCAGGAGGTGAACATGCCTGGGACTTATTGTCGGAAAGCAGGCAAAACCTGTCTACGGGTTTGTATCTGTACACCGTCAAAGATTTGGAAACAGGCAAAGTTCAAAGAGGAAAACTTGCCATAATCAAATAAAAATAGACTTCGTGTCTAAAAATTAACAGGAGGGGAAGAATCATGAAAAAAATGTTACAAGGATTGTCTCTTGTGGTAATGTTGATTGGTTTAGTTATACAAACATCATTCGCCCAGAGTACACCCCAAAGAGTAACAATCAGAGATTTGAATACTTATGCAAGTCTCACAGCACAATCCGATATACCTAATCAGTCATTGAAAGACTCGCTGGTTTCATTTACAGCAGTTATCGTTGCTTATCCCAAAAATTCGGGATTGGCATCCTATACCCAGAGTACTGACGGCATCAGTCGTATTCACGTATTTGTGACGGATACAACAGCCATGAGTGACCGGAAAGAAGGTATGTCCATGCAGATAGTGGAAACGGATGTATCCATGATCGAAAATTTCAACCGGGGGGATGTAGTTGATATCACCGGCAGGTTGACATTTTATGCTAATACAGCACAGTTTGATCTGGAAAGTATTACAGATATCAGTACCAATGCAGGTGTTGATCCTGCTCGTTTCAAACCATTGCTTAACCCGATAAAAGTTTCTGTCAGTGATCTGAATAAGTATAACTCTGATGGAACTATGGAACTGAATCTGGCTAATTATTCCAAATATGTTGGAAGTTATGTTGAGATTGATAATGCCACAATAACGAATGTATCAACGGGTGATCGTCCTAATTGGGCTCTTAAACAAGGTGATAACCTCATCTATATTTATGACACATCGCTGAGATACAGAAACGACCGCAGTACTTATCGTACAGGATACAATTATCGCCACACGGAAGACGGTAACTTTGTTCCGCCGCCGGCCGGAGCCGTAGTCAATGTTAAAGGTTTCATAACCCTGAATAATGATGATCCGGATGCATTAAATGCAACGGGTATGGATTCTTTTACCATTAATCCATGGGATGACGGTATCGTTTGGTTGAATGGTGCTAAAAATGTTGACGGTCAAAATGGTTTTTCCTGGCCTAATGACGTTACGGTTGTCGGTTATCCTCCATCGTTTGCCAATTTTACCATATCCGACAGAACACCCAAATCAACCGATCAGGTTACGGTAAGTGCTGATATTACGGCTGATGGTAGTGCTACAGTACAAAAGGTTGAGTTGATATATAACGACGGTACCAAAGATTCAACTGTGGCCATGACGAATACCGGTGGTGATACTTATACGTATCAATTCCCGGCTTTTGCAAATTTCACAAGTGTATCTTTCACTATAAAAGCTACTGATGATGGCGGTTTGGTTGGTACTTATCCACAGGGTGCAGCCGAGTCGTTTATCGTATTGGATCAGCAGGTTAACAGTATTTCTGTAATTCAGAAAACACCAGACGGAAAACCCGGATCAAGCCCGTTAGACGGCGTTGGATTATTGCCGATGAATGTAAAAGCGCTGGTTATGGCCGATTCCGCCGATGGTTTTGTGATCATTCAGGATAGTTCAGTTGCATGGTCCGGTGTATATCTCGATGCTGCAACGCCTAATGTCAAAGCCCTGAAACGTGGTGATCAAATAACACTCACAAAAGGGGAAGTCAAAGAAGATTATGGCATTACCTATGTTACGAATGCCACATTTACCGTTGATTCTCACAATAATGATATCACAAAATATATTCCCAGTATTCTCACACAGGATATCACAAGCGGAACCGATCGGGGTGAAGCCTATGAAGGCATGATCGTCAAATTTGAGGATCTGAAAGTTGTCACTAATCAGGCTGATGGCAGCAGTGATTATGGTGAATGGGAAATAGGTTCCCGTCAGGGTGGCGATGCAGCCGCTGATACCCTAACACCCGGTCAGGGATTGCGTGTTGACGAAGGTGTTCCCTCATTCGGTAGCGGGCCACAAAATATTAGTGGCGACATGAATGAGAATATCAAAATAGATGCGCAGGTAACATCTCTTACGGGTGCCGTTTATTATTCTTATGGCAATCCCAAAATGATCTTGCGTAGTGTTTCGGATATCGTTGGTACTGACTGGACATATCCAACCCGTACGTTCAGTCTTACGAGTCCGGCTGATAATGCTACTGTTGAAGTGACAGGAAGCACTACCGTTCAATGGGGTTCCAGTATGGAATATGATGGTAATAAAGTTCACTATATTTGGGCATTAGCCGGTACAAGTGATACAACATTTACCAATCCTGTAGCAGAAGTCGCTTCTGATAATAATGGAGAAGCCAATTCATTGACACTCGATTTTAAGACGGTTGATGATATACTGGCTAATGCCGGGCTTAGTGTAGGTGATAGTAAAGATCTAATCTGGTCAGTCTTTGTGACGGACGGTGTTGATACTGTTCAGGCATCTACCTATTCAGGAACTGATTTTACTCCGACCTATAATACATTGACCCTTACCCGTGGTGTGGATACTGGTATTGAGGATAATAATGGTGGTTTACCACACAATGTGGAATTAAATCAAAATTATCCGAATCCGTTTAACCCGACCACCACGATTAAATATGCGTTGCCCAGCCGTTCTAATGTACGCTTAACGGTTTACAATATCCTGGGGCGCCGCGTTGCTGTATTGGTCAACAAAGTGCAAAGTGCCGGTAACTACATGATTAATTTCGATGCAAGTAAGTTATCAAGCGGTATGTATTTCTATCGTCTTGAAGCCGGTAGTAAAACATTAACTCAAAAAATGATCCTTATAAAATAACACTGAGTTAACGAGAGACTCCCGGACTAAAATAGAAATCCGGGAGTCCCTCATTATTACCCTGTCTGACGGAAAATTGTAGAGGAGAAGAGGGGCAAGCTATTTTTCGGATATCTAATCATATGAAAACTGTAAACCTGCTGTTAACCGGATTTTTAGCACTTTTAATCCTGTCATGTAAATCAGGATTAGAAGGGAATCTGAATGAAAACCAGCCACCGCATACCGGAATGGCTGTTAAAGAAATTAATCGATCCGGAAATGACAGATTATCGAGTCAGATAAAAATATCGTGGTGGGGTGATGATCCCGACGGATATGTTATTGGCTATGAGTATGCCATAAATGACACCATAAATGGTTGGCATTATACCACTAAAACGGACAGTGTATTTGTATTACCTATACCCACAGGTAATGATTCGGCTGATGTCGTCTTTCATGTACGAGCTGTTGATAATGAAAATTTACGTGACCCGGTGGGTGCAAAGTTAGTTTATCCCATTAAAAATTCACCACCATATATAGAGTTTAATAAAACAGAGATACCTCCGGATACTTTGTTCGAAATTGCCAGTTTCGGCTGGACCGTCAGCGATATTGATGGGCAGACTAATCTGGCTTATACCGAGATTGCTTTAAATGACACGAATATATCGTGGACGAAGATACCGGTGGATATGAATTTTATCAGTGTAAAGGTTGAAAATCCCGGTGATCCAAATAGTAAAAGCCGGATATATTCGGGACGCAGTTATCAACAAACGAATTATGAAATAAGCGGTTTAAAATTAAACGCAAAGAATAAGCTTTATATCCGTGCTGTTGATAATGCCGGAGCTGTAAGCAGAGTGGATACGGTTAGCTGGTATACCAAAAAACGGAAATCCGATATCCTGTTTATCAATGATTACGAGGGATCGAATTCAAAAGTGATTGCACGTTTTCATCTGAGTCGAATGGATAGCGTGGGATTGTCGAATGTCGATTACTGGGACATCTCGGATGGTGTGGCGGGAGGTGGTAGAAAAGTCACCAAATCACAGGCTTTCCCAACTGTGAACGATCCAACACTGATTAAGACACTTGCCGAGTGGAAACATATTTACTGGGTGTCCAATAATATGGACAGGAATATTACCTATGCACCGGAAATATCCCGCGAATTTTTTGATAATGGTGGTACGATGTTTATAGACATCCCATCCAAATATCTTGACGACAGCGACCCTATTTTCAATTTTTTGCCACTGGATGGTATCACACCTTTACCGCAGAATGCTACGAACTTCCTGGTCCCCCAGGATCGACAAGTTCTACCTGTAACAGGAATCAGCGGACCGGTTCTGGACATTAACCAAACAATAAGTTCCCGTTACCCGGTTAAAGCGGCTTCCGGATCCACGCCACTTTATAAAACGGATTTCATTATCAGGACGCTGACGGGCTACGAAGATTTCACCGGTAATGAAGTAGTGGCGGTTAAAAATAAAGAGAATAACCTGATTTATTTCGGACTTGATATGTACGATTTGAATGAAAGTGACAATATCGACCAGCTCATCAGGAAAATGTGCAAAGAAGAACTGGGGTTTTAGTTATGAGAAAGTATTTGATTAAAAATATCTTCCTGCTTTCAGTACTGTTGATATTCATATCATGTTTTGAAACGGTTAAGGCACAAACAGGTAGTATTGAAGGGGTCGTAATAGATAAAACGACCGGTGAAACACTCCCCGGGGTAAATGTTGTCGTAAAAGGAACACGTTTTGGTGCAGCGACAGATCCCGATGGGCACTATTTGATATCCAATATCCGGAATGGTCAGTATAATCTTGAATTCCGGTATGTGGGTTACGAAACGCTGCTGGTAACCGGTATAAAAGTGAAGAGCAATGAAACCACAAAAGTTGATATTAAGATAGCCCAGAAAGTTTTAACGACCGATCAGGAAGTCGTGGTTATTGGGGAGAAACCCATTTTTGACGTTGAGAAATCCAACTCCTCCACCACGGTTTCCAAGGCGGAAATTCAAGCCGCTCCTGTTAGCAGGGTTCAGGATGTTGTAGGGATGCAGGCCGGAGTGATCAAAG
>Ga0102962_1000279_pt1 | contig 27387 bp, 24 predicted proteins | sample SalPonF2_C_D2_MG_FD_84519 | JGI IMG/M metagenome (GOLD analysis project Ga0102962, IMG submission 84519) | Salt pond soil microbial communities from South San Francisco under conditions of wetland restoration - Salt Pond MetaG SF2_C_D2_MG ...
GATCAGCGGCCAGTGGTTCACCAGGATCTGGACGACCCACTCGCCGATGGCGCTCAGAATGACCCACAAGACTGCAAGAATCGGAAGGTCCCGCAAGAGCCTTCTCTCCCTTCCATGGGGCGTTGGCGCGCGCCAACGGACGCGCGCCAAGCCAACCCCGGCCCGCTACTTGACGATCTCGATGGTGCCCTTCATGTTGTGGTCGCCGAAGTGCGAGCCGTTCTCCTCGAAGCACCCGAACTGCCAGGTGCCCACCTTGTCGGGCACCACGAGCGTGTACGTCACCGTGCCGCCCTTGGGGTTGAGCGCCACGGTCTCGGGACCGTCGGCGCGCAACTCCGCGATACCGGTGCCTTCGCCGAACGTGACCTGGCTGGCGTCGGTGAACAGCGGCGTCTTCCAGCCGTCGGGATACTTCTTGCCGAAGCTGTCGGTGCTGTAGTTGACGTCCTTGCCCATGAGCAGCTCGTGCGCCTTGTCGGTGGACTCGTTCTTGAGGGTGATCTGAACGGTGTCCCCGACGTGCCACGTCATCTTGTTGGGCGTGTAGCTGTAGTCCTTCATCACGATGGAGTACTTCTCGACCTTGCCGCTTTGCGCGAAGGCGGCAGGAACGAGGAACGCCATCACGAGAAGAGCAGTGATTCCTGCGACGAAACCACTGCCTACCCTCGAACGGATCGCTTCTCCTGCTTTGGATGTACGCTTCATACTGCCCACTCTCCCTTCGATTTGGCCCCCCGGCCAGGGAAAGTCGGGTAAGCAGACCTCGCTTACTCGGCTTTAACTTTCTCACCATAGGACATTTGTCCCGGTCCGTCAAACCCCCCTGTAGGAGGGCATTCACGGGCCCACGGTCCACGCCATGGCACTCTCGGGCATCCGATTCTTAATGTTTCGATGAGGGTTCCGCGGGATTGGCGCGGTGCGTCCCGTCGGGGTCAGTCGGTGGCGACCGACCCCATGGCGGCGCCTTGCGTCTGCAACCATTGCGCAACGAGCACGACGGCAGCGACGATGTACGCCATGTCGCCCATCACCCAGAGCGAACCCCCGGCGATGCTCTGGTCGGTCAGGACGTCGATCAGCCCCCACACGCGCGGAGCAGCGGCGTAGGTGGGATAGAGCACGTGTTGAACGAAGAAGAGGTAGGAGCCGAGCCCCGTGTTCACGCCCAGCGCGACCAGGACGCCCAACAGGCGCCGGAAGGGGGCTCCCGAACGCCCCTTCCCTGGCGCGATCGGCCTCATGATCGGTCCCCAGAAGAGCATCGCGAACAGCAGGAAGCACAGGTGCTCGAGGTCGTGAACCGCTTCGCTCCGGAGGGCGGCCTCGTAGAGCGCCGGGACGTGCCAGATCGCGATGATCACGCTGTACAAGATCATGCCGGTGAGGTTCCAGAATCGATCGATCAACGGCCCGATGAGCGCGAAGCGACGCACGCGATCGAACATCGGCCGTGGAATCCCGGCCGTCAGCAGCGTGGCCGCGACCAGCGTCAGGCCCATGTGCTCCAGCATGTGCATCGTCAGCAGGACCGTCTCCCCCATCGTGTCCAGCGGAGACGAGAGCGTCAGCACGGTCGCGGCCAGCCCGGCCGCGAAGGTCGCAGCGAACGTCCATGAGGGGCGTCGATCGAGCCGCGACCACAGAACGCCGTACACGACGGCGGCCGCGAGTGCCCAACCAAGCACGCCGGCGTCGAGCTTCCAGACCGCGTAGCGGGCCGCCGGCCCGGCCGCGAGGGCCAGGTGCGAGGTCGCCCCGAGAATCGCAGCCGAAACGACCAGGAGAGCCTTCCTACGATGCGCGCCCGCCAGCGTCGAACGAATCATGAGGCCCACCATACTCCGAGGCCCCGGCCCGGCGGCCGGACCGCCCGGCGCGCGATATCGGCCGTATATGGCGCGGCGCTAGCGTACTGGCAGGAGGTGAGTTCGATGATGAGACGGTCCCTTTGGTTGGTTGCGGTGCTTGGCGCCGCTGTACTCGCGTTCGCGTGGGCCGGCGCCCCAAGCACCAAGGGATCTGCCGGAGACGGCGCCGACGTCCAGGCTCGTACCCAGACCCAGGTCCAGACCCAGTCGCAGGAGCGCGCAACGGTGCAGACCCGCGCAGAGGCCCTCCAACCGGCCGACGACGATGCGTCGCTGGTGGAAGCCGCAGTGGCCGGCGACGTCAAGCACGATCGCATCCATCTGCGCCTGCAGGACGGATCGTGCCTCGAGGAAGCGACGCTGGAGACCCTGTCTGGCGATCTGCTCCTGGACAGGACGCAGGACCGGCTGCAGGACGGTTCCTGCCTGCCTGACGGCACTTGCGTCGAGCACGATTACGACTACGATCACGGCTTCGACTACGACTTCGACTACGGGTACGACTACCTCCATGACGGTCCCCCTCCGGATGGTGGCTACGGCGCCGGGCGCTCGTGACATCGGCCCGCTAGTCCCCTCGGTTCGGGCCCGGCGCAAGGTGCCGGGCCCGAACCATTGGCGTACCCGACGCCCGCCCAACGGCGGTGACGGCGTGAGACACGAGGTTTCTAGGGTCCTCGCCAGCCGTCGCGAGAGAGAATCACCACATCTGTACCGTCCACGACGCGCGGCCTCCGCGGAAACCCCTTGCGCATGCGCTATACTCCCGCTGAAGACTTTGAAAGGAGCCCCTCATGGCCAAGAGCAAGACCATCAGCAAGGCCGACCTCGTCGACATGGTGGCCGACGAGACGGGCCTCTCCAAGAAGAGCGTCAAGGAAACCATGGACGCCCTGCTTGAGACGATGTCCTCGCAGATCGGCAAGGGCGTGAAGGTCACGCTCACCGGCTTCGGCACGTTCGAGGTGCGCAAGCGCAAGGCCCGCACCGGCGTCAAGCCCGGGACGACCGAGAAGATCAAGATTCCGGCCAGCAAGTACCCCGCCTTCAAGGCCGGCAAGAGCCTCAAGGACGTCGTTTCCGACAAGCGCTGAGACACTCCTCGGCGACATGAACGGGGCCGGCGACGAGCCGGCCCTGGTTCTTTATGCTGGATCGCCGTCGCCGGGCAGCCTGCGGGACCCTGGCGTTGAGTGCTCAGGCGGTCTCGTGGGCCGACCGGCCCTCCCGTCCGGCAGGCCGGGAAGCGCACGAAGCGCACACCCCGAACAGCACCAACTCGTGGCCGGTGACGCGCAGCCCACCAGGCAGGGTCACATCCTCCAGGAGCGACAAGGGACACCCGACCTCGAGCTCGAAGACCGTATGGCACCGGACGCATCGGAAGTGGTGATGGTGGCCGCGGCCCGCGGGCTCGTAGCGCGTGGCGTCGCGTGGAAGGTGTACCGCAACGACCTGGCCGTCGCGCTCGAGCTCCCCGAGGTTCCGGTACACGGTGGCGAGCCCGATCCCCTCGACTTCCTCTCGAGCACGGTCGTGGAGTTCCTGCGCGGTGAGCGGGCCGGGGGCGTCCTCGAGAGCTTGGAGGATGGCCCGTCGCTGCGCGGTTCCGCGTTGCATGCCCGCATCGTAGCAGGAGCCCCTAGGGATGAGAGGGCATTCTCGTTACCATCCGTACGCTCGTTGACAGAGCGACCAACCAAGCGTAGATTTGAGGCGTGATGAGAAAGAGTTCTCACTGCGTTCCGGCCGGACGGCGCCGTTTGCACCGTCGCCGGCCGGCATGGATCGGTCTGCTCCTCGTCCTGCTTGCGTTCGGAAGCGCCTCGGCCGCGCGGCCCGTGGTCGTGGCGACCCTCCACCCCTACGCCGACCTCCTTCGACAGATCGTGGGCGACCGCGCCGAGGTGGTCCAGCTCCTCCCCAGCGGAGCCTCCCCCCACACCTTCGATCCGACGCCCTCGCAGGCTCGCTCCATCGCCGGAGCAGCATTGGTCGTCATGAACGGCGGTGTGGACGCATGGGCAACGCGCCTGGTGGCGTCGGCTGCGCCGGACGCGACCTTGTTCGTGGTGACGCAGAGCCTCGCGTTCCACCCGATCCAGGGGAACGACGTCGTTGGCGCCAACCCCCACGTATGGCTCGATCCGAGCCTGATGGCGGCGTTGACACCGCTCCTGGTTCGAGCGTTGAGCGCGGTGGACCCCGCGGACGCCGCGAGCTTCCGGGCCAACGGCGCGTCCCTGGCGAAGTCGCTCGGGCGACTCGATGAGGAGCTGGCGCGGACGATGGCGCCGCTTCGCGGAGCGCCGTTCGTTCCCTTCCACGACGGTTGGCCCTACTTCGCACGTCGCTACGGCCTGGACCTGATCGCGTCGATCGAGCCGGCGGCCGGCCGCGAGCCGAGCCCCCGGACCATCGCCGACGCGGTCGCCACCATCCGCCGCACCCAGGCCAGGGCGGTCTTCGACGAGCGACAGCTCAACCCGCGGCCGGCACAGGTGGTGGCGGAAGCGGCCGGCATTCCGCTGGTTACGCTGGACCCTCTCGGGGACGCCAACGAATCGTATCAGGACCTCATGCGCGCCAACGTGGCCGTGATCGTGCGGGCACTTACCAGGTGATCGGCGCGTCCCGCCACGTGCGCTAGGCTTCCGGGCGTGGACAGTCCCGTTCCTTCGCGCATCGCGATCGACGCTCCTCTGCTGGAGGCGTGGTTGCAGTGCGAGCGACGGGCATGGTTGCAAGCCCATACGCCCACCCTCGAGGCCCGATCGGACGGGCTGGCACGTTACCTGGCCACGCAGCGAGCCGACCTGCGCTCGGTTCTACCGCACGCTGTGGGTGGCGGCGCGGCGGCGCACGCGCCGCCACCGATGTCGGTACGGCTACGCCGGACGACCGAGGCGGTGAAGGAGAGCGCCCCCCTGTGCATGGATCCGGCGTTCGTGGCGCCGCTGGCCTCCTTCGTCTCGTGCGATGCCGCGACGCGGACGCTCGACGTGCTCGCCACGTTGGACGCCCTCCGCGGAGACGGCAACACGAGGGAACTGATGGTCCTCGCCACCGGCACGAGGGTGAGGGAGCACCACGTGCGCCGCCTCGCCCTGGCCAGTCTGGTGGTCGCGAAACAGGGCATCGAAACGCACCGGGCGACGGTGTTGCACGTCGATCGTCGCGGGCGTCGGGGTGCTCCGGGTTCGCTCCTTGCCGCTGCCGACGTTACCGATCGGTGCCTCGAGCAGCGTGCCCGCCTTCCCCGCCGTCTCGCGGCAGTGGCCGCCAGCCTGACCTCGCCGCGCGAGCCGACGACCGCGACCGGATCGCACTGCCTCCACCCCCGGCGCTGCCCGTTCTTCGAGCGCTGCTGGGCCCCAGTGGCTTCCCCTCGCATCGAGCGGGTGCCGGGGCTGCGGAGACCGACCCGCCGTGCCTGGCGGAGTGCCGGGTGGAGCGTTCTCGACGCCGTGCCCGCCAACGTGCCGGGACTCACGTCTGCCGAGCGCGAGGCTCTCGGCGACGCGCTCGCGGGGCGCCCTCGCATCCGGGTCGAGGGCCTACGGACCGCGCTCGAGCGGCTCCGTTTTCCGATCGCTTACCTCGACATCGAGTTCGCCACGCCGGCCGTCCCGATCCTCGATGACGCTGCGCCCTTCGATACGCTGCCGTTCGAGTTCAGCGTTCACCTCGAGGATCGGGACGGGACCGTGCGACACGCCGAGCACCTCGTCAGCGACGTCACGAGCGTTCCGAGGGGCGCGCTGGCCGAGGCATTGGCGGGCGTTCTCGGCGACGCCGAGAGCGTCGTCGTCTACGACGCCGCGTCGGAACGCCGGCTCCTGGGAACGCTCAGGACGACGGCCTCGGTCGGCGCCGCGTCGCGTCTCGAGGAAGCGTCGGACCGTCTCTGGGATCTGCTCGCGGTTCTCCAGGAGACCGTACGCCATCCGGGCTTTGCGGCGCGCTGGAACCTCAAGGGCGTGGCGGCGGCGCTCGGCGCCTCCAGCTACGACGAGGTGCGACTGGACGACGGTTTGACAGCCCAGGCGGAGTGGCGCAGGTGGCTCCGCACTGGCGATCATGGCGCGCAAGAGGCCCTGTTGCGCTACTGCGCGGCCGACAGCCACGCCATGCTGGAGATCGTGCAGGTGCTCCGCAGCTGGCTGCGCGACCCTCCGGCAGGGTCCACCTGATCGGCTCAGCCCGCGGTGTCGCGCTCCACCATGATGCTGCCGCTGGCCTTGGCGCGAAACATGCGGTCGTCGGCCACCCGCACGAGGGCGTCCAGATCCTTGCCGTCGGCCGGCACGCAGGCCACGCCGATGTTGACGCCCAGGGCCCCCGCCGGGGTTCGGACGGTGCCGATGGCCTCCGCCATGCGCAACGCCGCCAGCCGTGCCGCCTCCGCATCGGCGTGCGACAGCAGCGCGGCGAACTCATCACCTCCCCAACGGAAAAATCGGTCGCCGACGCGAGCGCTGGCGCGAAGCGCGTCGGCCACCGCCATGAGGGCATCGTCGCCCGCAGCGTGACCGAACCGATCGTTGACGCGCTTGAAGCCCGACAGGTCCAGGATCAGCAGGGCCAGAGGCTCGCCGTACCGCATCGCCCGCGCGATGTCCTGTTCGGCTTGCTCGTTGAACGCTCGACGGTTCCCCAAGCGCGTGAGCTCGTCGGTTCGGGCCGCCATCGCGAGACGCGACCGCACTTCCACTTCGTGCAACAAGAAGCCGACGAACGGAGCGAGCCCCGCCGCCGCGTCGACCGCGGCGTCCCCGAACGCGTCCGGGTCGTGCATGGCGTCGAGGTTGAGGATCGCCAGCACCTCCCCTCGGTAGAGGACGGGCAGGCACAGGTCGGCCACGATCTCGTCGACGCGGCCCGCGTAGCGAAGGTCCTCACGCGGCGAGGTCAGGGCGCTGACGTCGCTCACCGTCCGGTTCTCGTTCGACACCAGTACCCTGGGTCGCCCCTGGGGCCAGCCCGGATCGCCCTCGCCGTACCACGACTCCATGGCCTCGAGCGTGAAGTGGATGTGCGCCAGCCTCTCCTCGTCGTAACCGACGACCGCGGCGTAGCGGAACAGTCCGTCCGATCCGCGTACCAACAGGCTGGCGGCTTCCGAGCCCGGAACCAGGCGCATGGCGGCCTCGAGGAGGCGCTGGTACATCTCGGCGATCGGTCTGGCGAGCAATTCTCGCTGGAGGCGGGCCATGACGTCGAGCCGTAGCTCGGATTCCCTCTGGTCGAGCGAGGCCCGCAACACCGACACCAGGTCGTGGAGCAGGGCGCGCTCGCTGGCGCGCCAGGCACGTTCCCGACGATCGAAGAGCGCGATCATCACCTGACTGGTTCGCCCGTCCTCCACCGGCACCAGCGCCAGCGCACCGACTCCGAACGCCGCCATCTCGCTGCTCGCCAGGCCGTGGGAGGCATAGCGCTCGATGAACAGCGCTTCACCCGACCGGTAGGCCTCCCAGATGATGCCCTCGTCGTAGACGAGCCCGCTGTGTAGACGCTCCTCGAGGCCCGGTGGCAGGTCTCCAACGAGGGCCTCAGCGCGGAACCGGCCGGCCCGGTAGCGCATCACGGCCCCACCCCAGAGCCGAAGCTCGGGGAGCACCAGGTCCAGGAGGGCTCGTGAGATGACCGCCGTCTCGGACCCGCCGCCGTGGAACTGAGCGAGCTGCAGCACGAGATCGCCGCTCCGTTCCTCGTGGAGCTTCGTCAGGACGTGCCCGAGCGTCGCGGTGAACTCACGGACCACCGTGCGCTCGGCCGGGGCCATGGGATCGCCGCGGAACGCCGTGAACACTGCCACGACGTCCCCTCGCTCGAAGACCGGCACGGCCGTCAGGTGCTGGAGTCCTCGCCGCGTTCGGAACGGCTGGTGAAGCTCGACCTTCTCGCGCACCACGCGTCGAGCGGCTTCGGCCACGAGCCCCGCCTCGTCGTGATCAACCGCGCCCGCGAGCGCCTCCGGCTCGTCGTGAGTCGTTCGCCACACCAGCAATCCCTCGGTGCCCCGGTCCCCGAGGAGACCCGGCAGGGTCGCCTCGGCGTCGCGCGCGCCGGGCGCCTCGGCAACGCGGTGCAGGGCGGAGATCAGCACGGACAGCAAGGCCAGGCTGCGGTCGGCCCGCGCGCCGCTACGGCGGATGCCGGCCGCCACCCGTTCCGTCAGGCCCACCACGACCGCCAGCACAACGACGAGGTAGCCGTCCAACACGGCGAACCCGTGCACCACCACAATCAACAGGACACCTACGAGGGCCGCCGATGCGCCCGCGATCCCGCCACCGGTGACGGTGGCGCTCGCCGCGAGGATTAGCAGTGGGGGAACGTAGACCGCCCCGTTGGCTCCGGCCAGGAGCAAGATCAGGAAGGCGGCGCTCGCAAACAGCAACCCTGCCCAGGCCCAACGCCCCTCGCTCACGCGTTCACACCCCAACGCAGCGAACCGAGGTCGACGCGCCCCACCCGGTGCGCTACCGGCCGCTCCGTCACACATCGCACAACGGCATTGTACGCGCCCGCGAAGGACCGCAAGGGAGCGCGGCGCCAGCCTTGCGACCTCCTCAGATCCCCTCCGGGCCCTCAGCCACGTGCTCCTGCACGCGCTCGAGCCAAGCACGTCGCGTCCCCAGCGTGCTCCCCCTGATCGGCCCCAGCACCATGCGCTCGACCGCCGCGACCCCCGCCGGCTCGAAGACGCAGGCGCGCCAGAACGTCGTCAAGGGGTCGCCGAGAGCGCGAACCTCGTAATCGTGCGGGGCGTTGGCCGTGGTGACCACGAGGGCCCACCCTGCGCGGAGGCGCCCCTCGACCCCCTGCTCCCCCATGCTGAACGCCACCCCCTCGCGCAACACCCGGTCCACCCAACCCTTGAGCACGGCGGGCACCTGGAAGAACCAGCTGGGATGCACCACCACGATACCGTCGGCCTCCACGATCTCGGAGGCGTGCCGCGCGGCGAGCTCGTCGGCGAAGGTCGTCGTCTCGACCTCGGACGCGTGCAAGCAGGGGTCGAAGGCTTCCGCGTAGAGGTCGTGCAACGTCACGGTGTATCCAGCCCGCACGAGGCCCCGGATGGCAGCCTCTGCCACGGCGTGATTGAACGAGCCGGCCCGCGGATGGGCGAGCACGACGCTGGCGTTCACGCCACGCTCCCGTCGGCCCGGAACGGGCGCAGCACGGCCGATACGCCGGCCAGGACCAGCGACGCCACCGCGCTGGCCAGCAGCACCGGCACGTAGGTGCCGGTGGCGGCCTCCGTCAGCGCGAACAGGAGCGGGCCGGCTGCGGTGCCCGCCACGCCGATGGTGGAGGCCGTGCCCTTGACCGCGCCCAGGTTGGTGCGCCCGAAGTAGTAAGCGAACACGGCGCCCTGGACGCCTCCCTTGATCCCCATGGTGGCTCCGAGCAGGGCGCCGTAAACGAACACGAGGTCGGGCACGACGATCGCGGCCAGGGCAAGAGCCGCCGTCTGGGCCACCAACATCGCCGCGAGCAAGTAGCGGGGCGGGACCCGGTCCATCAGCGCACCGGCCACCAGGTTCGAGGCGGCCGTCATCGCGCCGAAGGGAACGAACACCTCGGCGGCGACGGCGCGGTCGAGACCGCCGGCGGCCATGATCGAGAAGTGGTGGAATACCAGCCCGGTGGTCAACGCCGACACCAGCGTGTTGCCGGCGACGAACAACCAGAACGTACGTGTGCGACGAGCCTCGGAGAGCGTATAGTCGACCTCGCGAACCGGAGCGCGGCGCGCCGCGCTCGGACGCCCGCCGTCGGGTACGAGACCGAAGCTCTCCGGCCGCGAGCGGAACAGCACCGCCCCCACGGGAAGGATCGTCACGCCGACCAGGAGCCCCAGCAGGACGTAAGCCTGGCGCCAACCGTAGGATGCGATCAACGACTCGATGATCATCGGGAAGAACGCCGTGGCGGCCGCCATACCGAGCCCCGTCAAGCCGACGGCGAGCCCCCGCCGACGCACGAACCAGAGGTTGACGACGTGCTGGCTCACCAGGCTCAACGACCCCTGCCCGAGGCCACGGACGAGGACGAAGCCGACGAGCAGCATGGCGACGTTGCGCACCAGCCCCATGTAGCCGCAGGCGAGGGCGAAGAGCGCTGCGATGAGCACCACCGCGAGGCGCGGACCGCGACGATCGATGAAGCGACCTACGAACGGCAGGACGAACGAGCCGGTCACGGTTCCGACGGTATAGAGCAGGGAGACGAACGAGCGCGACACCCCCAGGTCGGCGATGATCTTGTCCAGGAAGACCGAGACGCCCAGCGTCTGGCCCGGCGTCGTCATCATCATGCCGAAGGTGCCCGCCGCCAGAACGACCCACCCGTAGAAGAAGGGGGTCCCCTCGATCACCCGGCTCCGGTGGCTGGCTCCGCCGGCCGCGTAGGCATCACTCGGTGGTCGCATCGTCTACCGTCCCCGTCCCCTCCGCGGCACCGGACCGCGCAAGGCCTCCAAGCCTACCTGGGCCTGCGGTGGCGCGCGTTGCCGGGACGTCATGCCCCCTGGCTCGTCGAGGGATTCTCGCGCCCGCCGGCGCAGGCGCCAGCGTATCGCAGCAGCTTGGGACCGCACACGGAGCATTTGATAATTCACACTTCCGATCCGACGCGACCGCTACACTCGCACCACCATGCCCGGTCCCGTTACGTCGCTCGAGCTCTCCAGCGCTACGCGCCTGCAGCGAGTCGAGCGCCTGCAACGGCTCGACGACGAGGCCTTGCGCCGCCACGCCGTCAAGGCGGCCAACGAGCGCGATACCGACGCGCTGTGGGAGCTGGTCGAAGCCCACCTGACCCTGCACGGTGGCTCGGGCGTCACCACCAGCGCCCACACCATGCGCGCGTACCGCCGCGGCGTGGCCGATCTGGTGGCCCTGTGGGAGGGCGAGAACCTCCTCCGGCCGCGCCGCGACGCCGGCACGCTCTACGTGCAACGCCTGCGCTCCGGGGACCGGGAGCCCCTGCTCCAGCGCGAATCGCCCAGCAGGCGCAGGGGGCGTCGCGTCAAGCGCGGCCCGCTGGCGCCGGCCACGGTGCAGCTCAAGGTGGCTGCCGCACGCGCGCTCTACGATGCTCTGGCCTGGGCGGGCGCCACCGACGCCGACCCCTTCCGCGACGTGCGCATGGGACGCCAGACGACGCGCGCCGAGGACGTTCAATCGGCGCGCTCTTACACCGACTTCGAGCTCATCGAGATGCTTCACGCCGCACGCGACCAGCAGGAGCGAGTGATCCTCCTGCTGGGGGCCCACGGCGGCCTGCGGGTCAGCGAGATGCTGCGCCTTCGCTGGGACGAGGTGGACCTGGGCCGTCGCGAGCTGCTCGTCCAGGGCGGCAAGGGGGGCAAGTCGGCGCTGGTGACGCTCACGCCGAAACTGGCCGAGGCCCTCCTCACCTACCAGCGCGCCAGGAAGGCCGGGGGCGCTTCCGGGGACACCGTGCTCGAGCTGCGCTCCCAGTACGGCGTCTTCAACCGCATCCGGCGCCTGTGCGAGCGGGCGGAGGTCGACTTCAAGGGCGTCCATGCCCTGCGTCACTCGGCCGGCACGCGCCTGTACCGACAGACCGGCGACCTGGGCCAGGTCCAGGACCACCTGCGCCACGCTTCCCTCGACATGGCCCGCCGCTACGCCAAGTCCGACCGGCGGCGGTTGCGCCAGAGCCTGGACGGCTGGGAGTGAGCACGGCCCTCCCCCGCCCGGGGCCGAAAGGGCCCTCGTGAGTCTGCCGTTCTCCGCGTGCATCGAGGTGCTCTTCACCGAGATCGGGCCGGCGCACGACCGCGTCCGGGCGGCCGCGGACGCCGGCTTCACATCTGTCGAGATGTGGCGCTGGAGCGACAAGGACGTCGGCGCCTTCGAGGCCGCGCTGCACGAGACCGGCCTACGCCTCGAGGGGATGGTGTGCGAGCCGCTGGTGCCCCTGGTCGATCCCGCGAACCACGATCGCTGGCTGGCCGGCGTGGCGTCGTCCCTATCGGTCGCGCGACGCCTGGGGGCGAGGGGTCTATACGTCCAATCGGGTGAGCTGCGCATCGGCGTTCCGCGCGAGGAGCAGCGCGCGGCGCTCGTGCGGGCCTTGCGCGCGGGGGCGGAGCGCGTTGCCGGCCAAGGCGTCCGCCTGCTGCTCGAGCCCCTCAACACCCGCATCGACCATCCCGGCACGTTCCTGGACCACACCCCCGAGGGTCTGGAGATCGTGCACAAGGTGGGTCGGAACGAGGTCGCCCTGCTGTACGACATCTACCACTCCGTCACGATGGGCGAGACCCCGCAGCGCGTCTTGGCGGGGCAGGTCTCCAGCCTCGGCCACGTGCACCTGGCCGACGTGCCAGGGCGCCATGAACCCGGGAGTGGCGGCCTTCCCTGGCGCGGCGTGCTGGACTGGCTCGAAGACCAGGGGTATCGGGGTTTCGTGGGGCTGGAATATTGGCCTACCCACGGAACCGAGGACTCGCTCCGGCATCTCGAATCCCCCTCCTGACGATCTCCAGGGCCTTTCTTTCGGACCCACATAACCCCTCGTGAACGGGGTTCGGTTAGCCATTGTCGCAGTTTCGTCGTCGGTTTCAACACCCCCCGCGGGTATTCGTCATACCCTGGAAAAGCGAGCGCCGGCCCGGCGCGCCGAGCCGTACGGGCCAAGAGAGGCGACGACGGGGAGCGAACGATGAGCAAGAAGCGTCGACAGCAGCACAAGGAGTACCGGAACCAGCGTGCCCGCGCCAGGCGCCGCTCGCTTGCAGCCCTGGCGGCGATCGCCGTGGTGGTCGTGATCGGCGGCGTGGTGGCCGTCCGAGCCTCGGGTGGCGGCGGCGCACGCGTCCACCTCTACCAGGGCCAGACGAGCCTGGGGGCCACCAGCGTCGCGCTCTCCGACGTGGTCGGCCACGGGCAACCCGCCGTCGTGAACTTCTGGGCCTCCAACTGCCCGCCCTGCCGCATGGAAATGCCGGGCTTCCAGAGGGTTTACGCCGAGCATGGTGGCCAGGGCTATCGCATGCTCGGGGTGGACGTGGGGCCGCAGACGGGCCTCGGCACGCACCAGGGCGCGCAGGACCTGCTCCGGCAGGAAGGCATCCGCTACCCCGTCGGCTACGCCGAGGACGACGGCCTGATCCGCCGTTACGGTCTGCGGGGCATGCCCACCACGCTGTTCTTCGACGCCTCGGGCCACCAGGTGGGACGCGTCGTGGGCTTCCTCGACGAAGCGAAGCTCCGAAGCCGCCTCGCCTCCCTGCTGGCGAGCGCCCCCTAGTCCGGTTGCGCCCACCCCTCCCCCGCCGCTAGGCTTGCGTCGTGCGGTGCATCGCCTGGCCCCGTGTGGCGACCGCCGCGCTGGTGGTGGGGCTCCTCACCGGCGTGGCGTTGCCGGTCGCCCTGCGCGGCACGAGCAGCTCGGTCCAGGGCGCCGTCGTCGACGCCTCGCAAGTGGTCGGCGCCGTCGTGGCCGGCTTCCTGGTGTCCTCCCGACAACGCTGGTTGCACGCCTGGGTCACGTTCTTCGCCTGCGTGTTCGTGGCAGGCGCCTTCGCGGCCGCGATCGGCGCCCTGGCCTGAGCCCCACGCACAACCACCGGCGGTATAGTGCGTGACGCTGTTTCTGGGCGCAATGCCCGGCACGGAGGGCGCCCACGGGAGGTGCGATGACGCTGACGCACGGCATGCTGAGCCTCGAGGAACTGGCCGAAGAGGTCCGCCACGGCGCGATCGAGACGGTGGTGGTAGGGTTCTCCGACCCCTACGGCCGGCTGATGGGCAAGCGCTTCGACGCCGAACACTTCCTTACGCACGGCGCTGCGGACGGTACCCACGCCTGCGACTACCTTCTCACCGCCGACATGGAGATGGAGCCGGTCCAGGGCTACGCCTTCGCCAACTGGCAGCTCGGCTACGGCGACGTCCTGCTGCGGCCCGACCTCGGCACCCTGAGGCGCGCGAGCTGGCTCGAGCGCAGCGCCCTGGTGCTGTGCGACGTGGCCACCCCCGACGGTGCGCATCCGGTCCAGGTCGCGCCGCGTACGATGCTCCGGCGCCAGGTGGAACGTGCCGAGGCGCTGGGATTCCACACCGAGGCGGCGTCCGAGCTGGAGTACTACGTCTTCGAGGACAGTTTCCGCGACGCCGCGGAACTCGGCTACCGGGACCTCACCCCCATGGGCTGGTATCTGGAGGACTACCACCTCCTCCAAGGGACGCGCGAGGAACGCTTCACGGCGGAGGCGCGCCGTCATCTCAAGGCCTCCGGCGTGCCGGTCGAGAACTCCAAAGGGGAGTGGGGACGCGGCCAACACGAAGTGAACGTGCGCCATGCGGAGGTCCTCACCATGGCGGACCGGCACGGCGTCTTCAAACAGGCACTGAAGGAGGTGGCCGAGCGGCTGGGCGTGAGCGTGACCTTCATGGCCAAGCCCGCGGCCGGACAGGCGGGCTCGAGCTGCCACCTGCATCTCAGCCTGTGGCAAGAGGGCGCCAACGCCTTCGACGGCGACGAACCGCTGGGCCCCGTGCACGGCTCGTCGCTGTTCCGTCACTTCCTGGCCGGCTGGATGCTCCACGCCGACGAGATGATGGTCTTCTACGCGCCCACGGTCAACAGCTACAAGCGCTTCGAAGACGGCTCCTGGGCGCCGACCCGCGCCGCCTGGAGCTACGACAACCGGACGGCGGGTTTCCGGGTGGTGGGCAGCGGTCCAGGCCTGCGCATCGAGTGCCGCATCCCGGGCGCCGACGTCAACCCCTACCTGGCCTTCGCAGCCGCGCTGGCCTCGGGCCTGGACGGCGTCGAGCGCGAGCTCGAGCCGCCTCCCCCTTATGCCGGAGACGTCTACGGCGCCTCCGACCTGCCACGCCTACCGCGCACGCTGGCGGACGCCATAGCGCGCTTCGAGTCCAGCGGGTTCGCCCGTGAGGCACTGGGCAACGACGTGGTGGAGCACTACCTGCACTTCTTCCGGAGCGAGCTCGCGGCCTTCGACCGAAGCGTGACGGACTGGGAGCGGGAGCGCTACTTCGAACGGATCTGACGGCCCCCAGCCGGGCCGCGACGAGGTGAGAGCATGCGATTGAACGACAAGGTGGCCCTGATCACCGGGGCCGGCAGTGGGATCGGGCGCGAGAGCGCGCTTCTGTTCGCCCGCGAGGGCGCGGCGGTCGTGGTCGTCGACGTCGACGAGGGCGCCGGCCGCGCCGCGGTCGAGGTGATCGAGGAGGGTGGCGGCCGCGCCAGCTTCGTACGCGCCGACGTGTCGCACGCCGCCGACTGCGAGGCGATGGTGGCACACGCGGAGGCGACGTACGGCAAGCTCGACGTGCTGTTCAACAACGCCGGCATCATGGACGGCCGTGACGACGATGCCGTCGCCACCGACGAGGCGGTATGGGACCTGACGATGGCCGTCAACGCCAAGGGCGTGTTCCTGGGCTGCAAGTACGGCATCCCTGCCCTCAAGCGCGCCGGCGGGGGCTCCGTCATCAACACGGCCTCGTTCGTCGCCCTGCTGGGCGCCGCCACGCCGCAGATCGCCTACACCGCCAGCAAGGGCGCGGTGCTCGCCCTGACCCGCGAGCTGGCGGTGGTGCACGCCCGTGAGAACGTCCGCGTCAATGCCCTGTGCCCGGGGCCGCTACGCACGGAGCTGCTCATGAAGTTCCTCGACACCGAGGCGAAGAAGCAACGCCGGCTGGTGCACGTGCCGATGGGGCGCTTCGGCGAGGCGCGCGAGATGGCGCAGGCCGCCCTCTACCTCGCCGGCGACGAGTCCTCCTACGTCACCGGCAGCGAGTTCGTGGTGGACGGCGGGATCACCGCCGCCTACGTCACGCCGGAGTAGCCATGGCACCTCGCTTGCAACGCACCATCAGCCCGATCGACGGCAGCGTCGCCGTCACCCGTGAGCTCGCCGACGACGCCGTGCTCGAACGCGTGCTGGCCACCGCGCGGAGGGCCCAGGCGGCCTGGTGCGCGACGGATCTCGACGAGCGCACGCAGCTCGTTCGCCGCATGGTCGACGTCCTTACAGGGAACGCCGATGGGATCGCGCAGGAACTGGCGCAACAGATGGGGCGGCCCGTGCGTGACGGGCCCAAGGAGATCCGCGGCGGCTTCGCCGAGCGCGCCCTTGCGATGGCAGACCTCGCTTTCGAGGCCCTGGCCGACGTCGACGTTGGCGGCGGCGCCGGATCGCGCCGCGTCATCGAGCGCCGGCCACTCGGCGTAGTGCTGGTGCTGGCGCCCTGGAACTACCCTTTCCTGACCGCTGTCAACGCGGTGGTCCCGGCCATCCTGGCCGGCAACGCCGTGGTGCTCAAGCACTCCGACCAGACGCCGCTGGCCGGCGAGCGCATGGTGGAGGCGTTCCGCGAGGCGGGCCTACCCGATGGCGTGCTGCAGTCGGTGATCATGGACCACGACGCCGTGGCCCGGGTGATCGCGGACGAGCGGATCGGCTACGTCCACTTCACGGGCTCGGTCGAGGGGGGGCGCGCCGTGAAGCGCGCCGCGTCCGAGCGCTTCATCGGGGTAGGGCTCGAGCTCGGCGGCAAGGACCCGGCGTACGTCCGAGCCGACGCGGATCTCGATCGTGCCGTCGCCGGGCTGGTCGACGGCACGCTCTTCAACGCCGGCCAGTCGTGCTGCGGCGTGGAGCGCATCTACGTCCACCGCGAGCTGTTCGATGCCTTCGTCGAAAGCTTCGTCGCCCAGGCGCGCGGCTACCGGCTGGGCGACCCGCGCGACCCCGAGACCACGCTCGGACCGATGGTGCGCACCGCCAACGCCGAGCTCGCGCGCGAGCACGTGCGCGCCGCGGTCGCCCGCGGCGCGGTCCCGCTCATCGACAGCCGCGACTTCCCGGCCGCCGCCGAGGGCACGCCCTACCTGGCCCCTCAGGTGCTCATCAACGTGCGCCAGTCGATGCGCGTCATGCAGGAGGAGACCTTCGGCCCGGTGGTGGGCATCCTGCCGGTGGCCGACGACGACGAGGCGATCGCGCTCATGAACGACAGCCGTTACGGCCTCACGGCGAGCATCTGGACGCACGATCTGGAGGCCGCGGCCCGACTCGGAGGCCGCCTGCAGACCGGCACCTGTTACGCCAACCGCTGCGACTACCTCGACCCGCTCCTGCCCTGGACCGGCGTCAAGGCCTCGGGCCACGGCGTGTCGCTGTCGCAGTTGGGTTTCGAGCCGTTCACGCGGCCGATGGCCTTCCTGCTGAGCGAGTAGCATCAGGCCCGGCGATCGTCGACGGCGCGCCCCGGACGCAGGGCGCGCCGTCGACGTCCAGGCGCCGGGTCCGGCCGCACGCCCGCAGCCGCGCCCGGCGGTAGCATGCCGCATGGTCACCGACACCTTCGCGATGCCCGGCATGCACGCCACCGACCACGTCTTCGAGCTGCCGCTCGACCACGCTCGCCCCGACGGCCGCACCCTCTCGGTGTTCGCCCGGGAGCTGGTGGCGTCGGAGCTGCGCGGGAAAGACCTCCCCGCGCTGCTCTTCCTGCAGGGGGGCCCGGGCTCCGAAGCCCCCCGCCCGGACAGGTCGAGCGGCTGGATCAAGAGGGCGCTGGAGGAGTTCCGCGTGCTGCTGCTCGACCAGCGTGGTACGGGACGCAGCTCGCCGATCAACGCACAGACGCTCACCGATCTGGGGGACCCCGCCGAGCAGGCCGGCTACCTTGCGCACTTCCGCGCCGACGCCATCGTCGAGGACGCCGAGGCGATCCGGCGGGAGCTGCTCGGGTCGGAACGGCCGTGGAGCGTCCTGGGGCAGAGCTTCGGGGGGTTCTGCACACTGCGCTACCTGTCGGCCGCACCCGCCGGCCTCGAGCGCGCGCTGATCACCGGCGGCCTCGCCAGCCTGGAGCGCCCCGCCGAGGACGTCTATCGTGCGACCTACCGCCGCCTGCGGGCCCGCAACGACGCCTACGACGCTCGCTATCCACGCGACGCCGCCGGCTGGCAGGAGGTTGCGGAGCATCTCGTCGAGCACGACGTGCGCTTCCCCGACGGGGCGCGCTTCACGGTGGAGCGCCTGCAGTTCCTGGGCATGGACCTCGGGCGCTCCGACGGCTTCGAGTCGCTGCACTACCTCCTCGAGAAGGCCTTCGTGACGCTCCGCAGCGGCAAGCGTCTGGCCGAGGGCTTCGTCCACGAGGTGTACCGGAGGCAGGGCTTCGTGGACAACCCGCTGTTCGCCGCGATCCACGAGGCCGTCTACGCGCAGGGGTCCGCGACCGACTGGGCCGCGCAGCGGGTGCTGGCCGAGGCGCCCGAGATCCCCTTCCGACCCGGGCGGCCGCTGCGCTTCACGGGCGAGATGATCTACCCCTGGATGTTCGAGCAGTTCCCGGCCCTGCGACCCTTCGCCGGTGCGGCCGCGCTGCTGGCCGCCAAGGAGGACTGGTCACGTCTGTACGACACCGAACGCCTGGCCGCCAACGAGGTGCCGGTCGCGGCGCTCGCCTACCTCGACGACATGTACGTCGACTACGATTACAGCCGCGAGACCGCGGCGACGATCGGGAATCTACGCCTATGGTCGACCGATGAGTACCAGCACAACGGCCTGCGCGCCGACGGCGAGCGCATCCTGGACCGGCTGCTGGCGATGGCAAGAGGGACTGTGTAGCCCGGGGGCGGGCCCGCGCTTCGAGCGCGGGCCCGCCCCGGTAGTGCATCTGTCGATCAGGGCGTCGACGACGTGAACACGCCCAGCGGCTCCGCCGTCGCAACCAGCGCGTCCTGCAACAGACCGAACGAGCCCGGCCCGCCCGCCGGGTCGGTGAAGCCGTCCATATCCGTGTACATGCCCCAGCCCACGACGGTCCACAAGTAATGGGTGGAGGCGGGCAGGGTGAGAACGGACCCCGCGGGAAGCGTCGCGTTGGAGGCAGCCGTGTACACGTACACGTTCGGCCCGGCCGTGGACGTGAGCCACAGCACGCTGATCGTGCCCGGCACCGCCGTCCAGCCGAACACGGTGGCATGATCGAAGGTGGCAGTTCCCGGCGCACCCAGCGCGGGCGGCGCGGGCAACGTCATGTCCACCACCTGGTTCGGTTGCAAGTTGGCGCGGTAGAGGATGGTGGAGGCGTTCCCGGAGGTCGCCTTGGCCTCCACGCCAAGCGGAAGCCCGGCCCGGGGCGTCGCGAACGTGAAAGTCGCATCGCTGTCGGCCACGATGCCGAGCAGCATGCCCGACTTTGGCCCCGCGGTCATCCACAGGTCCTTGGCACTGATGGCGTAGCCCGAAGGAGGCATGATCGTCCCCGACAGGTAGCTGGTCGCGACCGCCTGGAACTGCAGGTTCGCACCGGTCGCGCTCTGCTGGTCGCTCAGGGAGAGCGGCGCGCTCGCGAACCCGAGGTACTGCTCGGGAAGGCCGGTCGGACCCACGCTCCACTTGAGCGCGAGCAAGGTCCCTTGGGTAGAACTGGGGCCGGACCAGGTGACCTGGAACGGACCGAAGCCGGGGCCGTCGTTCTGCCACAGGACACTGCTGCCGTGGGCCTCGGGCGAGGCGAAGGCGACCTCGGCCAGCTGCGTCGCGCTGTTGGCCGAGGCGTTGGTGATGGTGCCCGCCACGCTCGCGCTGTCGGAGGGCGTGACAGCCTGGTCGAGGAGCGGCAGGACCGGGTTGGCGCGGTTCAGACCCACGAAATCGTGGACCTCCTTCATGCCCGGCAGCGTGACGACCACGTCGTACGGCCGCGTCACGTCCGACACCGTGAAGCTGCCGTCGGCCGCTGCTGCGGTCGTGGTCCCAGCGATGGTGACTTGCGCCCCGGCGATCGGTTCCCGGAGGGCATCGACGACGGTGCCCTGCACGTCGAAGGTCGTCGCATCTCCGACGGCGGCGACGAACTTGGCGCTCTCCGTCTCGATACCGGACGCGCCGTCGATCGACAGGTGGTAGATGAGCGGGTCGAGCGTCGACTTAGCCGACAACGCGATGTCGTTGCTGCCGGGCTGGCCAGAAACCGGCGTGATGGTGGCCGTGAGCCCGCTGGGCGCGCCGTTGAGCGACAGGGTCACGGGACCGACAAAACCCGTATCGCGGTGCACGGTGGCGCTGAGATGCACGGTAGCGCCGGCCGCGAAGCTGACGTTGGACGTCGAGAGATGGATCGAGAACCGCGTGGGGGGCGTCACGGGACCGGGAGCGGCCGGCGTCGAGGGGCTGTTGTTACAGCCGACCAGGCCGACCACGACCAGAAACGCCAGCCATGGGCGTTGGAGCGACCGAAACCGGCGGGGTCGGGACCGGGTCATCGTGGGATGAATGTGCATGTAATGTGCACCTTCGCAGCTTGACTGGTGTGCGTGCCGTCGGAGGCCACCAGGTACAGGGTGTAGGGATCGTTCACGCCGGAGCAGCCCAGCCCGGCGTAGGAGTCGTTGACGGTGACGGACGGCGACGACTTCGTCTTGCTGCCGCTAGCGATCACAATCCCTGCCGGGCCCGCGCCGAGATCGTAGGTGTCGGTCAGGTACCAACTGTAGGTCAGGTCGTTCGAGTCCGGATCCGTGATCGTGCCCTTCAGCGTGACCTGCTGGCTGTCGCCGTACGACGCCGGCGGCGCCGGCGCGTTGATGTAAACGCTCGGAGTCCAAACCGTCGGGGCCGCGAGGACGTTGATCGTTCTCTTCTTGCTGTCCGTCTTGCCTTGCGGGTCGGTCGCAGTGAGCGTGACCTCGTAGCTGCCGGCACTCGGGAAGGTGACCTGTTGCATGGGGCTCGACGGATCGGCAAGGCAGACGTCCGCGGGCGGGGTCGGGCTCGTGACTCCCGGCACGGTCCACTTGACGCGCGCGCAATCGAGCGTGCCACCCGGCTCGTTCGCATCCGTCGCGAAGCCCTGCAACGTGGGCCAGGCGACGCCGGCGTAGATCTGGTCATTCCCCGTCGGATGCACCAGCGTCGCTACTGGAGGCGTGTTGAGCACGTGGATGGTGATGTGGGTGGCCGCGGTCGCTCCTGCGGAGTCCTTCACCGTGACAGAGATGACGCGGTCGCCCGGACTATGGAAGGTGTAGAAGTTGTTGGTGTCGAGGGTGATCGGACCATCGACGTCGGACGACCATGTGCCCTTCGTGATCAGGCCGTCCTCGACGTCACGCCCCCCCAAGCCGAACTGCACCGGCACGCCGATCTGGACGCTGGAACCATCGCTCGGCTGCACATCGGAGGGCGCAAGCTCGGGCGGCGTGTTGCCTGTCTCCTGCGCAATCAGGACCGACTTGTCGAAGATCGTCTTGTCCCAGTTGGCATCGATCACGGCAACATGCAGGCCGAGCTTGCCTTTGACCCCGGCGAAGACCTGCCAGGCAGGGTCGCCGGGGATATGTCCGTCGAACCTTACGTAGGCGTCCAAGCTCGCCTGAGGACCCACCAGATCGTAAAGCAGAACTTGGAAGCGAGCGCCGATCGAGGGCTGCATGCTGAACGTCAGACCGGGGTAGTCGAAATGCAAGGAAGCGGCATTGGAGGTCCCGGTCAGGCTGGCCCTGCTGATGTCGTGGAAGCCCTGACCGTACGGCTTGTCGGTGCCTGCCACCAGCTTGAGATCCTCACTCGCGGTGAACGTCAATCTGGCGCTGACCTTGCCGTTGAAGTCCGCGACGACGACCAGCTTCGGCACGAAGACCAGCGGTACCGGCCCGATCCAGACAGTGATCGCCGAGAACGACATCGACGCCAACTGGATCTCCTTCTTGATCTGCTTCTGCAGATCGGCCGTAACGGCGATCTGGGCGTGCTGCTGCAGACCGATCTCGAAGTGGAAGCGCATCGGGAAGCTCGCCGGGAACTTGTAGTGGATGCCGCCTGACACGTTCAAGACGGGGTCGAGCGTGAAGCTTCCGGAGGCGACGATCTGGTCGCCGGTGGTCGCGTGATTGCCGTCGGCATCGTAAAGGATGACGTTGTTCATGCCGATGGTGAACTGTGGAGAGAGCGCGGTCGACTGCAGACTCACGCCCTGCGTCATCGCGCTGAACCCGGACAACATGACCGGAGTCAGCGCCTGACTGACCTGGAAGTTGCCCTGGTACACGGCCTCCGTGAGCTTGGCCGGCACGGTTTGCACGACGGTCTCCGAACCGACGGTGGAGACCGACACCACCTTGCGCAGGAAGCCGTAGGGTGCCAGCGGCGGCAGCGGCTGGGTGACCAGCACGTCACCGGCCTTCAACGTAGCGAAGTCCGCCTGCGGACCGAAGCGCAGCTCCCCGGTGGCCGGGTCGTAGCTCTGCAGGCTGGTCCTGGAAGTGTCGCTGAGGACCTTGGTGGTATCGGGGATGATGACCGGCGACTCGGCCGGCCCCGGCGGAGCGCCCGTCCCGCAGGCAACCAGCACAGTGGCAAGAAGTGCCGCCAGCAACAGCAGGACCCATCGTTTGCGACGCACGGTGACCCCTCCCTAGGCATCCGGGGTGGGACGAACGCTCGCAGCCAACCTCGCCGGGTCCGAGCGGCCGGCGTTGCCGTCCCCTGCGGTCGCTCGGCCCACCCGGCGGCCCGCGGCGACCGCATCCACGCGGTTGCCGACCGCCGGCGGGGCCCCACCCCAGCCGAAGCGCTGGCCCGACGCTAGCGCGGTGGCGTCTAGAATGCGTCCAATCCGCTCCTGGAAAGCACCGACAAGGCCCGGCGCAACGGCGGCGGGAGCCACACACGCGAGGCGGGCGGCCCGCTCAGCTTGCCGGGCCGCCCGCCAGGATCGTGGGGTCCGCGCGCCTAGCCGAAGATCCCCTTCGCCAGGTGCGCCGACACCACCCAGTTCGGCGCGTCGACGACCTCGCTGATGCGCAGGTCGACCGCCACGCTGCACAGCGCGTAGGCGAGCTGGGGCTCGAGCCCGTAATGCTTGCCGAGATGATCGATCATCGCCCTGACGGCGTCCTTCGCGGCGTCCATCAGATCGGGCGCGACCCCGGTGGTGGCGAAGAACCCCTTGTCGGCCGGGGCGAAGCGGTGGGCGGGCCGGGCCATCTCGAACTGCGGCGCCGGCAGGTCCGCGCCCTTGGCCAGATCGAAGCGCAGGCGCGTGCGCATGGGCGTCTCGATGGCGGTCCCGCAGACCTCGCCGTCCCCTTGCGCGGCGTGGGTGTCCCCTACCGAGAAGAGCGCTCCGGCCACCTCGACCGGAAGGTGCAGGACGCTACCACGTGTGAGGTCGTGGATGTCCATGTTGCCGCCCACCCGGCGCGGCGGGACCACGGAGTGGCTGCCGGGCTCGGCCAGCGCCACGCCGATGGTGCCCGGGAAGGGCACGGTCGGCAGCGTGATGTCGGGCGTGAAGTGGACCCGCTCCCCGTCGTAGCGCGAGATGTGCAGGTAGGGATCGGAGAACTCGTCGGTGAGCAGCCCGAAGCCGGGGATCAGCGCCGTCCAGCCCCAGCCGCTCTCCTCGAAATCGAGGATCTCGACCACCAGGGCGTCGCCCGGCTCGGCGCCGTCGACGGCGACGGGGCCCGTCACCGGGTTGACCTTCTCGAAGTCGAGCACGCCGACGTCCGCGGCGCTCGACGAGGCCGTGAGCTGGCCGCCCGAAGCATCGAGGATGTCGAACTCCACCTCCGTTCCGGGTTCGACCCGCAGTACGGCTTCGAGCTCGTTGTCCCAGCCGAAGTGGTGATGGGCGCTGTGGATGGTCTTCACGTCACTGCCCCTGGACAATGGCGATCTCCTTGTAGTTGACCGGAGTGTAGATGCCGGCGACCTTGAAGCCGATGCCGCCCATGCGCGGGGTGTGCATCACGTAGCTGCGCTCGTTGAACAGAGGGATCCAGGGCGCGTCCTGCGAGGCCTTGGTGAAGATGTCCTTCCACAGCGCGATGCGAGCGTCGTGCTGGCTCGGCTGCACCATGGCGTCGGCTTTCTGACCCTGGGCATCGAGCTCCTTGTTGCAGTAGCGGGCCCAGTTCCAGCCACCGGGCACGGCGCTGTCGCAACCCAGGATGGGCCACCAGAAGTCGTTCGGGTCGGGGTAATCATCGAGCCAGGCCATGCCGCCCGACCACACCATCGGCGCCTTGCCCTGGCCGGCTGCGTCGATCACGGCACTCGGCGAAAGCGAACGGATGTCGACCTTGACGCCGATCTGCGCGAGCTGCTGCTGGACGACCTGCGCGATGCGAGGGTTGGGGTCGACGTTGCTGGTGTAGAGCGTGGAGCTGAAGCCGTCGGGGTAACCGGCATCGGCCAGCATCTGCTTGGCCTTGGCAGGGTCGTAGGGGAAACCCTTGAAGTCGGGGTTGTAGCCGGGCATGGTCGGCGGCAGGATCTGGTTCGCCGCACCCGCACGGTTGTTGATGACGCGGAGCACCTGGCTGCGGTCGATCGCCATGTTGAGCGCCTGGCGCACCTCGACGTTGTCGAAGGGCTTCGTAGTGGTGTTGAGGCTGACGAAGCTGGTCTCGATCTGATCCGAAGACACCACCAGTTGCTTGAGCTTGGGATCGTTCATGACCTTGGCGAACTGCGAGGACGGGATGCCGTCGCCGAGGATGTCCACCTCACCGCGTTGCAGGCGCAGGAAGGCGACGTTGGGGTCGACGCCGAACTGGTACTCGATCTCGTCGACCTTGGGCTCGCTGGCCACGAAGTAGTTCGGGTTCTTCACCAGCACCAGGCGCTGGCCGGGGACCCACTCCTGCATCGAGAAGCCGCCGGTGCCCACGGGATGATGGCCGAAGTCCTTGCCCCACTTCTCGACGGCCTTGGGCGGCACCACGAACGAGAAGTTGAGTGCCAGCTTGTTGAGGAAGGTGGCGTCCGCGGCGGTGAGGGTGAAGCGCACCTGCGTCGGCGACAGCACCTCGATGCCGCTGACGTCCTTGGCCTTGCCGTCGATGAAGGCCTGGGCGCCCTGGATGCCGGTGTAGAAGCCGACGCCCGGGCTCTGCGTGGCGGGGTTCAGCATCCGCTCGAAGGAGTACTTCACGTCCTGCGCGTTGAAGGGTTCGCCGTCCGTGAAGGACACGCCCTGGCGCAGCGTGAACGTATAGGTGAGGCCGTCGGCGGAGATGTCGTATGAGGTGGCGAGCGCCGGCTCGAGCTCCGTCGTGCCGGGCTTGTAGGTCATCAGGCCGTCGAAGATCGCCTGGATCATCGACCAGTTGTCCCAGTTGTAGCCGATGGCGGGATCGAGGGTGGAGATGTCGTTCTGGAAGGTCAGCACGACCTTGCTGTTGGCCGCGAACGCGGCGCCGGCCGAGGCCAGCACGAGCAGAAGGCCCAACGCCCACTTGCGAATGCTCATGTCTCTCTCCTTCACACTTCCACGAGGGTGGGGAACGATCCTACGGTTACTGCCGCACGCGCTTCGCCAGGCGAGCTCCTCCTCTCTAGTGGTACTGGATCCGCGGATCGAGCAGCGGGTAGATCATGTCGGCGACGAGATTCCCGACGACGACGAAGATCGACGTCATGAGCACGCCGCCCATGATCACGGGGATGTCGAGCACCTGGATGGCCTGCCACATCATCTGGCCCAGCCCCGGAAGGGCGAACACCTGCTCCACCACGATCACGCCGCCCATGAAGACCCCCAGGTCGAGACCCACGAGCGCGATGACCGGGAGCATGGCGTTTCGCAGCGCGTGACGGAACACCTGGGCGCGCGGACGTACGCCCTTGGCGCGGGCGGTGCGAAGGTAGTCCTGGCGCAGCACGTCCACGAGCGAGGACCGCAAGACGCGTGCGTACCAGCCTGCACCGGCGAACCCGACGGACAGGGCGGGCAGAACGTAGTGGTTCAGATCACCGTTGCCGTAACCTCCGAGCGGGAACCACGGCACCAGATAGCCAAACAGGTACAGCAGGATGAGCCCCACCACGAACTGCGGCGTGGACACGCCCACGAACGCGAACAGCGTGAAGCCGCGGTCCCACCAGCTCCCCTGCGCCACCGACGACAGGATGCCGATGGGGATCCCCAGGAGCAACTCACAGGCGATGCCGGTGAGCATCAGCTTCAGCGTGATGGGAAGGTGGCTGGCAACCAGGGCGCTCACCTGCGTGCGCTGGGCGTACGAACGCCCCAGGTCGAAGTGGACGAGGTTCCACAGGTAGTGCACGTAGCGCACCGGCAGCGGCTGGTCGAGCCCGAGCTGGTGACCGATGCTGGCGACGACGTCGGGCGTGGCGCTGGGTCCGGCGATCATCTGGGCAGGGTTCACCGGCACGATGTACGTGAGGATGAACGTCACGGTGATGACGCCCAGGATCGCCCCCAGGCCCTGGACGAGCCTCCGCAGCACGTAGCTGGTCACCGCCGCCCTCCCACGTCGAGCGCGTCGCGCAGGGCCTCGCCAAAGAGGTTGAAACCGATGGAGGTGAGGATGATGGCGAGGCCCGGGAAGATGACGAGCCAGGGCGCCGTCGTCAGGTAGGACTGGCTGGTGTTGATGATGCCGCCCCACGACGGGGTCGGCGGTTGCACGCCCACCCCCAGGTAGGAGAGCGACGCCTCCAGCAGCACGCTCGTCGAGATGCCCAGGGTGGCGAACACCAGCAAGCTCAACGTCAGCTGCGGCAGGATGTGGCGGACCAGCACCCCGAAGGTGGGCACGCCGAGCGCCGTGGTCGCCTCGATGTACTGCTGCTCGCGGATGGCAAGCACCTGAGCGTAGATGGCTCGGGCCACGTAGACCCAGTTCACCATCGCGATCACTAGCGCCACGATCCACAGGCTGGGCCGGAGGATGGCTGCCAGCGCGATGGCGAGAACCAGCGCGGGGAACGCGGTCATCACGTCGGTGAAGCGCATCAGCACGGTCCCGAGCCACCCGCGGAAGTAGCCGGCGATGACGCCGACCGCCGCGCCGATGACGACGGCCACGCCGTTCGCCACCAGGCCGATCAACAGGCTGACGCGTGCGCCGAACAGGATCCGCGACAGCAGGTCGCGCCCGAGCAGATCGGTGCCGAGGAGGTAGGTGCCGTCCGGCGCGCGGGGCATGCCGTACTCGCTGAGACCGTTCGCGTACTGCTGGTTGGGATCGTGCGGCGTGATGAAGGGTGCGAACAGTGCCGCCAAGACGACGATCACCACCAGCGCGAAGCCGAGCATACCGGTGCGGTCTGCCGTCAGCCGCTGCCACCATCGTCGCCGCGCTCGCGGCGCCGTCGGCTCCGCGAAGACTTCGCTGTGCGTCTCGAACCTGTCGCTCACGTGGTCTCCTGCACGCCTTCGGCGCGCGGTCGGTTGTCCGGGGCCTCGTGGTTGCGGGGGGCAGCGCCGTCGGCGGAGGCACCCGCCGAGGCTCGCGGCCCCCCAAGCCTGCATAGTCGTGAAAATCCTAACATGCGGTCGAATCGTCCGACCAATAACCGAGGTGTCCGTGCGTGCCGGGCCGAAGCCCCGCTCAGGACAGCAGGAAGCCCTCGCCGACCTCGTCCGCCGGATCCACCCACCAGCTGTGGACGCCGACGATGGAGGCGCGGCCGGCGATCTCCGGC
>Ga0102962_1000280_pt1 | contig 27314 bp, 25 predicted proteins | sample SalPonF2_C_D2_MG_FD_84519 | JGI IMG/M metagenome (GOLD analysis project Ga0102962, IMG submission 84519) | Salt pond soil microbial communities from South San Francisco under conditions of wetland restoration - Salt Pond MetaG SF2_C_D2_MG ...
CAGCCTTCTGGCTATAAATTTAGGATCTTCTCCTCCGGCAATCATTCTGGCCAGCCAGTATACCGCCGCGTTGGGATCGCTGCCGCGAACCGACTTGATGAAAGCGGAGATAATGTCATAATGTTGTTCTCCCTGTTTGTCGTAGAGCGCGATATTTTGCTGCAGATTGTGCACAACCATATCATCAGTGATAACTACTGGCTCATCTGTCCCTTTTCCGTCATCCTGGGCACTGTTTACCACCAACTCCAGAATATTCAAAAGTTTACGTGCATCGCCGCCCGAGTAGCGCAACATGGCTTCGTATTCCTTTATGTCAATCTTCAGCTTCTTCAGTTCTGTGTCAGTGGCAAGAGCATGATCAATCAATTGCAGCAATTCTTCTTTGTCCAGTGAATTAAGCACGTATACCTGGCAACGGGAGAGCAGGGGGGAGATCACTTCAAAAGAGGGGTTCTCTGTAGTTGCTCCAATCAGGGTGAGAATACCCTGTTCGACCGCACCCAGCAGTGAATCCTGCTGTGATTTTGAAAAACGGTGTATCTCATCAATAAATAAAATAGGGTTGGGCTGATTGAAAAACTGTTGGTTCTTAGCCTTTTCAATTGTTTCTCTGACGTCTTTAACTCCCGAATTAATTGCACTCAGGTTATAGAAAGGCCGGTTCAACTGGTTAGCAATGATGCGGGCAAGCGTAGTTTTTCCGACACCCGGTGGTCCCCACAATATGAAAGATGGGATATTTCCGCTTTCAATGGAACGCCTTAGTACTGCCTGTTCACCCACAAGGTGGGTCTGACCAATATAATTGTCCAGTGTTTTTGGTCTTAATCGTTCTGCTAATGGCTGGTTCATGCAACATTTTCTTGATAATTGCTCCCCAAAATTATTCAATTATCGCGAAGGAAGATAATTTTTCACAGTAATTATTTTTAGATTGGCAGGTTAATTATAGTATGGTATGAGCATGCAAACTGAAACCATAAATAAAGGGTCACGCATTATAAATGCGCGCCAGTTTAATAAACAAATGAATTACAACCGAATTACCACTGAATTACAACCGAATAATCAACTGGTCCGAAAGCTTTCGGACAAACAACAGAATCCCTATTCCTCCGGCCCGTAAATCGCCACATCCCTGCTGCCATCTGCCTTAATAAATCCGCGGTACATTCCGGTGGTGTTGAAGGCAAAAACAACGTTTCCCAGGTGATCAACCACAATTACACCGCCTTCCCCCCCGGCTTTTGCAAGTTTTTTGTTAATAACCTCTTCGGCTGCTTCTCTGGAGGTGTAATTTTTATATTCCATCAGTGCAGAAATATCATGTGTTACGGTATAGCGGATGAAGAATTCCCCGTGACCGGTTGCTGAAACAGCACAGGTTGCGTTGTTGGCGTAAGTGCCGGCTCCAATTACCGGACTGTCGCCAATTCTGCCAAAGCGCTTGTTGGTCATTCCTCCTGTTGATGTGCCGGCAGCGAGATTTCCTGCCATATCCAGGGCTACACAGCCCACTGTGCCATATTTTTCCTTCTTTTCTTTCTTCAGGGCCTCCTGTAATGATTCCCAGCGGGCGGCAGTATAAAAATAGGAGGTATCAACCAGTTGCATTCCCTGTTGTACTGCAAATTCTTGTGCACCTTTACCTGCCATAAAAACATGCGGGGATTTTTCCATTACAAGGCGGGCCAGACTGATCGGGTTTTTGATATTGGTAAGCAAGGTGACTGCACCGGCTTGCAATCCGTTGCCATTCATGATAGAAGCATCCAGTTCATTGTGCCCGTCATGGGTAAAAACTGCGCCTTTGCCGGCATTAAACAACGGCGAATCTTCAAGGATATTTAACACCTGCTCCACCGCGTCGAGGCTCCTGCCTCCCTGCGAAAGGATATCATGTCCCCTGTCCAGAGCTTCATTCAACTTTGCTTTGATGGCTGCTTCCTTTTCAGGTGTCATATTTTCTTTAAGAATTGTTCCTGCTCCGCCATGAATGGCAAGTGCCCATCCGGAATTTTTTGATTGTGGCTGGTTGCAGGCAGCTAACAATAGAAGAAAAAATACAAAAACAGGAATTCTCAAAATCTTCATAATCTGACAGTTTTATAAAATTATTGGCTAATTTTCTTAAATAAAGTTAAAATAACATAAAATTTATCTAAAGCCAGTGTAACTTTGCAGGGTTTTTTTATTTCATTTTATCAGAAATGTAAACACTACTGAATATTGGCTATGGGTAAACGATTTTTATATCTTTTAAAACTGGCAGCTTTTTGGTTTGCCTATTTTATTGTTTGGAAGGTTCTGTTTCTTGTTTATAATCTGCGATTAACCCTTAATTTGCCAATGCATGAGCGTTTTCTCGTATTTGCATACGGAGCCAAAATGGATATTTCAGTTTCCTGTTACGTGTTGCTGATCCCCATTATTTTGTTTGTATTGACTTCTTTATTCCGGGCTGGCTGGGTAAGACCTGTATTACGTATTTATACACTTATGTTTTACTCATTGTGTTTACCGTGATTGCAATAGGTGACCTTGAGCTATACAGATTCTGGGGCTATCGTATTGATACCACGCCATTATTATACCTGCAACAGCCCAAAGAAGCATTTGCTTCTGTAAGTGCCTGGGTGATTATTCGCCAGCTACTGGTTGGCGCTATCTGGGTGCTGATTTTCTATCAGCTTTACAGACACTGGGTGGAAAAGAATTTTGCTCCATCACAAAAGACAGTATGGTATGCTCCGCCCGCTTTTTTGCTCTTTGGCGGATTACTCGTTATTCCCATCAGGGGTGGATTCGATCTGGCACCACTGAATGTAGGTACCGCCTATTTCAGCGAACATGCCTTTGCTAACCATGCAGCCATCAATGGTTTATTCAACCTGGGATATGCACTTACCAATACTGAAGTAACCGATAATCCCTATAAATTTTTCAAAGATCCTGAAATGGTTAAAAAGACCGTAAAGAATTTGTACCAGGATAATGGAATCAAAAGGGAAATTCTGAAAAACAAGCGTCCCAATGTGCTTGTCATACTGCTCGAAAGCTTTTCAGCCAAGATTGTAGAAACACTTGGCGGCACCCCTGGTGTGGCGCCTAATATAAGTCGTCTTAGTAAAGAAGGCATACTTTTTACCAATTTCTATGCAAGCGGAAACCGTTCCGATAAAGGAATTGTTGCTGTATTGAGTGGTTTTCCGGCACAACCCATTGCTTCTATCATCAAATTTCCCGGAAGGGCCCAGCAATTACCAATGTTGTGTCATGATCTTAAAAAGGAAGGGTATCATACGGCTTATTTTTATGGAGGAGACATCAATTTTGCCAACATGAATTCGTATGTGACCATGGCCGGTTTCGACAAGATCATTTCAAAAGATCATTTTCCGCCTTCAACCTATGGCGCCAAATGGGGTGTGCATGACCAGGTGACTTTCGATACGCTTTACCAGCACCTTCAAAAAGAACAACCTCCGTTTTTTTATATGATGTTCACACTCAGCAGTCATGAGCCTTACGATGTTCCGGGTAAAACTGCCATTCCGGGCGATGATGAATATCATAAATACTTGAATTCAGTGCATTATACTGACCAGGCACTGGGTGATTTTATTGAAAGATGCAAAAAAACCGACTGGTGGAAAAATACACTGGTATTGCTGGTGGCTGATCATGGAACCATGCATCCGCAGCCCAGCACAGTTTATGACCCCAATAATTTTCATATCCCGTTGATTTTACTGGGAGGTGCCCTGAATACCAAGGGTATTGAAATTTCCAAATATGGTTCTCAAACGGATATTTACGAGACATTGCTCCAACAGATGGGACTGCAGCAACCACGTCTTGAATACAGCAAGGATCTGCTTTCAGAGGGTTCTCATTCATTTGCCTGGTATGCTTATAATAATGGTTTCGGAATGGCAACCGATTCAGTAACTTTAACCTTCGATTGCAACAGTTATAAACCTCACGTCTGGAAGGGGAACAACAGTAAATCCCTGATTAAAGACGGTAAGGCTTATCTGCAGCAAGTATACCAGGAGGTTGTCCTGGCCAAATAAAAAATGGCCGGAAAACTATTTAATTGGAGTTATCTTTACAGCAACCGGTCCTTTGGGTCCTGGTTCAACTTCAAAAGATACCATATTATTTTCTTTGATATCTTCAAATGCATTATTAATATGGAAAAATACACTTTCGTTTGTTTCTGAATCCTTTATAAATCCAAAACCCTTTGATTCATTGTAGAAAGTTACATTTCCTTTCCTGATAGGATCAAACGGAATATCTTCCTTACGGGGAACGTTGATTTCAATATCTTCAGCTTTTATCTCAGTTTTCTTGTTCGGATCTGGAGGAGTAGATGTGATATTGCCATTTTCGTCAACATAGGCAATCATATCATCAAGGCTGCTGCTTTTCCCGCCTTCTTTTTTTGCTTGCCTTTTTTGCTCTTTTTCTTTTCTCTTTTTTTCTTTTTTACTTCTGACTTCTTTTTTATTATAAGATTCCTGTGATCTTCCCATGCTCAAGTTTTAAATTTATAATTTTGCAGTAAAAGTAGTAATTAATAATTTTCTTTCCTGATGCAGGAGAGTTATTTTCTTACAAAAGTTAAGATTTATTTTTTGGAATTGTAAGGCAAAGAAAAGTAAAAAGTAGATCCTTTGCCTGTTTCAGACTCTACCCATATTTCACCTCCCATCAGATTCACCAGATTTTTGGAGATGGTCAACCCCAGTCCTGTACCCCGTGTTCCCTGTCGAATAGTGCTATCAGTTTGCCTGAAACGCTTAAAGATCAATACTTGTTCTTCTTTTGTGAGTCCAATTCCGCTGTCATAAACAAAAAAAGTAATTGCGTTTTTTTCCGGCAACTGATAACCGAAATGAACAGTACCCTCATATGTAAATTTTAAAGCATTATTTATCAGATTAGTAAAAATTTGCTTAAACCGGTTTATATCAGTATTTATTAAAATGTCATCATGACTTTGGGGTATTTCAAGATTGATGGCAATATCATTTTTATCCATTTGTACCCTGTGTTGAATGAAAAAAGAAAGTATTTCATTCAGTACCGGCTTAACCAAAAATTCCTCATTGCTCATTACAAGCTGTCCGGCTTCAATTTTGGCTACATCAATAATATCATTGATAAGATGCAACAAGGCGTTGCCGCTTGTTTTTATAACCTGAACATATTCTTCACGCAAGTCATCAGTCAGATCAGGAGAATTAAGTAAGTCAGAAAATCCAATGATTGCATTTAGAGGAGTTCGTATCTCGTGACTCATATTTGCCAGAAAAGCAGTTTTTAATCTGTCTGATTCTTCAGCCTTCTTTCTTGATTCAATCAGGTTTTTTTCATGTTTTTTAATGTCACTGATATCACGATAAAGAGAACAGCAGGCAACTACTCCGTTTTCAATTTCAATGGGAGCCCCCCAGATGGATACATAGAATTCTTCTCCGTTCTTTCGTTTCCGTATGCTTTCAAACCTGATTTTGTAACCTTCCACCATTCGCCTGGTAAGATTTTGTGATTCACTCATCAGATTTTCAGGAGTAACCAGAATGTCAAGATTTTTATTTTCGATTTCCTCCGAAGTATATCCAAACATTCTGAAAAATTCGCTGTTGGCTCTCAAAAAGTTTCCTTTGCCGTCGGTTATCGCAATTCCTTCCGGTGAATTCTGAAATAGCTGCTCAAAATAAGCTTTTTCAAGTTTAATATTGTCTTCAAACTGTTTTCGTTGTATAGAAAGACCAATTTGGGAGGAAACAAATTCCAGTAATTCCCGGTCTTCATTTGAAAAGGCATGAGGATTGGTATAACTTTGCACTCCTATCATTCCTATTATTTCGTGCTCTAGTTTTAAAGGAACACCCAACCATACTTTCGAATCAGTTCCTACCAGTTCAATTTCTCCCTGATCCTCAAGCTCTTTTAACTTTTTTCTTCGGGCAAGCAACGATTTTCCACTTTTTATGACATAAGCTGAAAGGGTTTTACCGGCAGGAATATCTTCGAATTTATCTTTGCTGTCAATAAAATAGGGCAGTGATAAAGTATCTTTTTCTCTGTCATAGAGTGCGATATAAAAATTAGTAGTATCAATTATCCTGCCCAGCAAGGTTTGTATTTTTGATATTAACTCTTTCAGATCAATGGTATTGTTAACAGCCTGACTGATATTATACAGTGTATCCTGTATAAGACCAGATCTCTTGAACCGGGAAATATCGCGAACTACAGCGAGCACAAAATCTCCATTGCTTAACTTAAGTTTACTAAGACTTACTTCAGTATCAATTAAGGTATTATCAAACCGTTTATGCCTCCAGGAAAAAGTTTGTGGAATGCCATTAAGTGTTTCGTGAATATATTCCATCGCCCGGGTCGTTGATGATTCAGTACCCTGCACATCCGGTGAGAAATCAATAGGACTCCTGCCTTTAATGTCGCGCTTCTGGTTTACCCCAAACAAGGTTACAGCACGATCATTACAATCAATAATTACATCATTATTCAGGATCAGAATTGCATCATTTGCTGCATTAAAAACCTTACGGTAAATAACATCATCATCTTTCCTTTTAATTTCATTTTGAAGTGTTACTATCTGAGCTTCAAGTTGATGTATTCTTTGCAATAATTCCTGATTTGATTGATCCCGACTCATTGGATAAGAAGAAATATTTCATTAAATGTACTATATCTTCAGATAATTACAAAGTCTGAAAGTAATTTCATGAAGTAACTAAAAACATTGGCAATAAAGATATGTACATTTTTATTTCTTAATACTGGACTTCAAAAATAAAAACCTTTAAGGATTGTTAAAATGCCTTAAAGGTTTTGGCTAAAACTGCAATTAATTTATTGCTTGTTGTTTACTTTCTTATTCGGTCAGAGATATATTCCCGTAATTGGTTGAGATTAACACTGAAGATTTTGTATTTTCATCACTACCTACAAGCCCGGATACTGTTGAACTGTTGTTTTCCTTAACAACACTTAGTTTATTTCCTTCCGGATAATTGATGTGGGCATACCGTGCATCTCCTTTAAGTTGGTAAGAAGCATTCTTATCAATACCAATCTTAATTCCACCGTAGCTGGTATTTACCTTAATTGATTCAAATCCGGCCGGAACATAATCTACCCGGCAATCGCTGTAACGTACATCCAGGTTAAGTTTTTTTGTGATCTTGTCAAACCTGAAATTAGTGTATCCGGCAGTACTGACAAAATTACTGATATCTCCAATATTATAAGTGTCGTATTTGGCTTCAGAAACAAGAGAACTGCACTTATCTACAAAAACCTTAGAATATTTACTAACAACGATCAAAGCTTTACTCTGGTCAATGTTTATTTCAGAATATTTCATCTCCATTTTAGCCCAGCTAATTTCTCCTATAGAACCTTTGGAATACCCCATTGATATCTGGTTCATCGGATCTTTTTCTCCCCTGGTTAAACGATTAGCTTTCAGGTTTCCGTATTTAACCGAAATATTCACATAACCAGATAATTCATTGATGAAAATATCTCCGTAACGGTTATTAAGAGTAAGATCGATATTGGACGGCATATTAACAGTATAATCAATACTAAACTGTTTCTTTTCGTTTCCGAAGTTAAACCAGCTCCCTGATTTACTGAACTTATCATCAATCCTGGTAACAGCTACAATCTTATCACCTTCTTTATGTATATCAACAGTAATATAATCCAGCAACTTTTGTGCTTTTTCAGCATCCGGATGGTCGACCTTTATTGTGACTGTGATGTCAACTTTGGGCTTATCCCAATTTTTTATATTAACATCGCCAAATTTGTTCTCAATTGAGAGTGAGGTATTTTGATTAACTTCAAATTCTTTGTTAATTGTCCGCGTTTTTTCATCCTTCATCAGTGAAAAGGCCGAAAGCATTAGGAATAAGGACAACACCGTAAGTTTTAATATGTATTTGTTGTTTTTCATGGCTCAGAAAATTTATTTATTTAAATTGTGACAATTAATAAAATATATATGAATATCTTGATTTACAACATTTGCCCAAATGGTTTGCTAACCCTGGAAGTGTTTTGTCTGCTTAAAACTGCAGCATTTCGGAGATTATGTATAACCTGGTTCAATACATCCAGTTGTAGCTGATAATATTCAATCATGGCTGAAATAACGCGCTCATCATATGGATTTTCTTTAAGTTCTTTGCTAAGTTTAACATATGATTTATCCATGTCATTCATGTCGTTTAAAATTTTTTCTTTCCGTTCTGAGCCCTCAAAAGCCAATGATTTAATTTCCTGTTTCCTTGTATTGATCTCTGTCTGATAATATAATTCGGTTTCTGCCAGTTCCGGAGATATTTTGCTAAGTGTGGTGCCTGATTTATTCTTAAATGGTTGATTAATCAGGGTGAATGTCAAAGTGGCCGATATTATGCCTATAATCAGTACAGCAGCCACCCGGACCAGAATTCGCAGTGTACGTGTCCGTGCTGTCTGCGTGCTTTGCAATTTCAGGTAGAATCTTTCCGGATGTCCATCCCCTGGGATTTCTTTGTCAAATGATAACCTGTTGTTTGCTATTATTTCTTCAATTGATCTTTTCATTGTTGCTTGTTTTTCTTAATTAGTTCAGTAAGTTTTTGTTTCGCTCTTGTAAACTGTGACCTTGATGTAGAGGCTGAAATTCCCATAATGGATCCAATTTCTTCATGGTCGTATCCTTCAATCAGGTAAAGTGACAGAACAACCCTGTATCCGTCCGGCAGGTTATTGATTTGCTTCCGTATTTCATCTACCATTGCCTGGTTATCGTCAAATAATGATTCATCTTCTTTTTCATCAGGAATAAAATCAGAAATCTCTGTAAATACCAGTCGGTTATTTTTTAAACGATCCAAAGAACGATTAATCACTATCTTCTTAAGCCAGGAACCGAAAGTTACATTGCCGCTGAAACTGTTAATATTTTTGAAGGCACTTAAAAAAGATTCCTGCATTACATCCTCGGCTTCAGCACTGTTATTAAGTATTCTCAGGCTTGTATTGTACATTGCCCTGTAATAGTCGCTATATACCTGAAACTGCATTTTGCGGTCCTGCTTTTTAAGTTTGTAAACTAACTCAGTTTCCTTTTCAACCAAAGAATTCCTTTTATTTATTTTCTTTTTCATATCAACAGACGATAAAAAACAGAGGGTGCTGCATAAATTTGCATATTTTATTTAACTTTTTGAAGAAAATATTTTTTTTTATAACAGAGTCTTTGTTCAAAACAGTTATGACTGTTTTTTAACATTAACCACTCATATTCAAGATTTTAGTTTAATAAATGTTGGTTTATGCGGATAGATCACACAAATCTGTTCTATCTAACTTCCTGTATATTACGTTTTTTTGACCAAAAATTCAAGACTCCGAAGATGTAAGTATTGAATTATTTTCTATTTTTGTTTTGAATCCTTTATAAAATGTTAAATCTTAAAATTGTTACATGATGAAAAAATTTAGTTTAATTCTTATGGTTTTTGCTGTTTTCGGCTTAGTATCTTTAAGTTCCTGTTCAGGTTCTGCAAATAAAGAAAAACAGGCTCCTGCTACTGAGCAAAATGAGCAGGAAATTACACCTGCAGAGGAAGAAGCTCCTGCTGATACGGTAGCTACTGAACAAAATGAAATGGATCAGGACAGTACAAATACTGATATGGAATAAGCAAGACAAATGCATGAAAAAAAAAGGGTGTTCTTTAATTGAACACCCTTTTTTTTTATTATTAAGATTCAATTTATTAAAATAGAAGTTGTATATAGCCTGTTACAACCTTACCAGTTTCGTAATTCAGTTCTGAACCCATGGCGCTATGTGGAATTGAATAAACAGCAAGTAATACCAGTGCTGCAAGAATAACCAGATAATAACGCGGCTTTTTAAGGTTCCCAATCAGTGCCAGTCCCCAGAACAGCACACCAATCAGTGTTTTATTATCTGTCAGGTCAAAACCAAAAGGGACACCTGTCCAGAGTTCTCCAAAAGCAAATTTCTGCACCACCGGACCCAGTATCATTCCGCCAATAAACAGACATGCAAAGGTTATTTTGGTATATAATACGACTTTCGGACTCCTGGCAATAGCCAGAATTAATGCCAGATTGGAAAGCAGCATGGCTGCAAACATAAATAAAATATGCGGAATGAGAATATAAGCAGGAACAGCTCCCTTATACCGGATTATTACCGGTTGCTCTTTTGCCACAAATTTAATGTTATCATTACTTATGAGTTGAATATAATACTCAAGTTTTCCGGCAGGAGGCTGGTTGGGTAACCAGGCCGACAATGAATTATCTTTCCTGACCATAAATTCCTCTTTCCAGTCTTCATTTGTTGGATAATGACGATAGAATATTTTGGCTGATACTGATTCATCAGGAATATCAATTGCTACTTTACAATCTTTTTGCCCTCCCTGACTTCGTGGTAAATGAAAATTATATGTTTTACCGTTTATCTCTGTACTGATTCGCCTGGGATGAGTGGGGCCGGTCAATCGCTGATAAATAGCTGCGCCTATCGTAAGAACAAACGCCAGCACCCAGTAGATCCATATTTTCTTCATTATTTGATTTCCTTATAATTGAATGATTAATACTTCCTTTTTGCCGTTTCTCCTTACCTCAACCGAAATGGTCTGACCAAAATCCAGTTGAGACAACCGATACATATAATCCTGAATATTATTGACAGGTTTACCGTTAATAGCGGTGATTACATCTCCCTTCTTCATACCTCCGTTTGCAGCTGGCCGGTCTGGAGAAACAAAGTCAACTCCCAGTCCGTTGTTGTCCTGTGAAGTGAAATCAGGCATAAATCCCAGGGTAACTTTGGTTCTTGAGCGATAACTTCGCTGCTGTTTTGGACCTGATTCCCGGAAGGTCAGTTTTTCAGGATAATCGTCCACCTTCATTGCCAGACGGTAAATAAACCGGGTAACAGCTACCATACCGGTGTAATCAATCTTTGAGGCAACATCTCCCGGAGTATGGTAATCAGTATGAGCTCCGGTTGTAAAGAAAAATACCGGTATATCCCTGCCATAAAATGAAGCATGGTCGGAGGGACCATACCCTGCCGGACTGAAGCTTAGTGTGAAGGTGCTGTCTTTAGGAATTGAACTGATAATCTCCTCAGTTTGTGCTGAAGTTCCGGTACCTCCAATTTCCAGGTTATTTTTGTTGTTCAGGCGTCCCACCATATCGAGATTCAGCATGGCCGTCACATTTTTTGCATCAAAAAAGCGACTGCTGTCAACAAAATGTTTGGAGCCAAGTAATCCCATTTCTTCTGCACTAAAAGCAACAAAAAGTATGCTGCGTTTGAGACTGTCCCGGTTGGCTGATAATTTGCCGGCCAGCTCAAGCATGGCTGATACTCCTGAGGCATTGTCATCTGCACCAGGATGTACGGCAACAGTATCCGGAACACGAGATGTGGAACCCGGCCCGCCCATGCCAAGATGGTCAAAATGAGCACCAATTACCAATAGTTGGTCCTGTAATGAAGGATCACTTCCTTTCAGCAATGCAACTACATTGCGCGTTGTTACCCTGTTCTGAATGACATCTGTAACAGCTTTGAGTGTATCCGGCAATGTAAAAGAAAATGTTTTTCCCGTCTTCATCAGCAGTTGTTCAATACCGCCAACAGTCTTATCAAGAGGAGAAAGTATGTCATTGGTAAAAGCACGTTTCAGGTGAATAACAGGAATGCCGGTTGAATTTTCTTTGGCCCGGTTTATTGTAAGTTTGTCTTCATGATCTGTTTCAGGTCCGGAAACCAGCAACACACCCAGGGCGCCCTGATCTTTGGCTACCATTGCCTTGTACCGGTCTTCAGCATATTGAATATAGGGCGAATGCATGTTGTCTGGTTCAGGATCACCCCGTAAAATAAGTACCCATTTCCCTTTTACATCCAGATTTGCATAATCATTCCATTTTAAACTGTCGGTATTGATATCAAAACCATATCCGGCAAACACAACCGGAGCAGCAAAGGTGCCATTAGCAGAAAAACCGGCAGGTACAAAATCATCATACAACTGTCCGTTCATATTATTGTAGTCGACTGCATTATTCTTTCCTGCTTTTGTGCCTGTAATTACTTCAAAATACTGGTAGCCATTGTCTGCCTGAAGGTCAAGTCCTGCTGCTATAAACTGTTCGCGTATAAATGCCGCAGCCAGGCTGTCGCCTGTTGTTCCGGGATACCGGCCTTTCAAACTGTCAGAGGCGAGATATCCGATGTCCTGTTTTAATTCGCCAACTGTAATTTTTGGATTTTCCCTATAATTGCTACATCCAGCAGTGGTCAGCAGGGAGAATAGCAAATAATAAAAATAATTTAGCTTCATAATATTTTAAGTTAACACGTTAATTAAACGCAAATATATCACTATTTTACTTTTTACATATTTTTTATGCTTCAGAACCTGCAGCTATTTGGATTTTTCATGAAAAAGCAAAAAAAATCTCAAAAATATTTTGCCGGTAATTCAGAATGTTGTAACTTTGACCAAATGGTTAAACTAAATTATTAAACCTTTTGGTTACATATGTCGGAAAATGATAAAAAGACAGAGGATTTAATCCTTGATGCAGCAAAGGAAGTATTCATCAGAAAGGGTATGGCAGGGGCACGAATGCAGGAGATAGCAGATGAAGCAGGTATCAATAAAGCCTTGTTGCATTACTATTTCAGAAGCAAGGAAAAGCTTTTCGAACGGGTTTTTGCTGAAGTGTTTACGAATTTCTTTCCATCTGTAGCGGGTGCTTTAAGAACCAGTGAAACAGTATTTGAAAAAATAGAAAAATTTGTGGATGCCTATATGGATTTATTAACTGATCATCCATTTATTCCTGCCTTCATCATTAACGAGATGAACAGAGATCCTGATGCCGGAGCTTATTATATAAAGCATATAGGGGCTGCTGTTGAAGGAGAATTTATACAGTCATTTGCCCAATCAGTTCAGCAAGAAGCAAAAGCCGGCATTATCAGAGAAACTGATCCGCTTCATTTAATTGTAAACATTTTGGGGCTGTGTCTCTTTCCGGTAATTGGAAGGCCCATTATTTCAGCAATTCTGTTCAAAGGAGACCAGCCCGCTTACGACCATTTTCTGGCAGAGAGAAAGCATGAAGTGACAAATTTTATTATTCATTCAATAAAAAAGCATCAGGTATGAAAAAGATATTGATATTGCTGTTTGTTGTGATAAATATTTCAGCATACGGGCAGGACAGCATTACCCTTTTGCGTTGTTACGACAGCCTGGCAAACAATTATCCACTGGCCGGACAGGTTCCGGTGATCAATGAGTCTGCTAAACTGAAAATTGCCAACCTCAATGCCAGGTGGTTACCCCAACTTAATTTGGGGGGAAAGGCTACCTATCAGTCAGATGTCGTAGAAATAGGAGGGGGCATCTCCATTCCAAATGTTAATTTTCCAACAGCTCCAAAAGATCAGTACAGTGTAACCCTTGATATCAACCAAGTACTGTATGACGGTGGCTCCATAAAGAGAAGCAAAGAACTGGAAAACAGCAAAACAAATACAGGGCTGCAGCAAGTCCGCGTCGATATGCATCAGGTAAAGGAACAGGTTAATAATGTTTATTTTCTGATCCTTATCCTGCAAAAGAGTGAAGCGCTGCTAAGAGATGTAGAACATAACCTTCAGGAAAAGCTTGAAATGGTTAGTTCGGGTGTTGAAAACGGTATTTTGCTCCCGGCTGACCGGGATAATCTTAAAGCCGAATTATTAAAAACCGGTCAGGACCTGGAGACGGTTATCAACAACCGGAAATCAGCAATTGACATTATGAATCAACTGACAGGGCTGCAGTTGTCCTATGAAACCCGTTTTATATTACCAGTAATAACATTGCAGGATACCACAACAGACCGTCCAGAGCAGGCATTGTTTAATTATCAGAAAGAAACCCTGGATGCTTCTGCTAAGCTACTCAAATCGCAGCGATTGCCCCGCCTGGCAGCTTTTGCCACTGCAGGTTATGGAAAACCCGGGCTGAATATCCTGAACAATCAGTGGGATACTTATTATTTAATAGGCGCCAGTTTAAAATGGAATATATGGGACTGGAATCAAAATAACAGACAAAGACAGGTATTGGCCCTGCAGAAGGATTTAGTGGATGTGAAAAAAGCAACATTTGATGAAAACCTTAAGATTTCACTTAATAAGGCTATGACTGACATAAAAAACTATGAAAGTGCAGTTAAAAAGGACGAACAGATCATTCAGCTACGTAAATCAGTTACGACTTCAGCCGCTTCACGCCTGAAAAACGGAGTAATCAATTCAGCTGATTACCTGACCGAACTGACAGCTGAAACACGAGCGCGGATCAAATATGAGACTGATAAAATAAACCTTATTAAATCAAAAGTCAGTTACCTGACTATAAACGGAACGTACTAAAAAACTTTAAATATCTATCAATATGAAAATGCTGATTATTTCAATAATTGTAGCAGCCGTGAGCTATTCATGCAGCCTTTCGGACGAAAAATCGGATGCATACGGCAACTTTGAAGCTGTTGATATACTGGTACCTGCACAGGGACAGGGCATACTGGAGTCGTTTACCATTGAAGAAGGTATGATGCTAAACAAGGGGCAGGTTGTTGGCGTTATTGATACCACTCAGCTGTATTTGCAGAAACAACAGTTAATGGCACGCGAAAAGGCTGCCCATTCAAAACTAACCAGTATTGAAGCACAGGTGGAAGTACAACAGGAGCAGCTGAAGACCTTAAAAGTTGATCAAAACAGGATAACCCGCCTCATGCAGGACAGTGCCGTGCCAGCCAGACAGCTTGATGATATTAACGGAAAGATCAATGTGGTGAAGAAACAGATCAATTCTGTTAAGGTTCAGAAACAGGGAGTAAGGGACGAAATTTCCGCGATTGAAAGTCAAATTGCACAGGTCAACAACCAGATCAATCGTTCTATCGTGGTAAATCCAGTAAGCGGTGTGGTGTTGGAGAAATATGCCGAGGCGCATGAAATGGCGGCTCCCGGAAAGACGCTGTATAAGATTGCTAACATGAACCACCTTATACTCCGGGTTTATGTGAGTGGTGTACAACTTCCTAAAATCAAGACCGGTGAAAAAGTACAGGTACTTATTGATAAAACAAAGGATACTAATCAGTCGCTGAAAGGAACGATCACCTGGATCTCTCCCCAGGCTGAATTCACCCCCAAAATAATCCAAACCAAGGAAGAGCGGGTAAATTTAGTGTATGCCGTGAAAGTAAGCGTGAAGAACGATGGCAGGTTAAAAATCGGAATGCCCGGAGAAATAAATTTCACAGAGTAAAAAATTTTAACAATTATGAGGTTACATATATTACTGCATGAACCATTCGAAGGACCGGGGATTATACTCAACTGGGCCAAAAGAAACAACCAGTCAGTAAGTTACACGAGGTTTTTTCAGGGAGATACACCTCCTTTGCAGGACACTTTTGACGGGCTTGTTATTATGGGCGGAGGAATGAATGTTTATGAAGATAAAGTATATCCCTGGTTGCAGGAAGAAAAGGAGTTTATCAAAAAGACCCTGAAAAAGAAGAAACCAATGCTGGGTATTTGTCTTGGCTCACAGCTACTTGCCGATGCATTGGGCGAGCAGGTATTCAAAAATGAAAAAGCTGAGATCGGATGGTTTCCGGTAACTATCGATCAGCAGGCCATAAAACACCACTGGTTCAAAGGACTGCCGGATTATTTCACTACGTTTCACTGGCACGCTGACACATATAAACTTCCTGAAGGTGCAGTCCAGCTGGCTTCCTCAAAGGCTACGACCTGCCAGGGTTTTATTTATAAAGATCATATACTTGCCTTGCAGTTTCATCCGGAAACTGATGAGGAACTGATTGGAGAAATGGTGAAAAACGGACAGGATGAATTGATTCCGGATACCTGGGTACAGGATGGAGATGAAATTTTGGAAAATACATGGCTTACGAATACTACAACACAGTGGTTTCTTTCAGTATTGGACAGGGTATTTTAAAAAATGAATAAAATCTTTTCATTCTCTAAAACATTGAATATACAAACAATAAGCGGGTGATAATGGATGACAAATCATATATAACAGCGAAAGATATTTATAAATCATACGGAGAAACCAAAGCTCTGAACGGAGTGAGTTTTAATGTAAACAAGAATGAAATATTTGGTTTTTTAGGACCCGACGGATCGGGAAAAACCACGCTGTTCCGGATTATGATCACCCTTTTGCTCGCCGATAAAGGGACAGCACACATGGGGCCCTGGGATATCAGAAAGGATTATAAAACGATCCGACGCTCTATCGGGTATATGCCAGGTCGTTTTTCTCTTTATCAGGATCTGTCAGTGGAAGAGAACCTGAATTTTTTTGCCACTATTTTCGGAACAACCATAGATGCCAATTATCACCTTATCAGGGATATTTATCAACAAATAGAACCGTTCAAAACACGACGCGCCGGAAATCTCTCTGGTGGTATGAAACAGAAACTGGCTTTGTCGTGTGCACTCATTCACAGTCCGGATATTCTCGTACTGGATGAGCCCACTACCGGGGTTGATGCTGTATCTCGGCGCGAATTCTGGGAAATGCTGGGAAGACTCAGGGAACAGGGCATCACCATTTTAGTTTCAACACCTTATATGGATGAAGCCACACAATGCGATCGCGTTGCCCTGATGCAGAAAGGAAATATAATGACAATAGACAAACCATCAAATATTTCTGCCGGTTTTGGGCTGCCTCTCTATGAAGTGAAAGCCGGACGAATGATTAACTTGCTAAGCGCATTGCGGGAATGGGAAAAGACCCACAGTATTTTTTCATTTGGCCAGGCGGCCCACTTTACCCCGGTAAATAACCGAGTATCAGCACAAATGATTATAGATTACCTCAGGGATAAGGGTTTTTCTGAAATAATAGTTAATGAAATATCAGCATCCATTGAGGATAGTTTCATGGAAATGATGATGTCTTCGCAGTCAGCCCAAAATGAGCAATAATAAAAATATGAAGAAAAAATGCCAACAGAACCCATTATAAAAGTTAAAGACCTGGTTAAAAAATTTGATCATTTTGCAGCCAATGATCACCTGAATTTTGATGTGTATCCGGGAGAAATATTCGGCTTTCTCGGAGCCAATGGCGCCGGTAAAACCACTGCAATAAAAATATTGTGTGGCTTATCTGCCCCTACTTCAGGTGAGCTTTCAGTTGCAGGTTTTGATGTCTGGACTCAAACTGAAGCCATTAAGCGCAATATCGGGTATATGAGTCAAAAATTTTCTCTTTACAGGGACCTGACAGTAGCAGAAAATATACGGTTTTACGGAGGCATTTACGGACTGTCCAGAAAAAAAATCAAAGAAAGAACGAACGAGTTACTCCAGCGACTGGGACTCGAACATGTCAGGAAAAGTTTACTCGATAACATTCCACCAGGCTGGATGCAGAAACTGGCGTTTTCGGTGGCCATCATCCATGATCCGCGAATTGTTTTTCTCGATGAACCCACCGGAGGCGTAGATCCAATAACCCGCAGGCAGTTCTGGGACTTGATATATGAAGCTGCAAACAGGGGCATTACTGTTTTTGTAACTACCCATTACATGGATGAAGCAGAATATTGTGACCGTATTTCTATCATGGTGGAAGGGAAAATTGTAGCCCTCGATACGCCTGCCAATCTCAAAGCAACCTACAAAGCGGCAAATATGGATGAGGTATTTGTAAAACTGGCCAGAAAGAAACAGAACGCATCATAATCCTAGTTATCAATGAAGACATTAACCAACTAAAGAGCATGAAAAACAAAGAAGAAATGACAAATACTATAAAATTTGCAGCCATATTTGATATGGATGGTGTAATCGTAGATAATCATTATTACCATGTACACTCCTGGACTGAATTCTGTCGCCGACATAGCATTAAAACAACAGATGAAGAGATTACAGCCAATTTTGGCGGTACCAATATGCATTTTATGCGGCACTTCTTTGGAGATACAAAATCAGAAGTAGAGCTGGCACAAATGGGAGAGGAGAAAGAAGTGATTTACCGGGAGATTTATTCACCTCATATCAAACCGCTTCCGGGCTTAGAAATGTTTCTGAAGGACCTGAAAAATTATCATGTGCCTGTGGCTTTGGCTACGTCCGGACCACCTGAAAATGTGGAATTTGTACTCTCCAAAACAGCGTTGAAACAATATTTTGATGTTCTGCTGGATGCTTCGCACGTGATACATGGAAAACCTGATCCTGAAATCTATTTGAAAGCGGCAGACAAAATTGGCATCGAACCTGCCAGATGTATAGTTTTCGAAGACTCAGTATTGGGAATTGAGTCTGCCAATAAAGCCGGTATGAAAGTGACGGGGATTGCAACCACCCACCCGGAGCATGAATTAACCAATACAGTCAGTAACGAACAGGACTTTAAAAAGCTAACTTATTCCCGCATCGCAAGTTACTTTAAATAATGCATTACAGACAGCATCCTTAATGAATTGATTAAGCAAAAAAAATATGAAAAGATTTATCGGGTTTGTCATTAAAGAATTTTATCATATTTTCAGAGATCCGCGTACTATGCTGGTGTTGTTTGGAATGCCTTTCATACAGATGCTCCTGTTTGGTTTTGTGCTCACCAATGAGATCAGGGATGTAAAAATAGCCGTTTACGATCAGTCAAATGATGAAACGACAAGGAGGATTGTTGATAAATTAACTTCTTCAGGTTACTTCATCCTGGACCATAAGATCTATTCTGATCAGCAGATAAAAGAAACTTTCCGCAAAGGAGAAGTGAAAGAAGTAATAGTCTTTCAGGATAATTTTGGTCGCGATCTGGAAAGAAATAATGTGGCCAGTGTACAATTACTGGCTGATGCCTCAGATGCGAATATGGCCAATCTTATTGTTAATTATACTACTGCGATTATAAGTGATTTTAACCGGAATCTGACTATCTCTTCGAATTTGCCACTGTCAATTGATGTGCGGCCACGCATGATGTACAATGAACAATTACTGGGGGTGTATATGTTCGTACCGGGAATTATGGCCATGATTCTCATGCTTATTTCAGCCCTTATGACTTCTGTTTCAATTGTGAGAGAGAAAGAAACAGGAACGATGGAAGTACTGCTGGTTTCACCGCTGCGACCTGTCCAGATAATACTGGGCAAGGTTACACCCTATATTTTGTTATCTTTCATAAATGCTGTTGTAATTATTCTGCTGGGGAATTATGTATTTGGCCTTCCTGTCAGAGGCAGTACAGTTTTGTTGCTGGCTGAAAGTATTTTATTTATTGTTATGGCACTTTCGCTCGGTATATTTATCTCGACTGTAACCAGTAACCAACAGACTGCCATGATGATCTCCATGTTTGCCCTGATGCTGCCAACTATCTTGTTGTCCGGTTTCATTTTTCCGATTGAAAATATGCCACGCATTTTACAATGGCTGTGTCAGCTGATGCCGCCCAAATGGTTTATTATTATCATTAAAAATATCATGATAAAAGGTACAGGACTGGCCTACATCTGGAAGGAAACGCTGGTTTTAACCGGAATGACCATTGTTTTTATTGGCTTAAGCATAAGAAAATTCAGTATCAGACTCGAATAGAAATATTACAGGGTATTAATATCAAATTATGAGAACAATATTATTTATCATACAAAAAGAGTTTCTGCAGATCTTTCGCAACAGAACAATGCTGCCCATCATATTTGTATTGCCTGTTGTTCAGCTGATCATCCTGGTGAATGCTGCCACCCTGGAAATGAAAAGTATTGAAATGGTAATGGTAGACAAGGACCTGTCTGATATGTCAAGGGGCCTAACCGGTAAGTTTGATGGCTCACCATTTTTCAATCTTGTGCCGGGTACCTTTTCCCTTGAACAGGCAGAAAACATGATGAAAGAAAATAAGTGCGACATGATCCTCCATATACCTGCCGGATTTGAAAAAAAAATGGTGAGAGAAAACAACTCTTCCATCCAGGTGCTCATAAATGCCATAAACGGGACCGTGGCCGGTATTAGTAATTATTATGCCATGGGTATTATTTCCTCCTACAACAGAAATTTAATTGCTTCCTGGTATAAAGTTCAAACTGATGAACATTTGCAACCCACCATTAATATAATACCTGAATATTGGTATAATCCTGAGCTCGATTATAAAACCTTTATGGTTCCCGCTGTCCTGGTAATCCTGGTAACTGTTATCGGAGCCTTTCTTTCCGGTTTAAACCTTGTACGTGAAAAAGAAATGGGTACCATCGAGCAGATCAATGTGACCCCCATTCAAAAAATACATTTTCTGGCGGGTAAATTGATACCATTTTGGATTATTGCACTTTTTGATCTGGGTTTAGGGCTTTTTATAGGCAAGTTATTATTTAATATTCCCATGGTAGGCAGTATTTTTCTGCTTTTTGGAGTAGCAGGAATTTATCTAATTGCTGTTCTTGGGCTTGGGCTGTTGTTATCTACTATTGCCCATACCCAACAACAGGCAATGCTGCTGTCGTTTTTCTTCATGCTGATATTTATAATGATGTCGGGCGTTTTTACTTCTGTTGAAACCATGCCAAAATGGGCACAATATATGAATATCATCAACCCAATTTCCTATTTTATGAGTATTATCAGAATGATATTACTCAAAGGAAGCGGATTAAAGGATATTCTGGGTCAGGTAATCCACTTGTTAATTTACGGTATAATAATATTAAGTCTGGCCATTCTCAGATACCGAAAAGTGGCTGCCTGATAAAGAGAAAATTTTCAAATTACTTATCCTGAGAGTCAGTACTTTCAAAAATTTTATCTGCAGATTTTGCAATGAAACCACTATAGAGCTTTCCGCTCTGATCGACATAACGGCGTGCAAACTCATAATAGCAGGAAGGAATATTAAAAGTACCCTCCACAAAGGTAACTGGAATAATATTCGCCCTCGTACTGGATTGCTCCAGTAATTCGGCAGGCGATCCCTTAATTTCTCCACCTGAAGAATTCAGTTCAAAGCCATTTTTCTTAAGAAATTCATTCACTTTTTCAATGGAATTATATTGTTTCAGGTGGTTAACACTTACAGTAAAATGATTTGCCCTGAAACCGTAAACATACAACCATGCCGCGTATTCAGATTCTTCCCTGAGTTTCTGGTATGTGTCGTAAATAGGCATTCCCCAGGGATTTCCTGAAACAATCAGTTCCTCATTAGTTAATGTACTGTCATCAAGTTTATCAATCAAATTATTAATGGTTTGTTGCAGAAAAGGGCTGAAAGCTTCTACCTTCAGTTCACTGATAAATACCCTTGGTGCTTCAGGAGAGTCAGGTAATTCATAATGCCTGGCATTCAGTTTTTTTTCCTTAAACTCATATTTTCCGCCTTCCACATACCCCTTCGACTCAAAAACACTGGAAAGTCTGTCAATATTGATTCGGGGATCATTGTATGTACGAAATGCAATATGATCATTAACTACCTGTTCGCCTTTATCTGTAAATAAATTATAAATTTTTGCAGCTTTAGGATTTTGGGTGGTATAATCATGCCACAAGCGGTCAAATAACTGGTTTAGATTCATAATGAGCTATATTTTGAGATAAAAGGGTTTATATATTGATATTAAGACCCTTATGTATTAATTACAAATTTAACAATTTATCGACAGGATTGTTAAAAAGTTGTTATTAAACAGTTTCATTTTATGACATAAATCATCATGTTTAAAGGACTGAAAATCTAAATTTTTATCTAATTTTAGCAACAAAAATTACAATATATAAATAACTGAGATACAATGGATTTAATAAGCAGTATTAAAGAGAAAGCAAAAAAGCATCAAAAACGTATTGTTTTGCCTGAGGGTTTGGAAGAGCGAACAATAAAAGCCGCTGATATTTTATTACAGGAAGAAATTGCCAAAATTATATTGTTGGGTAATCCCGGTGAAATTAAGGCAAAAGCAGATAGTCTTGGATTAAAAAATATCGGCAAAGCTACCATCATTGATCCTGTACAACACGCTAAAAAAGAAGAGTATATAAGCCTTATGCTTGAGCTAAGAAAAAGCAAAGGATTAAAGAGAGAAGAAGCAGAAAAGCTCATTGAAGATCCACTTTATCTCGGTACACTGATTATCAAAAATGGCGATGCCGACGGAGAAGTGGCAGGAGCTATGAATGCAACCGGTGATGTATTGCGTCCTGCTTTTCAATATGTTAAAACGCTGCCCGGCATCAGTTTGGTTTCAGGTGCGTTTATTATGATCCTGAAAGATCATGAGTTCGGAGAAGACGGATTGATGGTTTTTGCGGACTGCGCGGTGCATCCTGACCCCAATGATCAGCAACTTGCCCAGATTGCAGTTTCAACAGGAAAAACTACCCGTGCTATCGCCGGATTCGAACCCAGAATTGCCATGCTCAGTTTTTCAACAAAAGGGAGCGCCAAACATGAAATGGTTGATAAAGTTGTAAGCGCTACCAAAATAGCAAAAGAGATGGCTCCTGATATGGAAATCGATGGAGAATTGCAGGCAGATGCAGCCATTATTGAATCCATTGGTAAAAGTAAAGCTCCTGGCAGCAGCATTGCCGGTAAGGCAAACGTGCTGGTGTTTCCTTCTCTGGAAGTTGGGAATATAGCCTATAAGCTGGTTCAGCGATTGGCTCATGCCGAAGCGGTAGGGCCAATTTTGCAGGGACTTGCAGCTCCTATAAATGATCTGTCGAGGGGATGCTCGGTGGATGACATTGTAAACTTAGTTGCCATCACAGCCAATCAGGCTGCCGGTGTTTAACTCTGTAACCTGATAACTTAAATTTCAAATTAGATACGTAAAATGGCTGAAGTAATAGTTGAACCCATTGAAAATTATGGATTGAGTAAGAAAAACCGTCCAAAAAACCTTTTTTCCAGGGTTGGTATTGTTGGATGCGGAACTGTAGGGCAGAGCATAGCTAGAGTAGTGGCATGCAGAGGAATAGAAGTCACTTTTGTTGAGCTGAGTGAGGAAAAAATTCAACTGGCAATACACGATATTGAACAGGAACTTGATCGACAAATCTCACACTGGGGCATGACACCCGGGGATAAACGCATCATCATGTCAAGGATTAAAGGCACTACTGATTATGGAGACCTGAAAGGCTGTGACCTGGTTGTGGAAGCTATTCTTTCCAAAAACAGGGAAATGAGCATCGACATCCGAAAGGGAGTGTTTAAAAAAATTGAACAGTATGTTGATGAGAAAACAATAATTGCCACTAATTCAACCACTATTGTTATCACAGAGCTTTCATCAGAACTCGAACATAAAGAAAGGTGTGTTAGTCTGCACTTTCTTACTACCGCTCCCGATGCCAGGGTAATTGAGGTAGTCAGGGGACTCTATACTACAGATGAAGTGTATGAAGATGTCATCAAATTTGTAAAACTGCTTAGTAAAACTGTTATTCCTGTTGAAGAATCACCAGGTCTCATAAGTGTCAGGCTGTATTCTACCCTGATTAATGAAGCCTGTGAAATGCTGATGGAAGGTGTTGGCAACAAAGAAGATATTGACCTTACGATGCGTGCAGGACTTGGTTTTGCTTATGGACCTTTTGAAATGGCTGACCGCATTGGTCTTGACAAGGTTGAAAAATGGATGGACAATCTGTTCCGTGAATTCGGAGACATGAAATACAAGGCTTCTCCGCTTATCAAAAGGATGGTCAGAGCCAACCAACTAGGCCGCAAAACACAAAAAGGCTTCTATGTTTACGATGAATTTGGCAAGAAAATCAATCATAAAAATTGATCCATTCTACTCATATTTTTATATAATCAGAAAAATAACTTTAAAAAATAATCTTCGGGATCAGTTTTTACTTAATAACTGATCTGCATGATATAAAAGAAAAGAAAATGAAAATATTGGTTCTCAATTGTGGTTCTTCATCAATCAAATACCAGCTTTTTGAAATGGACTCACATGAAGTACTGGGTAAGGGAGTTGCCGAAAAAGTCGGGATGAAAGGATCATTTGTAAAACACGAGAAAGAGAGCGGTGAAAAAGTTCGTTTTGAAGGTGATATTCTGGATCATCAGACCGGAATTGAATATGTTCTTGGTATACTCACCAGCGAAAAACACGGATGTATTCAAAACCTGGAAGAAATTGACGCGGTTGGTCACCGCGTGGTTCACGGAGGCGAAAAATTCAAAGGCAGTGTACTAATTACTGAGGATGTAATTAAACAGATGGAAGACTGTAGTGAGCTGGCCCCTTTACATAATCCGCCTAACCTGAAAGGTATCTATGCGATGCAATATTTACTTCCAAATGTACCGCAGGTTGGTGTATTTGATACCGCTTTTCACCAGACAATGCCTCAACATGCCTATATGTACGCGATTCCCTATTCCTTATATGAAAAATACAGTATCCGTCGATATGGTTTCCACGGCACAAGTCACAGATATGTATCAAAAAGAGCCTGCGAAATATTGGATATTGCACCCGAAAAACTTAAGATGATCACCTGCCATCTTGGGAATGGCGCTTCTATGGCAGCAATTGATCAGGGTAAATCAGTTGATACATCGATGGGACTTACACCTGTTGAAGGGCTTATCATGGGTACACGGGCAGGAGACCTTGATCTTGGGGTACTCACCTTCATTATGGATAAGGAAGAGATCGGCTTTGCCTCCACCAACACACTGATCAACAAACACAGCGGGATGCTGGGTATTACAGGTATATCTTCTGATATGCGTGAAATCGAAGAGGCTGCAGCAAAAGGAAATGAACGCGCTAAACTTGCGCTGGATATGTATCATTACAGAATCAGAAAATACGTGGGAGCTTACGCCGCTGCAATGGGCGGTCTCGATGCCATCGTTTTTACAGGTGGGGTAGGAGAAAATGGTGACCTTACCAGAAGTGAAGTCTGTCGTAATCTTGATTTTCTGGGAGTAAAAATTGACGAATCTTCTAATAAAGGTCTTAGAGGCAAAGAAGCAGTTATATCAGATGATAACAGCAGGGTAAAAGTCCTGGTGGTACCAACCAACGAAGAACTGGTGATTGCACGTGATACACAAGAAATTGTGAATTAGTGATAAAACCTTTATAATGTTTTCAAACACGGGCCAAAGCCCGTGTTTTTTTTGTGCAATAGTATAACTTCATGGCCGATTTTAAACCCCTAAAATTGCGATAAAATCACATGAATTACACCAAATTAGATCAACTGATAGAAACAGCAAAAAAGAAATCAACCCGTAAACTGATTGTAGCTGCTGCTGCCGATAGGGAGGTATTGCTGGCTGTGAAAGAAGCAACAGCAGAACAGATTATTTCTCCGCTACTCGTTGGAGATGCAGATAAAATAAAAACAATTGCCAGGGAGATAGAACTTACTTTAAATCCCGAGCAAATCATAGATGAACCCGATCCTCAACAAGCATCTGTAATAGCTGTAACATTAATAAGAGAAGGAAGTGCCGATATACTAATGAAAGGCCTCGTTGCTACTTCTGTATTGCTCAAAGCTGTTATAAGTAAGGAAAATGGTCTACGCGGTTCTCAGACACTGAGCCATTTTGCACTCTTTGAACTTCCCCATTATTCCAAGCTATTGGGTATAACTGATGCTGCTATGAATGTGGCTCCGGATTTTAACGACAAAGTTTCCATACTGCAAAATGCAGTAAGTGTGCTTAACAGGCTCGGCAATGCCGAACCCAGGGTAGCCATTCTGGCCCCGGTTGAAACCGTTAATCCTAAAATTGAATCTACTGTACATGCCGCTATGCTGGCTGTAATGAATCAACGTGGTCAAATCAATAACTGCCTGGTTGAAGGTCCTTATGCACTCGATATTGCCGTTTCAAAAGAAGCAGCACAACATAAGGGAATTAAGAGCGAGGTTGGGGGTAATGCTGATCTGCTGCTGGCTCCTGACCTGAATAGTGGCAATGTTTTATACAAATCTCTTTGTTTCCTTTGCGGTGCATCCTCTGCTGCCATTATTACCGGGGCAAAAGTACCTATTGTACTGACTTCAAGAGCTGATAGTCCGCAAACCAAGCTTTATTCAATAGCCCTGGCAGCTGCACTTAATAAATAGTAACTAATAAATTTTAAAATTTTAAATAAAATGGCTGATCATAAAGTACTGGCAATCAATCCAGGATCTACTTCAACTAAAATTGCAGTTTACGTGAATAACCGGGTAGTATTTCTGAAAAATATCAAACATTCACTTGAAGAACTTCAGCAATTTAAGAAAATTACCGACCAGTTTGAATTTCGCAAGAACATCATTTTAAATGAGTTAAAACACGCAGATATTGCTGTCGATGAAATTGAGGCAGTTGTAGGCAGAGGTGGACTTATTAAACCAATTAAGTCTGGTGTCTATGAAATTAATGAAGATATGAAAAACGACCTGAAAGAAGGTGTAATGGGAGAGCATGCCAGCAACCTGGGTGGTTTGATTGCCGATAATATTGCCCATTCACTGCCTAATGCAAGGGCATTTATTGCCGATCCGGTAGTGGTTGATGAGTTTGTGCAAGTTGCTCGCATAGCAGGGCATCCTGAATTCAAAAGATACTCAATTTTTCATGCGCTTAACCAAAAAGCTACTGCAAGAGCTTATTCCAGGTTACTGGATAAGAAATATGAGGATTTAAATCTGATTATTGCCCATTTGGGTGGTGGAATTTCTGTTGGTGCACATTGTCATGGTCGTGTAATAGATGTTAATCAGGCTCTTGACGGTGATGGCCCTTTTTCTCCCGAAAGGTCAGGTACACTGCCTGCAGGTGCCCTTGTTAAAATGTGTTTCAGCGGCAAATATACACAAGAAGAAATTAAGCACATGATTACCGGTGAAGGTGGATATGTGGCCTATTTTGAAACAAACAGCGCTTATGATGTTGAAATGATGGTTACTGACGGTGATAAAAAAGCAAAATTGATCCAGGATGCTATGTCTTACCAGATTGCCAAGGAAATTGGTTCTATGGCTACCGTATTAAAGGGAAATGTTGATGGCATCATTCTTACGGGTGGTATTGCTCATAATCCCATGGTAGTGGAATATATAAAGAAAATGGTTTCTTTCATCGCGC
>Ga0102962_1000281_pt1 | contig 27253 bp, 28 predicted proteins | sample SalPonF2_C_D2_MG_FD_84519 | JGI IMG/M metagenome (GOLD analysis project Ga0102962, IMG submission 84519) | Salt pond soil microbial communities from South San Francisco under conditions of wetland restoration - Salt Pond MetaG SF2_C_D2_MG ...
GAGAAGGTCATGGTGTTGTAGATGAGAAACATGCCCACGAGCAGCGCCAGCAGGCTCATGGCGGTGAGGTTGGTGCTGAACGCGCGCGTCATCTCCAGCAGCGAGCCCTGGCGCGTGCCGCTTCGCTCCAGCCGTGCGCCCGGCGGCAGCAGGGCCCGGATGCGCGCTGCCCGGGCCTTGCCGGCAGCGCCCGGGGGCAGCCGCAGGTCGATGCGGTCGAGCCGGCCCAGGCGGTGGAACAGGGTTTGCGCGGTGGCGATGTCGGTCACCAGCAGACCGTCGGTGACGGCGCCGCGCGTGCCGCCGATGAGCCCGGTGATGCGCACCGGCTCGGTGCGCCCGGCGATGTGCAGGACCAGCGAGTCGCCGCGTTTGATGCCGAGCCGATGCGCGGTGCGCTGCGCCAGCCATGCCGTGCCGGGATGGGCGATGAGCGCGCCGGCGGCGGCCGGGCCGGCGGGCGTGAAATCGCCCAGCGGCGCTTCGGCGAACGGCGCCACGCCCAACACGTGCAGGGTCTCGTCGCGAGCCCGGGCATAGCCGTCCACGATGGGCGCTGCTGGGTGGATGCCTGCGTCCACGGTCAACCGCCGGTACAGGGACTGGGGCAGTCCGCCGACACCGCCGACGATGTCGTGGGTCGCCCGCCCGGCGACGGCTTCCACCGACAGGTGAAAGGCGGTGCGCGCGCTGGCGTTGGCCAGATCCACGGCCACCACCACCGCCACACCCAGGGCGATGCCGACGATGGCCAAGGCGAGCTGCCAGGGGTGGCGCGTGAAAAAGCGCGCGCTGGCCAGGCGCGGCAATGCGCTCAAGCGCGGACTCCCTCGGGTTCGCCGGTATCCAGGTGCCAGACGCGCCCGGCCATCGCCGCCAGCGCCGGATCGTGCGTCACCAGCACCAGCGTCGCGCCGGCGGCGGCGGCCCGCTCGACGATCAGCTCGCTGATGTGCGCGCCGGTGGCGGCATCCAGATTGCCGGTGGGTTCGTCGGCGAGCAGCAGCAGCGGCTCATGCACCAGCGCACGCGCTACCGCCACGCGCTGCTGCTCGCCGCCCGACAGGCGTTCCGGGAAGGCCTCGCCGCGCCCGGCCAGACCCACGCACGAGAGCATTTCGTTCGCGCGCTCGCGCGCCGGTGCAGCGGCCATTCCGTTCAGCTCCAGCGGCAGGCGCACGTTCTCGGTCACCGTCAAGGTGGGAATGAGATTGAAAAACTGGTAGATGACGCCGATGCGGCGGCGCCGGAACAGGGTGCGCGCGGTCTCCGACAGACGGGTGATGTCCTGGCCGTCGACTTCGATGCTGCCGCCGTCGGCGCGGTCGATGCCGGCGATGAGGTTGAGCAGGGTGGACTTGCCGCTGCCGCTTCGCCCCACCACCGCCAGGCGCTCGCCGCGCGCGACGCACAGGTCGAGACCGCTGAAGACCACCCGTTCCCGCTCGCCTTCCGGGTAGCGCTTGGTGAGGGCGCGGATATCGACCAGCGCGGGCTCGCTCATTGCGGCGGCTACCATCTGCATGTCCGCCATGATGCCGGCCCCTTACGGCCGGGCCGCCGCGCGCATTGCTTGCAGGCGATCTCCGCGCTCACCAAAACGCTCCTCTCCGGCAGAGCCCTCGATGCCCGCGCGGCAAGGCGGGCAAAGGCTCAGGATGCGCGATGGCCGTCACCGGCACAACACGGCGCGCGGTCCGTTTCCGGCCATTGATCGGCGGCCGATGACGGGGCACAGTAAAAATCCTGGCTTTCCCGGATTCTGGCCCGACGAGGCGAACCGCTCATGCGACTCTACAGACTGCCCAAAGCTGAATCGATCGACGATCTGACGCTGGACGAAGCGCCGGCCCCGGAGCCGGGGCGCGGCGAGGTGCTGGTGCGCATGCGCGCCGCCTCCCTCAACTACCGCGATCTGGTGGTCGCGAAGGGGCGCTATAGCCGCGCGGGCACGCCGGCCAACCTGGTGCCGCTGTCGGACGGCGCCGGCGAGGTGGTCGCGGTGGGGCCCGGTGTGGATCGGGTGGCGGTCGGCGAGCGCGTGGCGCCGATCTTCATGCAGAGCTGGATCGCCGGGCCCATCTCCGATGCGTATGCAGCCTCGGCGTTGGGCGGCTCCGCCGACGGCGTGCTCGCCGAGCAAAAGGTGTTCGACCAGCACGGGCTTGTGCCCCTGCCGGAACATTTGTCGTACGAGGAAGGCGCCACCCTGCCCTGCGCCGCGGTGACGGCGTGGAACGCACTATTCGGCGAGCGGGCGCTGCAGCCGGGCCAGAGCGTACTGCTGCTGGGCACGGGCGGAGTATCGATCTTCGCCCTGCAGTTCGCCAAAGCCGCGGGCGCGCGCGTGATCATCACCTCGTCCAGCGACCGTAAGCTCGAGCGCGCCAAGGCGCTGGGCGCGGACGAATGCCTGAATTACCGGCGCGAGTCGGAATGGCAGGATCAGGTGCGCACCCTGACCGGCGGGCGCGGCGTGGATCACGTGGTGGAGGTCGGCGGCGCGGGCACGCTGCCGCGCTCCCTGCGCGCCACACGCGTGGGCGGCTCGGTGCACCTGATCGGCGTGCTCACCGGCGGCGAGATCGACCCCATTCTGGTGATGCACCGGGCGGTCGTGCTGCGCGGCGTGCGCGTGGGCTCGCGCGCGCACTTCGAGGCCATGAACCAGGCCATCGCCGTGCACCAGATCCATCCCGAAATCGACCGCGTATTCCCCTTCGAGGAGGTCCGGGAGGCATACCGCTATCTGGAAAGCCAGGAGCACCTAGGCAAGGTGGTGGTGCGCCTCGACTGAAGATCAACATCGCAAGCGCCGCCGGGGCGTGTTTCGAGATTCCCGCCTTCGCGGGAATGACGGGGTCTTGGGCGCTTTCTCGCTGATCTCCACCCTTGGATTCCCGCTTTCGGGTGGATGACGGGGTCTTAGACGCTTCCTCGCTGATGTCCATCCTTGGATTCCCGCTTTCGCGGGAATGACGGGGACCGGGGATAGCGGGCACTATCGATGCAGGAGGTGCTAACCGTGCGCCGTCATTCCCGCGCAGGCGGGAATCCAGTTTTCGGCGCACGGAAATGGCGCCGTCAGGGACCGGGCGGCTTGCCGCGCCGCCCGGCGCCGAGCCCGGTCAGGCGATGCGGATGGCGCGCTCGCTCTGCCCCACAAGGCGGTTCAGCGCGCTCAGGCACGCCATCAGCGAGGCGGTGACGATGTCCTCGTGCACGCCGCAGCCGAAGCAGGCCGTGCCGTCCGCGAGCGCCAGTTCGACGTAAGCGGCGGCCTCGGCGTCCGCGCCGCCCTTGCGCGCGTGCTCGGTGTAATCCATCACCTGCACGTTCAGCCCGAAGCGCTGGTTGATGCCCTGGATGAACGCGTCGATGGGACCGTTGCCGCGCCCTTGCACCGAGACCTCGCGCCCGTCGGCGGCGATGGTCACCGCGAAGCTGTGGCCGCCCTTGCCCGGCTGGCGGTGGCTGGCCTCGTAGTCGACCAGCGCGTAGGGGCCGTTGCCGGTCAGATAGGCATCGTCGAAGACGCGCCAGATGGCGCTGCCCTCGAGCTCGCGCCCGCTCTCGTCGGCTTCCTGCTGGACCACCTTGCTGAACTCGATCTGCATGCGCCGCGGCAACTGCAGCCCGTAGTCCTTCTCCAGCACGTAGGCGATGCCGCCCTTGCCGGACTGGCTGTTGATGCGAATGACGGCTTCGTAAGTGCGGCCCAGGTCGCGCGGGTCGATGGGCAGGTAAGGCACGTCCCAGGCTTCCAGGTTTTCTTCCTCGCGCTCCGCCAGGCCTTTCTTGATCGCGTCCTGATGCGAGCCGGAAAACGCGGTGAACACCAGTTCGCCGCCGTAGGGGTGGCGCGGGTGCACCGGGAGCTGGTTGCAGTACTCAACCAGGCGCACCACGCGATTGATGTCGGAGAAATCGAGCCTGGGGTCGACGCCCTGCGTGTACAGATTCAGCGCCAGGGTGACGATGTCCACGTTGCCGGTGCGCTCGCCGTTGCCGAACAGCGTGCCCTCCACGCGGTCCGCGCCGCCCATGACCGCGAACTCCGCCGCCGCGACGGCCGTGCCGCGGTCGTTGTGCGGATGCACGGAGAGCACCACCGAGTCGCGGCGCGACAGATTGCGCCCGAACCACTCGATCTGGTCGGCGAAGACGTTGGGCGTGGCCATTTCCACGGTGGCCGGCAGATTCAGAATCGCCGGGTGCTCGGGCGTGGGCTGCCACACGTCCAGCACCGCTTCACACACCTCCAGCGCGTAGTCGGTCTCGGTGCCGGTGAAACTCTCGGGCGAGTACTGGAAGTGCCAATCGGTCTCGGGCTGGCGCGCGGCCAGACGCTTGGCGGTCTTCGCCCCGCTGACCGCGATGTCGCGGATGCCCGCCTTGTCCATGCGGAACACCGCGCGGCGCTGCGCCACCGAGGTGGAGTTGTAGATGTGGACAATGGCGCGGTGCACGCCTTTGAGCGCCTCGAAGGTGCGCTCGATCACCTCGTCGCGGCACTGGCTCAGCACCTGGACGGTGACGTCTTCCGGAATGGCGTCGTTTTCGATCAGGTAGCGGCAGAAATCGAAGTCGGTCTGCGAGGCGGCGGGGAAGCCGATCTCGATCTGCTTGAAGCCCATCTCGACCAGCGCCTGGAACATGGTCCATTTGCGCTCGTGGCCCATGGGCTCGATCAGCGCCTGGTTGCCGTCGCGCAGGTCGACGCTGCACCACAGCGGTGCCTGGGCGATGCGCCGGGTCGGCCAGCGCCGGTCGGGCAGGGAAACGCCGCTGTCGTAGGGTTGGTATTTGTTGCCTGGATGCGTGCTCATGATCATTGCCTTCCTGCAGAAACTGAAGTATCGACGAAACGGGCTAACGGGCGGTCGCGACCGCCGGGCCGCCGAGGGTCAATCCCGGCGACCGCCGATAAGTCGAAGAAGGCAAAGGCTCAGGAATTCGTCCAGGCGCGCACAAGGCGCCGGAATCAGTGCTTGCGGGATACTTTTGAAAGCTGTGTGCAACATCATCTCAACCCAACCCAATCACAACGTGTACCGAACGACGCACTCGACCGCGCTTCAGAGCGCGGCGAGGCCCGTAAGTCGGTGCGCGAGCAATAAGTTGGACTGCTGAACGATGTGCATGCCTGAAATCTAACCAGCGGCGCGGGCGTCGTCAAGTTCGCCTGGCAGACCGTTACCCCTCGGGCCATCAGCGCTCGCTGTCCAGCATCGCCATCTGCGCGGCCGGATAGCGCTCGCCCGCCGCCGCGCCGAACGGCACGGCGCGCGCGATGCGCTCCGCATCCGCCTCGCCCAGGGTCACGTCGAGCGCCCCCAGCGCCTCCTCGAGCCGGCCCCGCCGGCGCGCGCCCACCAGCGGCACGATATGTTCGCCGCGCGCCAGCACCCAGGCGATGGCGAGCTGGGCCACGCTGACGCCCTTGTCCGCGGCAATTTCGCGCAACGCCTCCACCAGCGCCAGGTTGCGGGCCAGATTGTCGCCGGAAAAGCGCGGCATCGCCGCCCGGTAGTCCTGGGAGCGCGTGCTGCGCTCGGGCGTCCAGTGGCCACTCAGCAGGCCCCGCGAGAGCACGCCGTAGGCGCTGATACCGACGCCGAGCTCGCGGCAGGCCGGCAGGATGGAGCGCTCGATTCCTCGCTCGAGCACCGAGTATTCGATCTGCAGGTCCGCGATCGGGTGCTCGGCGTGGGCGCGGCGCACGGTGTCCGCCCCGGCTTCGGAGAGCCCGACGTGGCGCACGTACCCGGCGCGCACCAGCTCCGCGATGGCGCCGACGGTGTCCTCGATCGGCACGTCGGGATCCACGCGCGCCGGACGGTAGATGTCGACGTAATCCGTTCCCAGGCGGCGCAGCGTGTAGGCGAGGAAGTTCTTGACAGCCTGCGGGCGCGCGTCCACGCCCACGAACTGCCCGTCCGGCGCCCGCATCGCACCGAACTTGACGCTCAAGAGCACCCGCTCGCGGTTGCGCCCCTGCAGGGCCTTGCGCAGGAGCAGCTCGTTGTGCCCCATGCCGTAAAAGTCGCCCGTGTCGAGCAGGGTGATCCCGGCGTCGAGCGCGGCGTGTATGGTGGCGATGCTCTCGCCCTCATCCGCCGGCCCGTAGAAATCCGACATGCCCATGCAGCCCAGCCCCAAGGCCGACACCCGGGGCCCCGAGCGGCCCAGCAATCGTGTTTGCATCGCATGATTCATGGTGCACCCTCTCGTGGCGTGGGCGACGCGATCCCGGCCGGCAAGCAACGTCGTGTCGGTAGCGGACAGAGTCTCCCAAAAAGCGGTGAGGATTGGCAAAGAAAGGCTAGGACGCGAACGCGGCGTGAGCCATTTGAGGAGTGCGGTGCCGGCGGGCCCGAATCGGTCGCAGGCCCGCCAGCGGCGCAAGCCGCCGTGCGCGCCGGCGTCGGCCGGCGCCACGGGTGCCGGCATAGGCTCAGATCTGGTCCACGGTGCCGCCGTCGAGCAGCACGCGCAGGGCGTGGGTCTCTTCAGGCGAGCCCTTGCGCAGGCCCAGGCCAGCCCGGCGCAGCTCGCGCCGCGCTTCGGCCACGCGAAGATCATCGGGATCGGGAAGCAAAACGGTCAACAAACCGCCCACGCCGACAGCGGCTGCGGCGACGAGTGCGAAGGCAAACATGGGTAACTCCTTGAGAAGTAAAAAGCGATAAAAGCACGGCTCCAAGCCGCGTTTATTATATTAGACTGCCGTGTTGCGTCGCAACATTTATCTTCGGCGAGGCATCCGGTGTCCGGCCCTAAGCTTCTCTAGGAGATGGCTTTTCCCATAATAATCGTGTACTTATTTTTGCTATACGCTATTTATGTGACAAACACATAACGGCCGGCATGCCCGATTCTGCGCTACAGGGTCCGCGTCATGCGCCGGGGGTGCGGCACAGGCGCTGCAATGCCGCGACCGAAAACGCTTCCAGCGACGGCAGCTCCCAGTCCGCGGCGGTGAAAGCCTCGTGGCCAAAATGCTCGGGCGCGGGCACCGCCACCACCGTCATGCCGGCCGCTTTCGCCGACTTCACGCCGGCGATCGAGTCCTCAAAGGCCACGCACTCCGCGGGCGTGGCCGACAACCGCCGGGCCGCCTCCAGATAGACGGCCGGGTCGGGCTTGCCGCGCGCATGGTCCATGGCCGAGCAGGTTGCCTCAAACCAGTCCTCCAGCCGCAACCGCGCCACCACCGCGCGAATCAACTCGTGCGGCGAAGAGGACGCCAGGCCCAGCCTGACTCCCGCCTCGCGCAAGGCCTGCAGCGCCGCATAAACACCGGGCAGCGCGGTCCCGTCATTCTCAATCAGATCGGAAACCGCGGCGATGATCTCCCTGCGCACCGCTTCCCGGCTTTTGCCGCGCCACGGATGCTGGCGGTACCAGTAGGCCACCACCTCGTCCGTGCGCATGCCTTGCGTGCGCCGGCACATGTCGTCGCTGAGATGCACGCCCACGGCAGCGAACACGCGCTGCTCCGCCTGGCGCCAGAACGGCTCCGAGTCGATCAGCAGGCCGTCCATGTCGAAAATCGCTGCCATCATGGGGTTCGCCGATCTCCCGTTGCGGCGGCACGCGTTCGGCCGCTGTCCGCCTCCTGGTAAAGGTCCGGACGGAAACGCGGGCTGCACACCGCCAAAAACACCAGATCCGACTGGCCCGTGTTGCGGATGCGCTGCGCCACCCCCGCCGGGATGAGCACCACATCGCCGGCCGCGACCTGTTCCGGCTCCGCACCCTCCAATTCCACCCGGCCCTGGCCGCGCAGGATCACGTAGCGCTCGGTGATGCCGTGCAGGCGGTGCCAGCGCGTGGTGACGCCGGGCTCCACGCGGGCGCGTGCCACCGAGACCGCCGGGTCTTCGGGCACGTTCCACCATTCGGTGATGTGGCAGCCCTCGCGGAAGAAATACTCCGCGCTGCTGGCGTTGTGAGCGATGCGCGCACGCGTCATGACCGGCGCCGGCTGTTGGAGTGCCACGGCAGCATAGCCGCTACGGCGGGCGCCGCCAATGCGGCTAGCGGGCCCGGGCGCCGAGAGCGCGCATGCGCGCCAGCCATTGCCGGCGCCTGGCGTCGCCCGCCGCCTCCACCATGCCGATCAGGGTCTCCCGGATCGGCGCGATGCCGCAGAAGCCGAGGATATTGCGCTCCAGGCTCTTGACGCTGTGGGCGCGGAAATACCAGCGGTACACCATGGCCGGCATGCCCATGGTCACCACGATGCGCGCGCTGCGCCCGCGGAGCTGTTTGTGCCAGGCCAGCGCGTCGCCGGAGCGGGAGACGGCAAAACCCGGACGCAGCACCTGCTCGAGAAAGGCCTTGAGCAGCGCGGGCATGGTCCCGAGCCACAGCGGATAAAACAGCACCCAGTGCTCGCCCCAAGCCAGCGTCTGCTGGGCCTGGTCAAGCGCCGGGATCAGCTCCCCGCCATCCCATTGCGCCTTGCTGCGCACCATCGGGACATCCAGGGCAGCGACCTCGATCAGCCTGACCTCGTGGCCGGCCTGCTCGGCGCCTTGCCGGTATGCCGCGGCCAGCGCCTGGCCGAAGTGCCCGCCGACCGGGTCGGGATGCCCCTGGATGAGCACGATGCGTTTGCCCACTTGACCTTCCCACCCTCTCGCCGACCTGGACAGCAAGGATTGTGCGGCGGCGGGCGCGCCGCGGGTTTGACCCGCGTCAACCTGGAAGCGTCCCGGGCGCGCCTCACGTCTTGCGGTACAGCTCGGCTCCGCTGCGCACGAATTCGACGGCCTTCTCCTGCATGCCTTTATCCAGAGCCTGGCGTTCGCTGTAGCCGTGGGCGCGCGCGTAGTCGCGCACGTCCTGGGTGATCTTCATGGAGCAGAAGTGCGGGCCGCACATGGAGCAGAAATGGGCTACCTTGGCGGACTCCTTGGGCAGGGTGGCGTCGTGGAATTCGCGCGCCTTGTCCGGATCGAGACTGAGGTTGAACTGGTCCTGCCAGCGGAACTCGAAGCGCGCCTTGGACAGGGCGTTGTCGCGCAACTGGGCGCCGGGATGACCCTTGGCCAGATCCGCCGCCTGGGCGGCGATCTTGTAGGTGACGATGCCGGATCTAACGTCGTCCTTGTCGGGCAGGCCGAGGTGCTCCTTGGGGGTCACGTAGCAGAGCATGGCGGTGCCGTACCAGCCGATCTGGGCGGCGCCGATGGCCGAGGTGATGTGATCGTAGCCGGGGGCGATGTCGGTGGTCAGCGGGCCCAGGGTGTAGAACGGCGCCTCGAAGCAGTCGACGAGCTCGCGCTCCATGTTCTCCTTGATGAGCTGCATGGGCACGTGGCCGGGGCCCTCGATCATCACCTGGCAGTCGTGCTGCCAGGCGACGCGCGTGAGCTCGCCCAGGGTCTGCAGCTCGGCGAACTGCGCCTCGTCGTTGGCATCGGCGATGGAGCCGGGGCGCAGGCCGTCGCCCAGGCTGAAGGCCACGTCGTAGTCCTTCATGATCTCGCAGATATCCGCGAAGTGGGTGTAGAGAAAGCTCTCCCGATGGTGCGCCAGGCACCACTTGGCCATGATGGAGCCGCCTCTGGAGACGATGCCGGTGAGGCGCTGCGCGGTGAGCGGCACGTAGGCCAGGCGCACGCCGGCGTGGATGGTGAAGTAGTCCACGCCCTGCTCGGCCTGCTCGATCAGCGTGTCGCGGAACAGCGCCCAGGTCAGCTCCTCGGCCTTGCCGTCCACCTTCTCCAGCGCCTGATAGATGGGCACGGTGCCCACCGGCACCGGCGCGTTGCGGATGATCCATTCGCGCGTTTCGTGGATGTGCTTGCCCGTGGACAGGTCCATGATGGTGTCGGCGCCCCAGCGCGTGGCCCACACCATCTTTTCCACCTCTTCGGCGATGGAGCTGGTGACCGCCGAAGTGCCCATGTTGGCGTTGATCTTCACCCGGAAGTTGCGCCCGATGATCATGGGCTCGGCTTCGGGGTGGTTGACGTTGCTGGGGATGATCGCGCGCCCGGCGGCCACTTCGTCGCGCACGAACCCGGGGGTGGCCCACTCCGGCAGCCGGGCGCCGAAGCTCTCTCCCGGGTGGCGGCGGAGCAGCGCCTGGTAGGCCGGGTCCTGGCGCATCTGCTCCAGGCGCGCGTTCTCGCGCAGCGCCGCGTACTCCATCTCGGGTGTGACGATGCCGCGGCGGGCATAGTGCATCTGGGTGACGTTGGCGCCGGCACGGGCGCGCAGCGGTTTGGGCCGGTGGGGAAAGCGCAGCGCCGCCGTGGCGGGATCCTGCGCGCGCTCGCGGCCGAATCCGGAGCTCAGGTCGCCGAGGCGCTCGCAGTCGCCGCGCTCCGCGATCCAGGCGGCGCGCAGCGGCGCCAGACCGCGGGAGAGGTCAATGTCCACCTCGGGGTCGCCGTAAGGACCGGAGGTGTCGTAGACCGGAATGGGCGGATTGGGCTGGGCGCCGGCGCTGCCGTGGGTCGGGTCCTGGCTGATTTCGCGCATGCCGACGCGCACGTCGGGGCGGCTGCCGCTTTGGTAGATTTTACGCGAGCGCGGAAACGGTCGCGTCACGTCCTGGCTCAGTTCCTGGGTGTGGGCGAGCAGATCATCGGGGTGAGCACTCATGTCGGCCTTGCTCCTGCACGGACGGCTGCCGCACGGCAGCCTCGGAATGGGGCCGGGCACATGCATCGCGGGGAACGGGGAGACGCGCAGCCGCCAGTGCGGCGGCATCCGACGGATGCGGCCGTGAATACTGGCGCAAAGCGAGCGAGATCGGCATCAGTCCATCCCTACGCCGGCATGACCCGGATCAGGTTCGAAGGGTTCCCGCACCGCCCTCTGCACAAGATCAGACAGGGCCAGCGGATCTCAGCTCCTTAAGCGGAGCACCCCTGGGAATGTTCGATTGTGGACCGCCAGGATGCGGCGTTCAACCCACACACGTCCCGCTGTCAGGGAAACAGGCCGCGGATGAAGAACAGGCCGGTGTAGACCTTGGGATCGACCAGACAGCCTCCGCTGCGGCGTGCATCCAGCCAGGCCAGCAGCTCGCCGACGGGAATGGCGTGCACGCGGATATTCTCGAACTCGTCACCGCCGCCGGCGCCCTCCCTGCGCAATCCGTGAGCGCGGCAGAACACCAGTTGCTCGGACGCCAGCCCCGGGGACGGCGGCCCTTCCGTGAGCCATTGCACTCCCTCGGCAACCCAGCCGGTCTCTTCTTCGAGCTCGCGCAGCGCAGCCTTTTCCACCGGCTCATCCTCGCCGCCCGCGTCGTCGCCCACCAGACCGGCCGGCATCTCGATCACCGGCGCACCGAGCGGAGCGCGGTACTGCTCCACCAGCAGCACGTGCGCATCCGGCGTAACCGCAACGATGACCACGCCGCAGCGGGCGTTGATGCGCTGCACGTACTCCCAGCGGCCGCGCTTGGCGAGACGCAGGAAGCGGCCCTGACAAAGGGTTTGTTCCTCATTCATGAGAGGGTCCGGGAAAAGGCCGGAGGCGCGCTCACGCGCGCTCGGCGACGATTGACTCGGCGGACACGAATGCCACCCCCGCCTCGGTCATGCGTTGCTCCGCGCGCGCGGCGTCGCCGGGCTGGGCGTTGACGGGCCGTGTGCCTTCGCGCACCACGCGCACCTGAAAACCCAGGCGGCGCGCATCGAGCGCCGTGTACATCACGCACACGTCTTCGGCCAGGCCCACCAGATAAACCGTGTTGACACCCCGATCGCGCAGATAATCGCCCAGGCCGGTGGCCTGTTTGTGGCCGTTGTCGAAAAAGCCGCTGTAGCTGTCGATGCCCGGGTCGGTGCCCTTACGGAAAACGCGCGCGATGCGGCTCTGGTCGAGCTCGGGCACCAGCTCGGCCCCGCGCGTGCCCTGCACGCAGTGATCGGGCCACAGAATCTGCTCCAGGCCGTTGAGCTCGATAACGTCGAACGGCTTGCGGCCCGGGTGCTGGCTGGCGAAGCTGCCGTGCCCCGGCGGATGCCAGTCCTGGGTCGCCACCACCAGATCGAAGCAGGGCTGCAGGCGGTTGGCCACGGGCACGACCTCGTCGCCCTGCGGCACGGCCAGAGCGCCGCCAGGCATGAAGTCGTGCTGGATATCGACGAGCAGCAATGCGTCCGACATGCGGCCTCCGTGACGCTGCTTAGAACAATCAGTTTATCAAAATCACGAGCCCAGTCCGGAGGGCTTCGCCTGCTTGGATTTTCGCTCGAAATGCCAGTCCACCGGCTCGGTGGAGCCATCCGCGTGGCCGAGCGTGAGCACACGCACGGCCTGGCCTACGAGCGCCGCGGTCGCGTGCTGGAAATAATGGCCGCGGTCGACCGTCAGCTTAAGGTCGCGGCCGTTCCTGTGGTAACTGCCCGACACATGGTGCAGCGTGCGCGCCACCACCATATCGCCGCACACCCGGCGCGTGGTGGCGCTGAGGTCGAAACGCGCGCCGTAGATATCCAGCTCGCCGCCGTCGAGCTGGACGCGGCAGCCGTTTTGCGTGCTCCGCAGCGACGGCAGCGGTTGCCCCGACACCCGGGTCAGCTTGTATTGCCCGTTAAGCGCCGTCGCCACCTTAGGGACCGAAGGCGCCGGCGGCTGGCTCGGCGCGCTGGCGCCGCCGCCCCAAAGAGCGCACCCCGCCAGCAGAGTCGCCAGCCCGGCGGCGACAAACGCGCGCATCGCTTTGGCCATTAAGCTGCACCTCATTGCAGACAGACAGTCAGTGCGGTCAGGAACCACCGAGCAGCCCCAGAGGTTCCGCCTCGATGAAAACCCGGCGCACCTGCGGAAAACGCGCCTTGATATCGCGGTCCAGGCGCGCCGTGGCCGCCGCCACCGCATCCGCCCGCTCCCCGGGGCGAAAGGCCACGTTGATATTGACCAGAATAAACTGCGGGCCCATATGCATAGTCAGAATCTCGCCCACGCGCTCCACCCGCGGCTCGCGTTGCAGCAACTCGCGGATGCCGTCGACGACGCGCGCATTGGCGCTCTCGCCGATGAGCAGGCCCTTGGTTTCATAAGCTAGCCACACCGCAGTGCCGCCCAGAATCAAGCCGATGAGCACCGACGCCACGCCATCGAAGAGCACCGCGCCGGTGAGTTGATCGAGGGCCAGCCCGCCCGCGGCCACCAGCAGCCCCAACAGCGCGGCGGAGTCCTCGAACACCACCACGAACAACGACGGGTCCTTGCCGCGGCGCACCGCCTCCACGTAACCCCACTTGCCCTTGGCGCGGCTGAAGCGGGTGAGCGCGAACAGCCAGGAAGCGCCCTCGAACAGCACGGCCATGGCCAGCACGAGATAGCTCAAGAGGAAGCTGCGCACCGGCTCCGGATGCAGGATATGCTGCAGCCCGTCGTAAATCGACACCACGGCGCCGGCGGTGAAGATGAGCAGCGCCACCACGAAGCTCCAGAAATAGACTTCCTTGCCGTGGCCGAAGGGAAACAGCCTGTCCGGCGGACGCCGCGCACGGCGCAGTCCCCACAACAGCAGCACCTCGTTCAGCGTGTCGACCAGGGAGTGCACGCCCTCCGAGAACATGGCCGCGCTGCCGCTCAGTACCGCCGCCACGAACTTGGACACGGCAATGGCCAAGTTGCCGAACAGAGCGGCAAGAATGACTTTCCTGGATTCCGACGCCATGGGCACCGCGCGCTTCGGATGCAGCCAGCCGCCAACCGCAAGGATGGACGCTGCGCCAAAGGCCAGTAGGGTACCCGCGGGTGCAGCGCCGGACAACCGCTCCCGGCCTTTGGATAGAATGGCGAAACAAGCGCTTGGCCGCCCCCGGGGAGCGGGTGCCCGGACAGCCGCCGCCACCTCGGTTCAGGTTGAGGACCACCGCCCTATGAAACAGGTCTACATCGCCAACGATCCGCCCAATGCCGAGATCGTCAAGGACTACCTGGAGAGCCACGGCATCGAGGCGCAGGTGCGCGGCAGCTACCTCTGGGGCGGGCGCGGCGAAGTGCCCACCAACGCTTTCCCCGAAGTGTGGGTAGTCAACGATGCGGACTATCGGCGCGCCCGCGATCTGGCGCTGGAGCTGGAAAAGGCGCCCCTGCGGGCCGGCCCCGACTGGACCTGCCCCGGCTGCGGCGAGCGCCTGGCCGGCCAGTTCACGGCCTGCTGGCACTGCGGCTACCAGCGCGAGGACGCGCTGTGATCCACGTGGTGCTGTACGAGCCGGAGATCCCGCCCAACACCGGCAACGTCATTCGCCTGTGCGCCAACACCGGTGCCCAGTTGCACCTGATCCGCCCGCTCGGGTTCACGCTCGACGAGCGGCGCCTGCGCCGCGCCGGGCTGGATTACCGGGAGTGGGCGCGCATCCGGGAACACGAAACCCTGGACGCGTTCATGGCCGGCTTCCGCGATGGGCGCGTCTTTGGTCTGTCCACACGCGGGCGGCGCCTGTATCACGAGGCGGCCTTCCGCGCGGGCGACGCGCTGCTTTTCGGCCCCGAGACGCGGGGCCTGCCCCAGCGCGTGCTGGACAGCCTGCCCGAGCCGCAGCGCCTGCGCATTCCCATGCGCCCCAACAACCGCAGCCTCAACCTGTCCAATGCGGTCGCGGTGACGGTGTTCGAAGCGTGGCGCCAGTTGGGCTTCGACGGCGGCGCCTAGCGCCCGTCTGTCAACGCCGGCGCAAGCGTCTATGATGGGAGCCGTGACACTCGGTGCTGCGCCGCCCGCGCACCGCGCGGCCGGCGAGCGCGGATCCGGCGTCATCGACACAGGAGGTGCCCGCCATGCTGTTCCGTACCCTGATGAAGGCCATGAAGGCCCAAAAAATGCTGCCGCGCATCTCCGACACCGAGCGCCAGGCGCTGAAAGCCGGCACGGTGTGGATAGACGGCGAATTCTTCGGCGGCAACCCGGATTTCGCCCGCATGATGGGCCACGCGTACAACCGCCTCCCTGCCGAGGAGCAGGCGTTCATCGACGGCCCGGTGGAGGAGCTGTGCCATCTCTTTGACGCCTACGAAGTGGCGCGCACGCGCCGCATCCCCGATTCGGTCATGCGCTTCATCAAGGAGCAGGGGTTCATGGGGCTGCTCATCCCCAAGGCTTATGGGGGACTGGAATTCTCGACCCTGGGCATCAGCACGGTGCTGCAAAAGCTCTCGCCCTATTCGTCCATCGTCGCCACGGTGGTCACCATCGCCAATTCCCTCGGGGCGGCCGAGCTGCTCAAACACTACGGCACCCGTGAACAAAAGGACTATTACCTGCCGCGGCTCGCCCGCGGCGACGAGATCCCCTGCTTCGCCCTCACCGAGCCCGAGGCCGGCTCCGACGCGGCCGCCATTCAGGGCCGGGGCACAGTCTTCAAGGGCGACGACGCGAACCTGCAGATCCGCCTCAGCTTCCGCAAGCGCTACATCACCCTCGCCCCCATCGCCACCTTGATCTCGCTGGCCTGCCGCCTGCACGACCCGGACAACCTGCTGGGCCGCGGCGAGGACGCGGGCATCACCGTGGTCATGATCCGCAAAGACGCGCCCGGCCTGGTCATCGGCGACCATCACCAGCCCATCGGCGAGCCCTTTTATAACGGCCCCATCGAAGGGCGGGACGTGGTGGTGCCGGCGGACAACATCATCGGCGGGCGGGATTGCGCCGGCCAGGGCTGGCGCATGCTCATGGAGCAGCTTGCCGGCGGGCGCGCGGTATCCCTGCCGGCGGGTGCCGTGGGCGGCATCAAAACGGTCGCCGCCGTCACCGGCGCCTACTCCATGGTGCGCCGGCAGTTCGGCATCCCCATAGGCATGATGGAGGGCGTGGAGGACAAGGTGGGCAAGATCGCCGCGCTCACCTATCTGGCGGACGCGGCGCGCATCTATTCCTGCTCGGCGATCGACGGCGGCGAGCAGCCGCCGGTGATATCGGCGGTGCTCAAGGCGTACACCACGGAGCTGGCGCGCGAGCTCATCGCCGACGGCATGGATGTATTCTCCGGCGCCGGGGTCATGCAGGGGCCCAACAACATCCTGGGTCTGGCCTACAGCAGCGCGCCTGTGGGCATCACCGTCGAGGGCGCCAACATCATGACGCGCACCCTGATCGCGTTCGGCCAGGGCGCCACGCGCTGCCACCCGTATGCCCTGAAAGTCGTCGAGGCGGCCGAGGCAGGCGATGTCAAAGCCTTCAGAGGCAATTTGCTGGCCTGGTGCGGCCAGTTCTTCGCCGTTGGCGCGCGCTCGCTGGCGCGCTACCTCACACGCGGGCGCAGCGCAGGATCGCCGGTCTCCGGCCCCACGGCCACCTATTACCGGCGCCTCGCCTGGAGCGCGAGCCGCTTCGCCATGCTCACCAACCTGGCGCTGCTGTTCATGGGCGGCAAACTCAAAGCGCGCGGGCGCCTGTCCGGGCGCTACGCCGACGTGCTCGCCTGGCAGGTGCTGGCCACCTCCGCACTGCGCCGCTGGGAAGCTGAAGGGCGCAACGAACAGGACCTGGCCCTGGTGAGCTACGCCTGCGAGCACGCCCTGGCCGAGATCCAGAGTGCCTTCGAAGGCATATATCGCAACTTCGACGCGCCGCTGGTGGGCGCCTACCTGCACACCGTGGGCAGCTCGTTGCTGCGTCTCAATCCGGTGGGACGCGGGCCGCGCGACCGGCTGTCGCATCAGGCCGCGCGCGCCATCCAGCAGCGCGGAGACCCGTACCGGCGGCTCACCGCCGATCTGGTCACGCCGCACGAGCAGGCCCCGGGCGCAGGCCGGCTGCTGCGCGCATGGCGTCTGATCGAGGAATCGGCGCCGGCCGCCGACAAAATCAAGGCGGCGCAGAAGGCCGGGCGCCTGCCGCGTGCGCCGGCGGACACCCTGGCCGAGCCGGCCCTGCAGGCAGACATTATCGACGGGGCCGAAGCGCAATGCCTGCGCCAGGCGCTGCGCGCGCGCCTGGAGGCTATCGAAGTCGATCAGTTCACGCCCGAGCAGTTTTTCGGCGGCCGGGAGCAGGAACGGGCGGCCAGCGCCGGGCGGCGCCCGGGCAAACGCCACGCCGCCGGCTGAGCGGGCGATCCGCGGGCCTTATGCCGTGGCCGGCGCGGCAGGCGCCTCCAATACCTCCCAGCCGCGCTGTTCCGCGATACCGCGCAGCCGCTTGTCCGGGCACACCGCGACCGCCTCGGCGACCGCGCTCAACAGCGCAATGTCGTGGCCCGAATCGGCATAGGCGGTGGCGGCATCCAGCCCCAGCCCCACCTGGCGGGCCATTTCACGGCCGAGGCGCAGTTTTTCCGCCCCGAACGGGTGACGCGCCGGCGGCGCCGCGCTAAAGCGCCCGCGGCGCACGTGGCAGCGCGTGGCCCACACGTGGTCCGCCCCCAGATGGCGCGCGAGCGGGTCGGCGATGAACTGTGGCGTACCCGTGAGCAGGGCGACGGCGTCGCCATCGCGCCGGTGGCCGGCGAGGCGTTCGCAGGCGGGCGCATACAGCGCGCCCAGCAGCTCTTCCTCGACGAATGCTCGCGCCAGGCGCGCCACGTCGCCGACGCCCAGACCGTAAAGATACGCCTTGTCCTTCTTGAACACATGGCGGCCGAACGTCGCGCCGTGGCGCAGCGCGAACCAGCTCATCGCCGCGAGCTGGCGCGGCCCCAGGCGCCCCCGCCGCAGCAGATACCGGATGAAGCGCCGCTCCGCGCTTGCGCCCAGCGTCAGCGTTCCATCGAGATCAAACACAACCAGGCGCATATCGCTCCCGATCAGGCGCCCGAACGGCTGCCCGCGCCGGCCTGGGCTTCGCGCAGCACGAATTCGACCACCACCGGCAGTCCTCTCGCCAGATTGAAAGCAACCGCAGCGTAAATCAAGCCATTAGTGACCCCCTGCAGCGCCGGGCCCCAGTCGCTCCAGAAACCCGGAAACAGGGTCTGCACCGGCTGGAACAGCACGATCCAGCCGAACGCCATCGCCTTGACGACCGCGTAGGCGATGCGCATGAACCGCCCCGCCACCAGGAAGCGGCCCAGGCCCGAGCGCATCATGCCGAAGGGCGTGAGGCCCTGGGAGGCGGCGTGTGCACGCACCGAATCGACGATGGAGCCGCGCATGATGAACACGATCGGCACCCAGATCGGCACCAGCCCCAGGTCGGCGAGCACCACCCAGAGCACGTTCTCGACGATGCGGTCCACAGCGATGTCGAACAGCGCGCCGAACAGCGACGACTCGCCGCGCTTGCGTGCCACAAAGCCGTCCAGCGCGTCGGTGATGAAAATGACGATGAGGATGGGGAGCTCCAGGAACTGCAGATAGGTGCCCGTCTGATAAGCGATGCCGATGAGCACGAACAGCAGCAGGATGCGGCTCAGAGTAATCAGATTGGCCATGACATCGTGTCCCCCGGCGCTCGCCTAGCCCCGTTCCTGACGCGGCGGGCGTTCAATCAAGGCGCGCGCCGCCTGCGCCGGCGTGCGCCGGCCCTGCACCAGTGCCTGCACCTGCTCGGTAATGGGCATGTCCACGCCGTGCGCGCGCGCCACGCGCCAGACTTCCACGGCGGCGTACACGCCCTCGACCACCTGGCCGATCTGCGCCTGCGCCTGCTCCAGCGAACGCCCCGCGGCCAGCGCCAAGCCCATGCGCCGGTTGCGCGACTGGTCGTCGGTGCAGGTGAGCACCAAGTCGCCCAGTCCCGCGAGCCCCATGAACGTTTCGCGGTGCGCCCCCAGCGTCGCGCCCAGACGCATCATCTCACTCAGACCGCGCGTGATCAGCGCGGCGCGCGCATTGGCGCCGAAGCCCAGACCGTCCGCCACGCCCACGCCGATGGCGAGGGCGTTCTTGACCGCTCCGCCCACACCCACGCCGATCAGGTCGGAGGCCGCGTAGGCGCGGAAGTGGCCGCCGTGCAGCGTCACCGTCAAGTCGGCGGCGAAGTCCGCATCGGCCGAGGCCACCGTCACCGCCGTCGGCAGATCGCGCGCCACTTCGGCGGCGAAGGTGGGCCCGGAGATAGCCGCTTGCGGCCTGTGCGCACCCAGCACTTCCGACGCCACCTCGTGCGGCAGCTTGCCGCTGCCGCGCTCCAGTCCCTTGGTGGCCCACGCCACCGGCTGCGACGCCGGCAGGCACGGCGCCAGGCGCTCCAGCACGGCGCGCAGGGCGTGACTGGGCACCGCGACCAGCACCAGCGCCGAGCCGTCCACCGCGGATGCCAGGTCGGCGCTGACGTCGAGCGCGCGCGGAAAATGCACGCCCGGAAGGTAACGTGCGTTCTCGCGCGCTGCCGCGAGGGCGGCGACGCGGCCGACGTCGCGGCCCCAAAGGCGCGTGGGCTCGCCGCCGCGCGCCAGCAGCACCGCGAGCGCCGTGCCCCACGAGCCGGCGCCCAAAACGGCGACCGGGCTCAGGCGACGCCCGCGAACCACCCGGGGTGGCACCGCACTGACCTATTCAGTGACTAGTGTTGCGCCGGGGCTGTGCCGTCCCCAGCCGCGCTCGCCTGCTGGGACTGCTCGTGCTGCTGGTGGTAGAGCGCGTCGAAGTTGACCGGCTGCAGCAGGAACTGCGGAAAACCGCCGCGCTGCACGAGATCGGAGACCGTTTCGCGCGCGTAGGGGAACAACAGGTTGGGACAGTAGGCGCCGAGCACCGCGTCGCGCTCCTCCGTGGACTCGAAGCCGGTGACCGTGAAAATGCCCGCCTGATGCACCTCGACCAGGAAGGTGGTGTTGTTGTCCTGCTTGGCGGTGACCGTGACCGTGAGCAGCACCTGGTGCGTGTCGTTGTCCAGATTGTAGACGGCGTTGTTGAGCTGGACGTCGATCTCCGGCTTGTATTCGCGCGTGAACACGGAGGGCGCGTTCGGCACCTCCAGCGACACATCCTTGACGAAGATTTTCTGCAGGATGACCTGGCGCTCCGGCGCATCCTCGTTTTCGTTGGCCATGAAACCTCCTGATGGCTATGGCTCCGCGGTCACCGCGGTCTCTGTTGGCGACGCCCGGCCGCGCGCACGCAGCGGGGGTTTAAAACTTGTGCCCGGCGGCGCCTGCGCCCGCAGAAGCCGTTGAACAACCTGACTGCGCTCGGCATTCGCTCGCGCCGGTTCTTCAACGGCTTCTACGGTGTCGGCTCCTCCAGCAACGCATCCAGCCTGCCGGCGCGCTCGAGCCTCGCCAGCTCATCGTAGCCGCCGACGTGCATGTTTCCAATGAAGATCTGGGGCACGGTGTGGCGTCCGCTCTCGCGCTCCATGCGCCGGCGCAGATCGGGCTTGCCGTCGACGGCGATTTCCTCGAATTCGACACCCTTGGCACTCAGCAGGCGGCGCGCCATCGTGCAGAAAGGGCAGGCGCGGGTGGCATACATGCGTACCGCTCTCATCGCCGTTCGCCCGTCATTTGCGCGCGAGCGGCAGCCCGGCCGTCTGCCAGGCACCCAGCCCGCCCTTCAGGTAGTAGACTTTCTCGAAGCCGCGCTCCGCCAGCGTGTCGCGCACCCGCGACGCTTGATCGCCGGAGGCGCAGTAGACGATGATCGGCTTGGACTTGTGCTGCGACAAGTCCTTCATGCGCTCGTCGAGCTGGGCGCTGGGCACGTTCTTGGCGTCGATAATATGCGACTGGCGATAATCGCCCTGCGAGCGCACATCGATGACCTGGGCGTCCTCGCGGTTGATCAACCGGATCGCCTCGGTGGTGCTGACGCTGCCTCGCGCGCCCCAGAAATTGATGATCTCGTTGACGATCAAAGCCACCACGACGACCACGAAGGCGATCGAGAGGATCCAGTGACGCGTCGCGAAATCGATAAGCTGCTGCTCGTGCATAAGTGGAACGATGAACTCCCGGGTCGGGGGCGCAAGATCCTACATTATCCCATCGCGCGAATCACCATGGAAAGCGCCGCGGGACGCATGCAGCCGTGCCGCGGGGACTGAGGCGCACGGCGTTGTGCGCCGGGCTGGCGCTGGCGCTGGCGGGCGGCGGCGCAGCCGCGGACAACCTGCACCAGAGCCGCAGCAAGCTCAAGTCAATCCGCGAGCACATCCACGCCATCAAACAGGATCTGGCCTCGTCGCGCGCGCACAAGCAGGATCTGGAAGCGGATCTGCATAAAGCCGAGCAGGCCATCGCCACCCAGGTGCAGGCGATGGACGCGCTCAATGGGCGCATCAAAAAGCAGAACGCGAAGATTGCGGACACGGAGAACCACATCGCCTCTCTGACCGCCAAGGTGCAGCGCGAAACGGAGCTGCTGCAGCGCCAGATCCGCGCCGCGTTCGAGATGGGCCGCGAGCCGCGCCTGCAGATGCTGCTGAACCAGCAGGACCCCGCCGCGGTCGAGCGCATGATGGTGTACTACGACTATCTCAACCAGGCTCGCGCGCGCGAGATCCGCAATACCGAAAGCCATCTCAACAAGCTGCAGCACCTGAAGCACACGCTCGCCGACCAGCGCGACCGCCTCACCAAGCTCAAATCCCGGCGCGCGCAAAACCTGGCCACGCTCAAGCAGGCCCGCGCCGCGCGCAAGCAGACCCTGGCGCGGCTGTCCCACCACATCCAGAGCGGCAGCGAACGGCTCGCGCGGCTCAAGCAAAGCGAAGCGCGCCTTCAGGGGCTGATCGAAAAACTGCAGCGCCAGCTCCAGCAAGCGCCCTCGCAGGCGCCGGCGGGCACGCCGTTCAATAAGCTGAAAGGCCGCCTGCCGTGGCCGGTGAAGGGCAAGCTGCTGTCGCACTTCGGCGCGCCCAAGGCCAACGGAGCGGTGCGCTCCAAGGGCATATGGATCGCAGCCGCCCAGGGGACCCCGGTCAAGGCCGTGGCCGGCGGACGCGTGGTCTTCGCCGGCTGGCTGCAGCGCTACGGGCTGATCGTCATCATCCAGCATCCCGGCGGCTACTACAGCCTCTACGGCCACGATGAAGTGGTATTCCACAAAGTGGGCGATTCGGTTCGACAGGGCGAGGTGATCGCCAAAGCCGGCGACACCGGCGGCTATTCGCAAAGCGGCGTCTACCTCGAAATCCGCAAAGGGGCCAGGGCGCTCAATCCGCTGCACTGGCTGGCGCGTTGAGTCCGGCGTTTGGGACCACCCCGGCATATGGTAAAGTCGGCACACAGCGCGCCCCTCAGCCGCCTGCGGCCCCGCCGGCGTGGGCGCCGACAGCAATGCGGAGAACCTTCCTCATGCGCCTGAACACTCGCGCGGGCCTGGTACTGATAGCCGGGCTGATGCTGGCGGCATCGGCCGCGCTCGCACAGCCGGCCAAAGCCGCCGGCAACAACGCCCAGGCTCCGGCCAACAGCGCCGCCCCTGCCGGCAAGCTGCCGCTGGACGAGCTGCGGACCTTCGTGCAGGTGATGCACGAAATCCAGGCCAACTACGTCAAGCCGGTCAAGGAAAAGACCCTGCTCCAGCACGCCATCAGCGGCATGGTGGGCCATCTGGACCCGCACTCCGAATATCTGGACCCGGAACAGTTCCGCGAGATGTCGGTGACCACCAGCGGCCAGTTCGGGGGGCTGGGCATCGAAGTCGAGCAGCAGAACGGTTTCATCCGCGTCATCTCGCCCCTGGACGGCACGCCGGCGCAGAAGGCCGGCATCAAACCGGGCGACCTGATCACGCGCATCGACGACAAAGCGGTCAAGGGCATGAGCCTCAACCAGGCGGTGCAGATGCTGCGCGGCAATCCGGGCACCAAAGTCAAGCTCACCATTCTGCGCGATGGCCACGACAAGCCGCTGCACATCACCCTGACCCGCGCCAACGTCCGCGTACAGAGCGTGAAGAGCCGCCTGCTGCAGCCGGGCTATGGGTACCTGCGCATCACCGAGTTCACCGGCGAGACCGCGGACGGTGTCAGCGGCGCACTCAAACGGCTGCGCAAGGACAACGGCGGCGAGCTCAAGGGCTTGGTGCTCGACCTGCGCAACAATCCGGGCGGCGTGCTCGATGCCGCCGTAAACGTGGCCGACGACTTCATCAGCCACGGCGTCATCGTATCCATGAAGGGGCGAACGGCCGACTCCGACCAGACCTTCAACGCCAAGCCGGGCGACAAGCTGGGCGGGGCACCCATGGTGGTGCTCATCAACGGCGGTTCCGCATCGGCATCCGAGATCGTCGCCGGCGCCCTGCACGACGACCACCGCGCTCTGGTGGCGGGCACGCGCTCGTTCGGCAAGGGCTCGGTACAGACGATCATGCCGCTCAGCAACGGCGCCGCGCTCAAGCTCACCACGGCGCGCTATTACACGCCCAGCGGACGCTCCATCCAGGGCGAGGGCATCGAACCCGATATCGTCATCAACCAGCTCCAGGTTTCGGGCCAGCAGGCCGCCGGCTACAACCCGGTCAAGGAATCGGACCTGGCCGGGGCACTCAGCAACGACACCGGCAACGAGAGTCAGGTGCAAGCCAGCGATCGCGCGCACGAGGCCCAGGCGAACCAGCGCGAGAAACTCGCCCGCAACGACTACCAGCTCTATGAGGCGCTGCAGATCCTCAAGGGTCTGGTGCTGAGCCATACCGCCGGCGGGGCGTGACGGCCGCGGCCGGCCGCGCCGCGAAAGGCCGTTCGACAGCCCGGCGGCGGCTCAGTGCTTCCAGGCGCGCAGCCACAGCAACACGCCCAACAGCCCCAGCAACCACGTGAGCACGGGCACCGGCCCCGCCATCGCCGGCATGAGCCCGTCCAGGCCCAGGAGCAGCACGGCGCCCAGCACCAGCGTGCTGCCCACGATCAGCGTGCGGCTGCGCCGGCCGGAGCGCCGCAGCTCCTCGCGCAAAGCCTCCAGCTCGCGTTCGCGCACGCCCTGAGCGCCGTCCGGGCTGCGCATGCGCCGCAGAGTGATTTGAACCAGTTCGGGCAGCGTCTCGGCGAGTTCGGGCAACTGGTCGCGCATGCGCCCCAGGGTGGCGCGCGGCCCCAGGCGGTTGCGCATCCACTCCTCCAGTATGGGTTTCGCCGTTTCCCACAAATCGAGCTCCGGGTACAGGCGCCGGCCCAGGCCCTCGATGTTGAGCAAGGTCTTCTGCAGCAGCACTAGCTGCGGCTGCACCTCCATGTGGAAACGGCGCGCGACCTGGAACAGGCGCACCAAGAACATGCCGAAGGAGATGTCGCGCAGCGGGCGGTTGAAGATCGGCTCGCACACGGTGCGGATGGCGGACTCGAATTCGTCCACGCGGGTGTCAGACGGGATCCAGCCGGACTCCACGTGCAGCTCCGCCACGCGGCGGAAATCGCGATTGAAAAATGCCAGGATGTTCTCCGCCAGGTAGCGCTGGTCCGGCGGTGACAGTGTGCCGACGATGCCGAAGTCCACGGCGATGTAGCGCGGCCTGGCGGGGTCGTCCACGTCCACGAAGATATTGCCCGCGTGCATGTCGGCGTGGAAGAAGTTGTCCCGGAAGACCTGCTTGAAAAAAATCTCCACGCCGTTCTCGGCCAGCACCTTGAAGTCCACGCCGAGCGCCTGCAGCTTGTCCATGTGATCGATGGGCACGCCGTAGATGCGCTCCATGACCAGCACGTTGGGCCGCGTGTAGTCGAACATCACCGCAGGGTGATAGATGAGCTCGGAGCCCAGCCAATTGCGCCGCAACTGGCTGGCGTTGGCGCCTTCGCGCAACAGATCCAGCTCGTCGAAGACGATTTTTTCGTACTCGTCCACCACTGCGCTGGGGTGGAAGCGCCGGCTCTCCGGCCACAGCCACTCCACCAGGCGCGCGAGCATGCGCATCAAATCGACGTCGCGGCGGATCTGGCCGGCCACGCCCGGGCGCAAAACCTTGACCACCACCTCCAGGCCGTCTCCGGTGTCGTCCGCTTTCAAGCGCGCGGCGTGCACCTGCGCGATGGACGCGGACGCCAGGGGCTCGGTGGAGAAGGATTCGAACACTTCGTCCAGGCGACGCCCGTACGCTTTTTCGACGATTTCGCGCGCGTAGGCGCCGGGAAAGGGCGTGACGTGGTCCTGCAGCAGCACCAACTGCTCGGCCATATCGGCAGGCAGGATATCGCGGCGCGTGGCGAGCATCTGCCCGAACTTGACGAACACCGGCCCCAGCTCCTCGAGAGTCAGGCGCAGGCGCTCGCCGCGGGGCCGTCCGCGCATGCGCGGCGGCCCGAGCAGGCGGCCGTATTTGCCCAGCAGCTCCTGCAGCCCGTGGCGCCAGGCCACGCGCAGGATGACCCAAAAGCGCCACCATTGGCGCACCCCGATCATGCGCCCGCCAGTCTGCGTTCAAGCCGGCGCACGCGCGCCGCCAAGCGCTCGCTGTCCGCACTGAGCGTGTCTACGGCGTCCATCCACTCTTCCACGTCGGCGCGATGCACCAAATCGTGCGTTTCCTCGCGCAGGTATTCCGCCGTGTCCAGGCCCAGGGTGCCGGCGGTGTGACGGCCCCAGCCAAGCAGCGAGCGCGCGCTCACGCCCAGGCGGTGCGCGAGCACATCGCCCATCACCCGCGAAGCGAGCTCTTCCGGGTCGAAATCCACGCGCTGCAGTACCCGGAACAGGCCGTCGACAAGTCCGGCGTCGCCGTTGATGGCCACCTCCCCCGATGCGATCAGCGCCTGGCGTTGCTCCGGACCCGCTGCCAGCAGGCGCAACAGGGCCGGCACACTGGTTTCGACGCTCGCCTGCGCCCCCCCGCCCCGCTCCTGGGAGAGCAGCAGACCCCCGCGCACCGCAGTCACGTCGATGCACAGGTCGAGCTCACGCAGCCGCAGCGCGAGCGTGCGCCCCGCCAGCCGTTCGCATTCGTTCAGCGCTGACGGGTCCTGGCTCAGATAGCGGTTGACACCGACCTCGAGCGCGGCCAGCAGCGGCATCGCGAGCTTCATCGATGGCCTCCTCGCGCCATGCCCAACCCGCACGGCCGCTGCTAGAACTTGTAGCCGCGGTGCACGGCGACGATGCCGCCGCTCATGTTGTAGACCTGACAGCGCTCGAAGCCCGCCTCTTCCATCATCGCACGCAGCGTCTCCTGATCGGGGTGGACGCGGATCGACTCCGCCAGATAGCGGTAGCTGTCGGCGTCGCCCGCCACCATGCGGCCGAGCAGCGGCAACACGCGAAACGAGTACTGGTCGTAGAGCTGGCTCAGCACCGGCAGCAACGGCTTTGAGAACTCCAGAATGAGCAGGCGTCCGCCGGGCTTGAGCGCGTAGAACATGGAGCGAAGGGCTGCGTCCTTGTCGGTGACGTTGCGCAACCCGAAAGCAATGGTGATGCAGTCGAAGCTGTCTTCGGCGAACGGCAGCGCCTCGGCATTCGCCTGCACGTAATCGACGTTGCCCACCACGCCGCGGTCGGTGAGGCGCTCGCGGCCCCGCGACAGCATGGAGGCGTTGATGTCGCAAAGCGTCACCCGGCCGCGCTCGCCGGCGCGGCGCGCGAGCTTTTCGGTCAGGTCGCCCGTGCCGCCGGCCACATCCAGCACCCGCTCGCCCTTGTGCACGCCGGCCAGGTTGATGGTGAAGCGCTTCCACAGACGGTGGATGCCGAACGACATGAGATCATTCATCACGTCGTAGCGGTTGGCTACCGAGTCGAACACGGCCCCTACGCGGCGCTGCTTTTCGCCCTTGGGCACGCGCTGGAAGCCGAAGTGGGTGGTGCTGTCGTCGCTATCCGGTGCGCTCATGTGTTCTCCTCGGAGGTCGCGTGGCGCGGGCGTCATCAGGCCGGCGGCGCCTGGCGCTTGACGCCGGCCTCCTCCAGGCGCTGCAGATAACGGCGCCAATTCTGTTCCTTGCGCTGGCCCAGATCAAAGAGCACCTGCCACGAGAACAGCCCCGTACTGTGCCCGTCGCTGAACACCAGGCGCACCGCGTAGTTGCCGACCGGCTCGATGCGCTCGATGTTCACCTCCTCCTTGCCCATCACCAGCTTGCCTTCTCCCCCGCCGTGGCCCTGCACCTCCGCCGACGGCGAGAACACGCGCAGATACTCGCACGGCAGCTCGAAGTGGCTGCCGTCGTCGAAGCGGACCTCCAGATAGCGGGACTTGCGGTGCAAAGTGATATCCGTGGGACGCGGCATACTCGCTCCGTAGACGCTCCATCAGCCGCGCCCGGCGCACCCCGGGCGCGATAAAATTCATGGCAACCGCGAAAGGCTGCGCTTCGGTCATCTTTCCACCCGGCGGGCAGCTCGCGTCGTTTCGCTGCCGCCCCGTCAGGCTCTCAGAGTATATAACGACTCAGGTCTTCGTCCCCTGCCAGGGTCGCCAGGCGGCGGTCCACATAATCGGC
>Ga0102962_1000282_pt1 | contig 27120 bp, 19 predicted proteins | sample SalPonF2_C_D2_MG_FD_84519 | JGI IMG/M metagenome (GOLD analysis project Ga0102962, IMG submission 84519) | Salt pond soil microbial communities from South San Francisco under conditions of wetland restoration - Salt Pond MetaG SF2_C_D2_MG ...
CTCTTTTTATTGGTCAGGAAGGTGGTTCTACTCCCTATCGATTGGACGGAACGATTGGAGAGGTCTATTTATGGAATAAAGTGTTGAGCCAACAGGAGATTCAGAATAATATGAACCTGTCGCTAAGTGGTAATGAGCCGGGTTTGGCCGGGGCTTGGTTGCTCCGAGCAGGGGGACGCCACAGTGCCGAAGATGCTACGGAGAACAAGAACAATCTCATAATTTCCAATGCCGACTATTCGACAGATTTTCCACCTATTAAGACTTCGATTGGCGGGAATGAAGGCTGGCGGTTCTTGGCCGCCCCCGGTGATTCGACGACTTATTCGAAATTATTGGATCCGCTCTGGACGCAGGGTTATACCGGAGCCGACGATAATAGCGGCTCATCAAATGTGTATTATTACGATGAAGTGAATCGAAGCTGGCAGATACCTTCGGATGCTACTAATGTGGTGGGAACAGCCAGCAACGCAGGCAACGGTACGGGGAAGGGGGCCTTAGTTTATGTTTATGCCGATGATAATAATGACGGTTCGGACGATCCTTTTCCAAAGACGTTGCAACTGGATGCTTTTAGCAAGACTCCCCCGGTTCAGATACCACTCAGTTATACCGATACCGGTGTGTACGGTAACGATGGCTGGCACTTGGTGGCCAATCCATATCCGGTGGCTATCTATTGGCAAAAGATCGTCGATGATGGATCCAATCATAATATGCTGGATTATGCTTACATTTGGGATCAGAATCTAAATAATGGGGCAGGGGGATATCGGATTCATTATGGTGAACCTAAACCTCCTTCGCTGCCGGGAGAGGAGTCATTTGACGGGCGCATTCCAGCCTTCCAGTCGTTCTGGGTAAAAGCTGAAAAGCAAGGTGCCAACTTACAATTAAGCCCAGTCGACTTTACACCTAACACTTCGTTGTACAAAGAGCCTGCCGTCTCTTATCCTTATCTAAAAATAACCATGAAGGGACAGGACTACAGCGATGGAGTTAGCATCTTATTTCCATCTGATAATTCTGAAGCTATCGATCCGGTGCCCAAATTATACAGTTTGTCGCAGCACCACGCTGATTTATACCTTACTGATCCACAGGGCCAGCGATGGGTTGCCAAAAATATCATTCCCCGAAAGTCGACGGAACCCCGGGATATCCCTATCGGTACTGATATTACGGTAGATGGGACATATCATTTAACCTGGGATTTGAAGCGTATACCCCAAAACTGGCAAATAACACTTCAGGATAATAAAACCGGAGACAAAGTAAATTTACAGGATGCAGCTTATAAAGACTTTACAGTAAGTACACAAAAGAAAAAGTCAACAGGGTTGTATCTGCCCTTAGCTCCTGGCTCCGGAAGTAAGAAGAAGGGTATAAAGCCCAGATTTATTTTGCATATATCGACCGTTCTTCAACAGCAAGCTGCGGTGCCGACTACCACCAAGTTATTTCAGAATTATCCGAACCCGTTTAACCCGACTACGCAGATTACGTACAATGTACCAAAGAAGTCAAAGGTATTACTCACCGTTTATGATATGCTGGGACGGAAAGTAGCCACGCTGGTCAACCGGCAAGAAGCCGCCGGGCACTATTCCTCACATTTTGACGCCCACCGTTTTGCCAGTGGTACCTATATCTACCAGTTGAAGGTGGGCCGCAAAGTCATCACTAAAAAAATGACTCTTATTAAATGATCTTGGAATTTATTATTCAAGATTAAAAGTGTTTTCGAAGTAATGGCTTTGCCATATTCGCAGGCTTCTGATATAGTAACAAGGGAAAGGCAGGTGCCTATTTTGAGGGCTAGAAAGAAATGAATACTCAAATATAAAAGGCGGCATATAACGTGTCGCTTCTTAAATTTTCATAACCGCTAAATCATTGAGATGGAATAAAATCAGATAAAAATGACCCGATTGTGTTCTTTAATACGCATATAATATGTTAAAAAGTAAATCACCGACATAGAAGATCCACAATCTTTTATGCTAATTTTAAATACGAAAAAAGCATATGAAAAAGCTACAAATTTATTTATTCATCATTCCTTTATTGACGTTACTTTTTGGGGCCTGCAAAGACAGTTCTACAGGCGCTGGAGGCGATAGTGGAGGTTCTGCTAAACCTACACTTGATGCTGTTATAAATTATGCTCCCCAAAATCCTGATGTTGATACCAAAGTGACATTGGATGCTGGTAACTCTAAAGATGATCAAGATATCGGATATCAAATTCAATGGAATTTAGAAAGTAAACCTTCGGGAAGCGCGGCAAGCATTAATTCTGCTACTTCAGAACAAGCTAACTTTACTCCTGATGTGGCGGGTGATTATAAAGTGAAATTGGAAATCAGCAATAATTCAAAAAAAGTCAGTGATTCCAAAACTACCACTATTTCAGCTATATCTGCCAACAATACACAGAAATTAAGTGGCGATATAAATAGTGACAAGACACTTAAGAATCTAAATGAAGATCCTACCATCCCTGATTACCTGGTAACGGGGAATCTTAATGTTAATGCCGTATTGACCGTCGAACCAGGTGTTTTGATTCAGGTACAAGAAGATGTCGGCATTTTTGTGGGTAATAGTGGAGCTTTGATTGCTGAAGGAGAAGAGGGCAATATGATTACTTTTACTTCATCAAATATTTCCGGTGGGTTGCATTGGAAAGGAATATTTGTGAATACGGGCACCTCCCAAAATTCGATGAAATATGTACAAGTCATGTATGCCGGAAATTCGAAATTTGATTTTGTTGGGGACGATTACAAAGCTGCAGTGGGCGTTGACCAAGGTGGCAAGCTTTCCATCGAACACTCTTCCTTTTCAAATAATAGTGGGTTTGGCGTATATGTAGATGAACAGGGAACACTGGGTTCATTCGATTCCGATACGCTTTCCAATAATGATAAGGGGGTGGGACTGCCTGCCAAAGAAGTTGATAATTTGGATAATACAACTGCTTTCTCCGGAAATTCGAAATCCGATGTTATCGTATTTGGCACAACCTTAGCCAGTGATCAGGATGCAACATGGAAGCCCCTGGAACAAGGTACCGTATATAATGTTGTTGGCAATTTGGATATTGAAGGAAACCTGACCATTGAGCAGGGTGCACGGTTTGAGATGGACGAAGATGTTATCTGGTATGTTAACGGAGCTATGACGGTCAATGGAGCCTCGGGTAAGGAAGTTACCTTTACGACTTCTGATGACAGTCATTCACTGCACTGGAAAGGGTTATATTTTAATTCGGCCAATAATAACAATGCTTTGAATTATGCTAAAATTTCTTACGCCGGTAATTCAAAAATTGATTTTGTCGGTGATGACTTTATGGCGGATGTAGGTGTTGATCAAGATGCACATTTATCAGTCAAGAATTCAACGATTTCTAATAGTAAAGGCTACGGGCTTTATGTGGATGAGCAAGGAGTACTAACTGATTTCTCGGTGAATAGCTTTTCTGATAATCAGGCGGGAGTTTATGTTCCGGCCAATGAAGTGGATGATATGGATACGGCTACTACTTTTAGTAATAATGCAGTAGCTGCCGTTGAAATTGAAGCTACTACTTATGGGTCTGGTAAAGCTTCAACATGGCAACCTCTGAACGGAACTGCTGCTTATCGGGTAACCGGGGATGTTTACGTTGACGGTGATTTGACTATTGCTGCAGGGGCACAGTTTGAACTCGATGAAAATGTAATGATGGAAGTCACGGGTAGCATAATTGCTGAAGGTACGTCCAATGATATGATTAAATTTACAACATCTAATCTTGACGGACAGATTCACTGGAAAGGCCTATTCGTGAAGTCTTCTAGCAGTCTTAACAAGCTCAATTATGTGAAAGTTACTTATGCAGGAAACTCTAAGATAGATTTTGTCGGCGACGATTATCAGAGTGCTATTGGCATCGACCAGGATGCTAAACTCGCCATAACGAACTCTGAGATTGCTAATAACAACGGATTCGGCGTATATGCAGATGAGCAGGGCATTATTACCGGATTCTCTTCTAACTCGGTACATGATAATGGGTCGGGTGTCGGAATTCCGGCCAATGAGGTAGATGATATGGATAATACGACCTCGTTTTCTAATAATGCAAATGGTGATGTCTTAATTTTCGGTACGATACTTGCCAGCAGCAAAGATGTACGATGGAAAGGGCTGGCCAACGGTGCCAAATATCGCGTCCTCGGAAACATCCAGATTGATGGAATTCTGCGGATAGGTCCCGGTGCTTATTTTGAAAATGACGAAGATGTCCAATGGTATATCTCTGGTGTGCTTGATGCCAATGGAGAGCCGGGCGACGAAGTAACGTTTACTACGTCTAACCAAGCGGGAGGAATCCGGTGGAAAGGTCTGCTATTTGCGTCTTCAGATACCCGAAATTCCCTGAATTATGCCAAAGTATCTTATGCCGGTAACAGTCTCCTTGATTTGGTTGGAGATGACTTTAAGGCGGATATTGGTGTTGATCAGGATGCTCATTTAACAATCACCAATTCAACTATCTCGGAAAGTGCTGCCTTTGGGGTTTACTCAATCGGTATTACGAATGATATCGAAAGCTCAGGAGCTAATAACACATTCACCAATATTCCCCAGGGTAATGTATATTAATTGAAGTCTATTCAATCGAGTTATTCAGGGCAGTCCGGTAAATCCGGGCTGCCTTTTTTATTGTTTTTTTGAAACGTTTATAATAAAGCTAAAAATAGCTTTCAACCGTTGCAGATTGTCAAAAGGTCTTTATACCAGAATTGCAATAAAAGGGAGGCTCAGAGGCGAATTTGTCCAGATGCCTTAATTCTTGCTCCTCTCCCCAATAAATACTACACTATTCGTAGAAGTGTGAATAAAGAGCGATAACATTACTTTATTGCATCATTCCGACGTATCGACAAAAGGCGGGAGGAGAAATCAAATGAAAAAGTTGGTTTTCTTTAATGTAATGTATAGTCGCAGTATAAGTTTTTAAGATTCCTCGTCACTCGAAAAATCATTCGTTTCTCGGGATGAAATATCATGGAAAGGAGAGTTCTTTCCAATTTTAAGGCAATCTATTTGAAATTTAACACAGAGACGTGCTTCTTCGACGACCCATAACAGCTATCATGCTGATTCTGGCCACGTTCATTTTCGGGACGATTGCCCTGAGTGAACTGTCGGTTAATTTGCTGCCGAAGGTGGAATCGCCAACGCTGCTGGTGCGTACTCAATGGAGCGGAGCGGCCCCGCAGGAAATAGAGCAGCGTATTAATGAACCCATGGAGGCGGTACTCAGCACGGTGAAGGGGCTCGAGAGCCTACATAGCTTTTCACGTCAGGGACAAAGCATCATCTCGTTGAAGTTTAAATGGGGTGAAAATATGGACCTGGCTTTCTCAACATCCGCGAAAAGCTCGACCAGATACGCTATGCGTTGCCCGAACAGTCCGATCGTCCCGAGTTGGTGCAAAATTCTGCATCCGACGAGCCCATCGCTGTGTTGGGTATCACCAGTAAAAACCAGCCGAATCCTGATTTCGACACGAAGTTAAGTCTGAAAAGATGGGCCAAAGAAGTGCTGTCGCGCCGCCTGGAACAGGCTGACGGTATTGCCCAGGCAGTGCTTGTGGGAGATGTGGTGCCAGAAGTACAAATCCGTTACCGTCCCGAGTCGCTTAACCATTACGGCATCTCATTGAACAAAGTGAAGAACCTGGTTTCGAATGCCAACCTGTTTACGGCTACCGGGGAATTACGGGATGGATGGTATCGCTATTCTCTGAAAATCCAGAGTCGTATTCAGTCGCTGGCAGATGTCAAACAGGTACCCCTGATCACACGCGGCACCGGAAAAGTTGTGAAGCTCAGTAACGTGGCCGACGTGCGGTTGGGACAAGCTGATCCCACGTCGTTTGCGCTGGTAGACGGCAAGCAGGTGCTAAGCCTGCTGGTCAAAAAAGAATATGGAGCCAATACGGTGCAAGCCTACGAAACTATGCTGCCCTTGCTCAATCAGCTACGCCAACAGAACAGCAATATTGGTATTACCGTGCTGCGCGAAAATGCCACTTATATCCGAAATGCGATCAATAATCTGCTGCGAACCTTGCTTTATGGGGCCATATTGGCCTTCGTGGTGCTCTTTTTGTTTTTGGATGATTGGCGTACACCTTTCACAATTGGAGTAGCGATTCCCGTCAGTATATCTTTAACCTTCTTTGTGATGTATGTCTCTGGCATCCAGCTGAATATCGTGTCCCTTAGCGGGCTCACGCTCGGTATCGGCCTGTTGGTGGATAATGCCATCATCGTGCTCGAAAATATCAACCGACACCGGTCGGAATCAAAGAGCATCTTCGACGCCGCCGACCTTGGCACCCGAGAAGTGGGATTGGCCGTGACGGCATCAACATTTACAACAATTTCGGTATTTCTTCCACTAGTGTTTTTAGGGGGATTTGAAGGTGCCTTTTTTAAAGACCAGGCGTGGACACTCTCTATCAGCCTTCTCGCCTCGCTGTTGGTTGCACTGCTAATTTTGCCGGTATTGGTCGTGCAGGTACAAAAGCGAGGCACAGGAAAATCTCTGCTCGGTTTCAATCGTTTTTTTAACTATGTGCGAGATCGTTATGAAGTAAGTCTGCAGTGGGCCCTGAGACATAAAACGGTGGTACTAATCGGCGGGTTATTGCTTCTGTTTATCGCCGGCTATTTGTTTTTACGGATAGGGAAAAGGGTATTGCCACAAAGTGAGCCGCAGGAAATTCGTTATCGGGTTCGTCTGCCCGGTAATACATCGCTGGTTGCCAGTCGTCAGGCTGCCGAGAGTCTGATTCACTATGTTCAGAATGTGGTCACCAATAACCGTCCGATTCAGTCACTGGGTGGCTATACTGATCAGACCAATCTGAGCAACCTTTCGAAAGAAGGACCCAACAAATTTACTATTCGCATACCCGTAGATGGTTTTGCGGACGCGCGGAAGATTCGGAATTCGGTTTCTCGATTTTTTAACGATCACCAGGGCTGGACGGCCCACGAGGTATCAACGCAGAATGCAATGAATATGCTTCCATCCTCAGATGAGCCATCCGTGATTTTCCGTCTAGTAGGTGATGATCGTCACCGGAGTGAGCAACTGGCCGGATCGTTACAACAAAAGTTACGATCGCTGGGATTGAATGTGAACCTGTCCAAGCAGTATGAACAGGAGCTTAGCACTTACCAGCTACGATTCAAGAAAAAGAAAATGATGCAGTTGGGAATTACCGAACAGGATGTCGTCAGCTACCTGGAATCCCTTACTCGTGGCAGCTGGATTACCAACTGGAACCGGGAGGACGAGAAAGTCCCCATTCGGCTGATCGGCTATGATCGCCGGATTTTCGATCCTCATGATATTATCATGGATATTCATGGGCTTAAAGTACCGCTTACACATGTGGTAAATATCAAACGAAGCACCGAACCAGAACAGCTGGAACGCGTCAACCAGACGCCGGTGCTTAGTTATGTGGCCAACCTTGGATTCGGAGACTGGTGGTGGAACGAGCAGGATATCAGGAGTGCCTTGAACGACTTTGCCCGACAGACCGGCACACAAGTGAAAATAGGAGGAGCGGTTGTGAGTATTGCCTCGCTGCTGTCGGATATGGGATTGTTGCTGCTTATAAGCATAGTGATCATCTACATTATCCTGGCCGTACAGTTTGAGAGCCTGCGTCACCCGCTCATCATCCTGGCGGCCGTGCCGTTTGCGTGGATTGGCTCCGTGCTGGTTCTGTGGATCACCGGTGTAAGTCTCAATGCATTGTCATTCATGGGGATACTGATCCTGACCGGTATCGCGGTCAACGACGCCATCCTCAAAGTGGATTTCATGCGCCGTTATTTTGATGAAACCGGCAACCTTGACGAGGCTATTGCTCAGGCCGGACTGCACCGCTTCCGTCCCGTGGTGATGACCAGTCTAACAACGATATTCGGTTTAATTCCCATGCTGCTGCCCATCGGTACCGGCTACGCTTTTCGCCAATCCTTGGCTCTCTCACTCATGGGAGGAATGATCACCAGTACGGCGCTGACGCTGTTTCTGATTCCGATTATTTTTCAATGGGTTGAGAAGAGGAGGATGGGGAATACAGAATAGGGAATGGGGATTTTAGAAGTGAAATTTACTTCAAATCTGCGACATCTGCGGGAGATTGAAAGGCCCGCTGATTTCGCGGAGCACGCAGATATAAGAGTGTCGTAAGACTTTGTGGCCTCTGCGAAACTCTCTGTGGGTATTCAATTTTTTTTGGCGATTCTGTGATTTTGTGGTTACCCTTATTGATATATATTATATGCTTAGTAGTTCATCATATGAAGAAAAAACATTCATTGACGCATATTGTTGTAACTGTTTTACTTTGCGGATTGTGGCTGGGCCTGCAAGGTTGCCAGCAATCCGGGGGAAAAGATAAGAACCCGCTGTCCGAGAAAGAGAAGGAGTCAGTGGAAGTCCATCCAGAGGTAATTTTTTCTATCGCTGACAATAAGCCGATCTACCAATACGTCGAAAGTCAAGGGGTCGTGGAAGCTAATCAGGCAGTACCCCTGAAACCCAAAATCGGTGGTTATGTAGAGCGTTCGTATATCACCGAAGGCCGCCGGGTTCAGGAGGGAGATACCCTGTTACAGCTGGACCGCCGGGAATATGCCGTAGCATTACAACAAGCACAGAATGATTACGAGAAAGCAAAACAAAAATACAATATCGAGATGGGCATGCGGGCCGGTCGCGACAGTAGTTCAGATCCGGATGGGAATAGCGATTCGGGCATGCGGATGGTACGCATCTCTACCGGGCTGGCCCAAGCCGAACTGGATCTGAAGAAAGCCAAACTGAACTTGTCTTACACTTCACTGGTGGCGCCGTTTTCCGGTGTTCTGTCAACCAACCGGCGGCTGGCGCGCGGAACCTATGTGACGGCCGGTACGCAGGTAGGGCAGCTGGTGGATGACCGAACGGTGCGTATCCGGTTTGATGTGCTGGAGTCGGAGTTGAGTAAAGTGAATAATGGGATGTCAGTTCAGTTAACCGGCCCCGGCGGAGAGAAAATTCAGGGCACGGTAGAGTCTGTGGCACCGGTTGTAAATGCGAAGACGAAGACTGGTACGGTAGTCGTGAGCGCTGATAACCGTGATAGCATATTGTCACCGGGGATGACGGTCGATGGACGTATTCGTATTTTGAAGCAACAGGGCAAGGCCCGAGTGCCGCGTTCAGCAATACTTTCGCGGGATGGAGGAAGAACGCTATTGTTTAAACTCAACCCCAAAAATAACGAGGTGCACTGGGTGTATGTAAAACCCGTGGCCGAAAACAGTGACTGGGCAATCATCAACAATCCCCAGGTAGAGCCGGGAGATACCATTGCCGTGGACCAGCATTTTGCACTGAGCCATCTGGAAGTCGTGAAACCCCGCCTGCAGGTGCAAAACGAAGCAGATTCTTTAGGCGATTGATTAAGCCACCTATTGTCTAAGAAAAGTGGATATATGAGATTTGGCGAGTGTCATTTAGCTGGTAATATTGTTCAATGGCGGGCATAATTTACTTTTTACTAATTAAATAGTACGTTGCTAATAATTTTCAATTAGAGATAACTGTCATGAATAAAATTGCCGCCATCGTGTCAGTGATTTTCCTTGCAATACTCCTTGTCAGCTGTACCTCTAAGAAACAGTCGAAAAAGCATCCCAAGATTTGCTCTGGGATTTATACAGAGGGTACGGATAATCCATTTTAATCAGCACCGAGCAGTGGCCGAAACAAAATTGAGGGATTTTTATGGATTCAAAATTTATAACTTTATTAAGTGTGTCATTTATAGCCTTATCAGGAATAGGATGTAGCTCTGGCAATTCCCTCCAATCCCAGGCAAAAGTAATAACCCTGAAGAAGTATCAAACCATAGTATCTTATAAAGATGGCACATTGGCCAAGCCCACTGTTATAAGATATGATGGACATTCGCATTTATTTGTTTATGACGGACACAAACATCAGGTTTTGGAATTGAATGGACAGGGAGACGTGATACAAACATATGGACGGGGCGGACGCGGTCCCGGAGAATTCATAGGAGTGAGTAATATAGTTCTAACTGACCAATACCTTTATGTGGTTGACAAAATGCAGTATAAAATTTCCAGGTTTACGCTGGATGGGAAGTTGGATGGAACTATGAATTTCGGGGAAGAAGGGAATCATGCTATGCCACCACCGGCCCCTCCATCATTATCGATACGGGCAAAAGATATTAACAACAAGCCTTTTGTCACACAAAAGGGGACTGTCTTACTGTCGAACATTAAGCCTAATGGAGAATTTCAAAAACTATATTCACTTATTGATTGGAAGGGGAATGCGATATCAGAAATGGGAGAAATTCCCAAAGGCAGCACTTTTACGCTCGATTATGATAACTACCGGCAAGCTATTGACAACCAAAAAATCCCAGCTTATTACAGAACACACGTTTTCCCGGTTGAGGACCGGGCTAACAGCGGTCAATTTTATTTGGTCTACAATGCCTATCCCCAAATCGAGAAATATAACCGGTCCGGGAAAAAGCTCTGGGAAACTGCGATTCCCGAAATTACTGAGCTGGATTCTGTGACGACTCAATTCTATCATAAATCCAATGAAATACTCAAACGGGGCAAGGGCCGTATAGCGCTCAAAAAATATGTTGCCGGGGTTAGTAGCCCGAAGGGACATCTATTTCTGGCATTGGGGAAATATTATTTTAAGAAACCACCCCACAGGCTCTGGATTCATGAGTTCAACAATAAAGGAAAGCTAATTCGACGATATAAGTTGTTGTCGAGAAAAGTCAATATAGCCTCTATTTTTGATACTGATTTTGCCAACCGTCGAATATTTGTAGTTACCGGAAAGGCAGAGATCAGGACATATTCGTTTTAAAATGAAAGGGTTGGAACAAAATATGGAGGAGCCCAAAGAGAACGCACCGAAGGAAGTCGGTTATGAAGCTGCACTAAAGAAGCTTACGCCCCGGGAGATTGAGGTGCTGGAATTAGTCGGAAAAGGATATACGTACAAACAAACTGCGGAAACACTTGCTCTTTCAGTGCACACTATCCATTCCGAAGTAAAGAACATTAAAAATAAATTGAACGTAGATGGATACCGGGGCCTGGTGCCGTGGTACCAGGAAATCTGGGGAGGATAAAAGCATGGCAGGACGAAAACAATCGCCGAAGAATGGGTATTATTTTACCCATACTTCGGCTATTGACAAAAAGAGTTCAAATGGAGACCCTTAATACAGAACAGAAATAACAACTGCTTTTCAACTCGTATTGGTTGTCAGAGAGAAAGTTCTGGATATCATCCAGATAATAGAAAAAGGGGTTTTTAATAAAGGATTGAACTTTAAGTGATGGAACAAATTGTAATCGACTACCTGACAGAATTAAACATTCCCATCTCCGGGAAGTATTGCGAAAAACTTATCGCATCCCATCCGGATTATCCCTCCATGCTGAACATTGTTGATACCTTGGACAGGCTCGGCATCCAATATAAAGCAACACGAATAGCAAAAGAACGACTAGGCAACGTGGAGCGACCTTTTTTACTCTGGCCGAGCAAACAAAGCAGGCAACCCGAAATAGTGAGAGATAAACGGGATTTATCCCCGGTGGATTCTGTTGAACAAGACGAAATGTTCCTAAAAGAATATGTTTGATAGTAATGTATGAATATAGCCGTAAGAAGCTGACTTCGATCTTCAAATCAGAAGGTCTTAATTTTTAACCAAACAAACGGTGATAAAGATGAAAAAGTTAAACTTTAGCGAGATAGAAAATACGTTGGATCGTTCCGAAATGAAACAGATTATGGCGGGTAGTGGTCAATCATGTGACTGTGCCATCTGTTGGGGTGGTAATGATATAGCTACTTTACCTGTGGAAAACTGCACTGGCGACCCAGGTACTTTTTGTGGAGCCTATGGTTACAGTTCAGGTAATTGGGGTTACTGCTAGTCAGCGTAATTTTATAAGCTATAATCGATAGTTATTAATTTATATAATGATGGGGGGCATGCCCCCTCATCATCACCATACTTAAAAACGATTGGATTTGTCTATAAGAAAACTAATCATATTGATCAGTTGTCTTTTTTTGGGGGGATGTTCTACTCATAACAGTAACACAGTTCCTTCGGATATCGGCAAGCTGAAAAATTTAATAGTTATTGCTCCCCAAGCCAAACCTGCTTATCAAATATCTTTCGAAAAAGATAATATTTATGGAAGTACAAAAAAAAGATTAATAGGGAGTCTAGGTAAGTTTGCAGTTGACGATTCCGGTCGTGTTTTTATTGCAGATATAAAGCAAACCACGATTGATGTGTTTAATTCTAACGGTCGTTATTTGACACACATTGGGCAGAAGGGCCATGGGCCTGGTGAATTTAGAGCAGTATATCCAATAGTAAAGGGAAACCAGTTTGTTGTTTATGATGTGAGAGCTCTAAGAATAAGCATCTATTCATTGACATCTCTTAAATTATTAAAAACTATAAATATGACTCCGGCCGATAAAAATGAAGTTGATGCAATGTCAGAAGCTCATTTAAAGCGATTATACTTTATAAATAAAGATAAATATTTGGTTTGCTTCTCCAATACTATCCCAATGCCGTCCTCCATGAACGATGATAGATACCATCATCTTTATCTGCATTATTATTTTATGAATGCCCATCAACACATTGTTTCCACAGAGCTATTTAAACTAAAAATAGCCTCTGTTTTAATAGGAAAAGTAAGCGGAACGATGGAAAAAATTGTTGGATCTTCCCTTGTGCGAGTAAGAAAATTTTCCTTTTTGCGTAAGCCTATAACAGCAGTTACAGGTAATGATCATATTTTGACCAATGAATCTGATAGGTTTTTAATAAAAGTTTACAACTCCAGGGGAAAGTATGAGCACACCATTTATTATCCCTACAAGAATGTTAAGTTAACGAAAGCTGCTGCGGTCAAGAGTATTGAGAAAAATGCAATTCCAAAAAACGCTCTTGATTTTCGTGAGCATATTGCTTTACAGAATGATCTTCCTGAAACATGGCCGGCACTGCATGATATCGAGATAGATGATAAAAGTCATCTCTGGGTATCTACTGTCGTCAAAGATCATTCCGTGTATCAATGGTGGGTATTAACTCTGAACGGAAAATTAATTGCGCGCTTCAAATGGCCAAGAAGTAAACCGATCCAGGTAATTAAAAACGGATATATGTATACCACAGAAACAAACAAGGAAACAGATATCAAAAAAGTGGTTCGCTACAAGATGAAAATGGAACCAGCAAAAAATAGTGAAAAACCGGATTGATATGGATTAAAATGTATGTCTTATTCGCATGATCAAATAAAATCAAATAGAATTGGGAAAAGCATTGTCATCCTGATCTGCTATTTTGGAGAATTTCCCTGGTACTTTGACTATTTTTTACATTCCTGCAAATATAATCCCACCGTCCATTTTATAATCATAACAGACGATGAAGCGTATTCGAAAACATTACCCGAAAATATTATAATTATAAATAAATCTATGGCTGAGCTTAATGATTTGGCCAGTGAAAAGTTAGGATTTAAAACTCATATCAATAATACCCGCAAACTCTGCGACTTTAAACCAGCCTACGGTTTCCTGTTTTCTGATCTTATTCGGGATTATGACTTCTGGGGACATGGGGATATCGATGTGATTTACGGCGATATTCGAAATTTTATTACGCATGAACTGTTGGATACCTATGAGCTAATCAACGTTCGGTCGGATTACCTGGCGGGATATTTCCTTCTTTTCGAAAATAATCAAAAGATGAACACCCTGTTCATGGAGAGCAAAGATTACCAAAAAGTTTTGAGCAGTGATATTCATTACTGTTTTGATGAGACGAATTTTAAGTTTATCGAATTTTTTGATGGCCTTCCTTACCGGGATATAAAAAGTGAGGTGGAAAGTATGACCCACGTGGTGAAGAAGCTTCACAACGAAAATTATATCAGAGCCTATTTTGATTTGCATGCCATCGAACGTCTGACCGGAAATATCACATGGAATAAAGGCCAACTGATCTATAAAGATGAATACGAAATTCTGTTGTATCACTTGAAACATTTAAAAACAAAATATAACCCGGGAAAAACACCCAAAAAAATTCCAGATACCTTTCATATAGGTCAAAGCAGGATTTATCACTAAGACTTCAGTATGGATGCACAAAATAAGATACTAATACTAATTTGTTATTATGGGGAGTTTCCATGGTATTTTCCCTATTTCCTGCATTCCTGTAAATATAATCCAACGATCGACTTTGTTATCATTTCTGACGACAAAGGGGATTATGCATATCCCGAAAATGTTACCGTTATGAATCTGTCCTGGGAGGAAATAAAAGGGATCATAAGCCAAAAACTGGATTTGAATGTCCGGATTGATTTTCCATATAAACTGTGTGACTTCAAGCCTGCCTACGGATCAATTTTCTCAGAACTCACGGAAGATTATGAATTCTGGGGCCATGGGGATCTTGATGTGATCTTTGGTCAGATCCGTAATTTTATCACAAGGGATGTACTTAACAATCATGATTTAATAAGTGTACGGCATGATGTGTTAACCGGTTATTTCACCTTGTTTAGAAATAATCCGAAAATGAATGAATTGTTCAGACATAGTAAAGACTATAAAAAGGTATTCACTTCGCCCGAACATTACTGCTTCGATGAGACCAATTTCAAATTTGAATCCTTTAAAAAGGGACTGCCGCCGGAACAAATTGAAAGTGAAATTGAGAGTATGACTCATGTGGTCAAAAAGCTCGAAAAAAAACATTACATCAGAGCTTATTTTGATTTCCACGTTATTGAGGGATATCCGGGTAAGTTGAAGTGGCAAAAAGGAAGGCTAACCTACAAAAATGAATTTGAAGTCATGTTATATCACATGGTACGATTCAAAAAGGTGTGTAAACCGTCACAAGTAAATCATGTTCCTGATACTTTTCACATAAGTCCCTCGAAGATTTATACCTGAATAGTTACCAAGCGAAGAAATGCCGAAAAATTGAAACTGTAATTAATCTTCATCATAATGCGATTCCATTGCTACCGCCAGCACGATGCTATGGACTGCGGGCCTACCTGCCTTCGGATGATTGCTAAGCACTACGGGCGCAGTTACACCTTGCAGACGCTGCGGGAAAATAGCGGAATCAACCGTGAGGGCGTCTCTATGCTGGGTATCAGTGAGGCAGCCGAGAGCATTGGCTTCCGTACGGTAGGCGCCCGGCTGAGTTGGGAGCAACTGGCCAGTCAGGCCCCACTGCCGTGTATCGTGTACTGGGACGAAGCTCATTACGTCGTGGTCTACCGCATTAAAGGCGAGAAGGTGTCTATTGCCGACCCGGCCAAGGGGAAGGCGACCTTGCGCAAAGACGATTTCTTGCAGCACTGGCTTAGCGATAAAACGTCTGGTCGACCCACCGGCATTGCCCTGTTGCTGCATACGACCCCAAAATTCTATGACCGGTCAGGCGAACAAACCGGTAAGTTGGACTTCGGCCGGCTGCTGCGCTATATCCTTCCATACAAAAATTTGTTGTTTCAACTGGCCCTGGGGCTGGGCGTGGGCAGTCTGCTGCAGCTTATCTTCCCCTTTCTTACCCAGGCCATCGTGGATATCGGGATCAACACGCGTGACCTGAATTTCATTTATCTGGTACTCATCGCCCAGGTGATGCTCTTTGCCGGGCGGACGGGCGTGCAGTTTATCCGCTCGTGGATCCTGCTGCACATGAGCACCCGCATTAACATCTCCATTCTCTCGGACTTTCTGATCAAACTGATGAAGCTGCCGATGGGTTTTTTCGATACCCGGATGACCGGCGATATTATGCAGCGGATGGAAGACCACCGCCGTATCCAGCACTTTCTGACCAGCCAGACACTCAGCACGCTTTTTTCGTTTGCGAACCTATTGGTATTTTCGGTGGTGCTGGCTTATTACAATATGCTCATCTTTGGAGTGTTTTTGATTAGCAGCACCCTGTATGTCATTTGGGTGTTCCTGTTTCTAAAAAAACGACGGGAACTGGACTACCGGCGGTTTGGTATCTCCTCGAGCGATCAGAGCAAAGTGATCCAGCTAGTCCAGGGGATGCAGTCCATCAAACTCAATACTTGCGAAAAACAAAAGCGCTGGGAATGGGAACGTCTGCAAGCAAAACTTTTCCGCTATAAAATCAAGAACCTCTCCCTTAATCAGTATCAGCAGGGTGGGGCTTCGTTTATTAACGAAGGCAAGAATATTGGTATCACTTTCCTGGCGGCGGTGGCTGTGGTTCACGGGCAGCTCACGCTGGGGGCCATGATGGCCATTCAGTATATCATCGGCCAGCTCAACAGCCCGGTTCAGCAGATGATAAGTTTCATACGGTCGGCCCAGGACGCCTGGCTGAGCATGGAGCGACTCAACGAGATTCACAAGCAGGGAGATGAAGAACCCGAACAGCAAATGCTCACCACTGAGCTTCCGGAACAGAAAGACATAACGGTTGACCGTCTGACCTTCAGCTACCCGGGGGCGGGGACCGAGCCGATATTAAAAGATATCAACCTGCATATTCCCGAAGGGAAAGTAACCGCCCTGGTAGGTGCCAGTGGCTGCGGGAAGACGACCCTGCTGAAGCTGCTGCTGAAGTTTTACCCGCCGGACAAAGGCAGCATTCGACTGGGTAACCGGGATCTGGGAATGATCAGCCACCGCGCCTGGCGCCGGCGGTGCGGGGTAGTTATGCAGGATGGGTATGTGTTTTCCGACGATATTGCAAGCAATATTGCCGTGGGCGAGGAATCCCCGGACCTGTCCCGACTCGAGCATGCCGTTGAGGTGGCCAACATCCGGGGATTCGTCGATTCGTTGCCCTTGGGTTACCGTACCAGGATCGGGGACGAGGGCAACGGGATCAGCGAGGGACAAAAGCAGCGGATCCTTATCGCCCGGGCCGTGTATAAGGATCCGGAATTTATTTTCTTTGATGAAGCCACCAACGCCCTGGATGCCACGAACGAACGTACGATCATGAGAAACCTGCAGGAATTTTTTGAGAACCGGACGGTGATCGTTGTCGCTCACCGGCTTAGTACCGTCAAAAATGCTGACAATATTGTGGTGATCGATGATGGTGAAATTGCCGAACAGGGCACACACCAGGAATTGACAAGCTCGGAAGGGGCCTATTTTGAATTAGTGAAAAATCAACTGGAATTGGATGCATGACGGGTTTGCGTTTCGAGTTACGGGTTATGTGGGAGGCAGGGAATTAGAGATGAAGAATCTTATAGACTCAGAAGCTTTAAACAATATGTCTATACAAGTTGATATAAAGGCAACCCGTAACCCTCAACTCGCAACCCGTAACCCGTAACCCGTAACCCGATGAAAGGCTATAAAGATTTAGATATCTATCAATTAGCTTACGAATTGGCGATTGAAGTTCATGAAATGACCATGAAGCTGCCGAAGTATGAGTTGTACGAACATGGGAGCCAGGTCCGTAGGTCTTCGAAGAGTATAAAAGATAATATTGCTGAAGGATTCGGAAGGAGAAGATACAAAAGTGAATTTATCCGGTTTCCAATTTTTACCCATGCTTCATGCGATGAAACCATCTCACAATTGAATATGATCAGCGACATCCACTTTCCCGATGATCCACTAACCGATCTGATAAAAAGATATGACAAGCTCGGCCGAAAAATTAACCGGTTTATTCAGTATGTAGAACAAAGCTGGAAAGTAAACAACCCGTAACCCGAAACACATCCGACCCCTAACCCGCAACTCGAAACCCGATGGACGATTCAATAATAAATAACACACCACACAATGGTGAAGAAGCAACCCTCGCCGAAACGAGCGCTCTTGAGGTGCGCAGCGCTGAGGTGCAAGAGATTATCGGGCGCCCGCCTCACTGGCTGGTGCGATGGGGGATCACCGCTTTTTTCGGAGTACTTGGGTTGGTACTGCTGTCAGCCTGGGCCATCAAATACCCGGAAACGATTAATGCCCCGGTCAAACTTACGGCCATCAATGCGCCCAAGACCGTGCAAAGCCGGATCGAAGGGAAGCTGGTCCGGCTGCTGGCCGGCAACAACACTCGGGTTCAAAAGGGGCAAGTCCTGGGGTGGCTGGAGAGCACAGCGAGCCACCGGCAGGTGTTGGCCCTTTCGTCCAAAATAGACAGTATGCGCAAGTGGTTAACTTCTGGTAAGCTGAATAAATTCCATAACCTCAGGTTTGACGGCTATTCAGATTTAGGAGAACTGCAGAACGCCTTTCAAACTTTCGAGCAGGCCTGGCGAACGTTTGTATCCTATCAGCCGGGCCGCTTTTACAGCCGAAAGAAGCGATTGTTAAAACAGGAGCTTACATATAATCAAATGCTGCTGAAACAATTGAAGCAACAAAAAGAATTACAGCAATCAGATGTTAAGTTGAGCCAGAAAGAATACCATGCAAAGAAAAAGCTGGCTGAAAAGAACCTGGTAGCTCCGCTGGAGATAGCACGCAAAAGAGGAGACCTGCGGGCGGCACGGCTGCCGTTACTGCAGACCGAGTCGGCAATCATTCGTAACCACAGTCAGCAGATGGTCAAAAAGCAAAAGCTTATGGAGCTGAATAAGCAAATGGCACAGCAGAAGTCCATTTTTTTGCAGGCCCTGAACAGCTTGCAGAGCGCTACCGAGGCGTGGGAAGAAAAGTACCTGCTTACGGCACCCGTTTCGGGCAAGTTCATCTACGGGGGCATCCTGCAGGAGAATCAAACGCTGCGGGCCGGTCAGAAGGTCGGCTATATTCAGCCCGACAATACTCATTTTTTCGGAGAGGTGATGATTTCTCAGCATTCCTTTGGCAAGATAAACAAGGGACAAAAAGTGCTGGTTCGCTTCAGCGGGTACCCATACCAGGAATTCGGCTCGGTCGAAGGCCGCCTGGATTACCTGTCGGCCATGCCGGTTCGGGACAGCATATTTGTGGGCAAGGTTAGCTTTCCCAAAGGATTTACCACGAACTATGGCAAAAAACTGTCTCCGAGGAACGGACTCATGGGACAGGCCCAAATTATAACCGAAGATATGACTTTGCTGGAGCGGTTTTATAACAATATTGCCAAACAGATACGGTAAATTGTTAGGAATAAGAAAGGTTGCTTGATTATCCTTTTGAAATTTTGGAGGAACGAAAAATGGAATTTGTGGGATATGCATAATTTCATAGCTACAGTACCTCCTTGATTTTTTTGTATAGGCCACTATCTTAATAGTATGTTATCGAGACTGTTCCATAGGCGTTATCTCATATCGCTTAGCTACTTGCTGGTGGTGATCATCGGAGTAGTGGCCTGGCAGAATATCTCCCTGGAGATGTCGCCCGACCTGAGCCTGCCTTCTATTACGGTCAATTATACATGGGGCAGTACCTCTCCCGAGGTTATGGAAAAAGAAGTGACCCGTAAGGCGGAGCAGGCTGCCGACCGGCTCCGGGATGTCAAGAGCATTCAGTCAATCTCACAGGAGGGACAGGCGAGTGTGACTATCAAATTTAACCGTAATGCTCCGGTCGAATACCGTAAAGCCGAGCTCCAGGAATACCTGTTCGGCCTGCAGAAGGTTCTTCCTGCCAATGTCCGGCGTCCGACCATCAGCCGCAGGGTACCCAAGGAATTGCAGGATATGCAGACATTCGTAGTCTATACGCTGAGCGGAAATCGCCCGGTCCGCCAGCTATTGGAATATGCGCGGCGTAATATTAAGCTGCCCATGCTGGGACTGGATGGTATTGCCGGCATAGAGATCAATGGCGCACGCGACCCGGCCCTGACGGTTGAATTTAATACCGACTTGCTGGAACGCTACAATATCAATCCACAGCAAGTGCTGGCTACCATCCGCCATAATCTTCAGTGGCGATCGTCGGGCTATGCAGAAGCCTCCGGACAACGTATCAGTATGTTGGTACCTCCTCAATTTCATAACATCAGTCGTATACGAAAACTGCCACTCCAGCTGCCGGGAAGTCCGCGGATGATCAAGCTCGGTGATATTGCCCAGGTGGCCATCAAAGACTATCCCGCTAAATCGCTTAAACGCATCAACGGGAGTCCGGCGCTGAGTATTGATTTTGTGAAAGAGAGCGGTGCCGACGCTATCGGGCTGGCGGAGAAAATTCGGTCCAGGATGAAGGAGCTTTCAAAAGTGTTACCCGGGGACATGCACATCCAACTGCAGCAGGATGCCACCGACCAGCTACGAAAGCAATACGGCAATCTCGAATACCAGGCTTTTATCAGTTTGCTGGTTGTATTTCTGGTATTACTGGTATTCATCCGCCGCCTGCGTGCACCTTTTGTGATTTTGGGAAGTATCCTTTTTTCACTGCTGATGAGCGTAAGCATTCTCTACTTTACCGGCTATACGCTGAATATTATTACTTTAGCCGGGTTGACGGTCTCCCTGGGGATGATCATTGATAACGCGGTGGTGGTGTTCGAGCAGCTAAACCCCGGGTTGCCCTCTTATGCCGAAACTTCGGAGGACAAAGCTTCTCTTATAAGTCAACGGCTGAATCACGTGACCACTGAATTGCCACGTGCACTGGTGCCGGTGTTGGGCAGTACGTTTACGACGGTAGGTATTTTTATTCCGCTTTTCTTTGCGCTGGAGCAGTTAAAGCTGTTTTTGGTGCCGCTGGGGGTGGCTCTTTCACTGACGTTGCTATCGTCTGTAATCATTGCTCTCACGTGGATTCCCTATGCGTTGATTTGGCTGGTGCCTGGAAATAAAGCTCGGCATTCATCCCAATTGGAACAATTAAAAAGCGGTATGTTCTCCCAAACTCGTCGTTATTTGCTAGGTCTGTTTGCGTGGAGACATAGACTCCGCTGGCTTTTTTATATGGGATTAATCGCTGCCATCGGTGTCCCACTGTTTGCCATCCCCAAACCCAACTGGCAGAAAGGGACTTGGTGGCCGGAATTTACCCAGGCTTATTTCAATAATCGCAGTGATATCGATCCCTATGTCGGAGGTCTTGCCTACCGTTTTTTCAAAGATACTTATTTCGGGAATCCGTGGAGTGGGCGAGGACAACAACAAAAGATTTATATAAATATAGATACCCCACAGGGTACGCCTCTGGAAGAGATTAATAAAATGGCGCGTAATTTTGAAAAGATCGCGAAACCCTATAAAGACGCTTTCTCCTTTTATGAAACCGATATTTCGGAATACAGCGGGGCACGGCTGGTTTTCTATATCAAAGACAGTTATTTGACAAAGACTGAACCCTATATCTATTACAATGAAGCCCAGTACCTTGCGGCAAGGACTGGAAATTCTGCTATATCCGTCAGTGGCCTGGGCAATGGTATAAGTACGGGTTTCGGCAGCAGTTCTTCGAGTCACCGTATTTCACTGGCTGGTTATTCGTATGACAAACTGTTACAGCTCGCTAAAGAATTACGCCGGCGCCTCAAGAAAAACCGGCGGGTGCGTAATGTTGATATCAACAGTACGAGCTGGTTCAATCGTGGGAATCTATATCAGTATTTTTTGCGGCTTAATGACGAAGAGCTGGCGATGCATGGACTTAGTCGAAGGCAGGTATTGTCTGCCATCTCATTGGATGTCAATCCTACTAATACCTTTGGGAAAGTTAACTTGAATGGGCGGAAAATGTACCTTATCGGCCGCAATAAAAAACGGCAAAAAAATGAGGCTATGCTGATGCATGAAAAGCGTATCTTGGGCAGCGATAGTACAACCTATTCCCTGGCAGAAGTTGCTACGCTGGGACGCGAGAGAGTACAGTCATCCATCCGCCGAAAAAATCAATCATACCAGCGGATTCTCAGTGTAGATTTCCTGGGCCCGTACCGGCTGGGTAAGCAGTATATTAAAGGAGTCCTTAAAAAGATGCCTGTACCGGTAGGCTGTAATATTGAGTTTGGCACCGGGAGCCTGTTTAGTTTTGGCAGTCAGCAGAATACGAAAAATGTTCTTTTGTTGCTGGCACTTACTATCCTCAGCGTATGGATGATAGTTTCAGCACTTTTAGAGTCTTGGGCCGATCCGCTGGTGGTCATTTTGGCTGTGCCGCTTAGTTTGCTTGGGATTATGGCGGGCACTCTGTATCACGATTTGGCCTTCGACCGCGGAGCTATTGCGGGAACGTTACTTTGTATTGGAGTAGTGGTCAACAATGCCATCTTGTTGATGCACGAAAAACAGCATTTCCGTACGAAAGGAATTCACGGATTGCGTAGCTGGATGTACGTCTATCGCAATAAAATGAGGGCAGTACTCATTACGACATTGACAACCATCGGCGGTTTAGCGCCCCTGATGGTGATGACTGGTAGCGATTTCTGGCAAACACTCGCCACCGTAGTCGTCTGGGGACTCGGTACCAGCACGGTGCTCGTCCTGCTGCTGATGGGGTTATGGGAAAGGACTGGGATAGAATTTAGATGAACCGGGTCAATATTAGATTAAATGTTGGCCACCGTATTAATTCTCCGGATAGCTGATCGCCTCCGTAATGAATGGTCTCACATATAAAAGTTAGATGGACGCACAGTAACAAACTACGGTTCTTACTACTATATGTTTGTACTATTTAACGAAATCAGACTGCCATGATTAAACGAATTTTAATTGCATTAGACCCTGATCCCGATACCCGCATCGCAACAATGTATGGCATTGCTCTTGCTAAAAAGCATAATGCAACCGTAACCGGACTTGCAGTCGTTGATAGCGAACAGTTTGCATTTACTTCTTATGAAGGCGGAGGGATGGGAGCGCTTTACTATCCCGGGAACATTCAGGAATATTTTACAGAGAACAGTCGCAATGAAGCCGGTAAATTGTTAGAGGCTTTCAAAAAAAGTGTTACAACAGCTAAGGTAGATCATACCGAAGTCGTGGAAGAGGGTGTTTCATACCAACGGATTATTGAGGATATGAAATATCATGATTTGTTGATTATCGGAAGAGATTCACACTTCTTTTACAATCGCCCTGATCGAAATACGGATACTATGGCCAAAGTAGTCAAGAAAAGTAGCATGCCGACTCTTGTTGTAACTAAATTATATCAGAAGGTTGAAAAAGTTTTGGTCGCTTTTGATGAAAGTATGGCCGCTGCACGTACGTTACAGTGGTTTGTACAGCTACAGCCATTCGGTACCGACTTGGAATTTGAGTTGGTTAATGTGAAGGAGGCTGAAACTAATTTATCAATGAAAGAATCAAATCTGTTGTTAAACCTCGCAGAAGAATACCTGAAGTGTCATAGTTTTAAAAAGATCAACAAATCAATTCTTGAGGGGAGTTCGCCGGGAGAATTATTGCTTAAACATCAACGGTGGATAGGAGCGGATCTTTTCATTTTGGGAGCTCATTCGATGTCTGCTTTAAAACGAATGACTTTTGGATCTACAACCCACTATTTGGTTACCAAGAGTGATGTTCCTTTATTTATGTGTCATTAGTAATAATAATTTGGTTATATCAATTGGGTAGTAATTAATCGTCTGAGTCCGATAAGCTTTAGGTATAGGTTTAAAAAGTTACTATTAACTTTTTCTTTGCGGATAAAACGTGCTTAATAGGTTAATTTTGTGTACAAATAACAGCTTTGAAAGGTTTTTCTGAAATAGAAAAGCCAGTGATTTTCCTTTCGCCGGTATCGACCGGGTCAAGTTCTAGAGGTATAATCTCAGTCCCAATAAAGGGACACCCTCAATCACTGGCTTCAATGCTGGCATGTTTCAAATGCCAGCAAATTAGACCCTTGCACACTACATAGTTTATCTTTAAAAGGTTAACTAATAGAAGCCTCGGTCATTATTTTAGGCTTAATCTCATAGTACCGTAGTACGATTTGAGATTGTGCAAAATTCAATATTTCAAAAAACTATATCTCTCGCAATGAAATCTCTCTCTTGATTTCTAATTGTATTATAATTATTCAGAGTCGATTTGTTTGTAGGGCACTTTTGTATGTGGATGTAAAATTTTCACCTACAGGATATACTTTTTTCCACCTGTGCTGTAGTATTCCATCTTTTGAAAGATCCAAAGAAGAAATACTATCTTAAAAAATCTTTCTCAATATTCATTTGATACTGGAACAAGTATTTTTGAAACCATTCATTGGCATGCCGGGTTACCTGCTCTAGCTTACCCGGTTCTTCAAAAAGGTGAGTGGCTCCTGGAATAATAGTGAATTCCCTGATACAGTTCATTTTTTCATAGGCTTGTCGGTTGAGCTTGATGACTTCAGTATCAAGTCCGCCCACGACCAGTAAGGTTGGACTTTTTAAAGTTTTTAACGCCTCTGTCATAGCCATATCGGGTCTGCCGCCCCGACAGACAACCGCTTTTACAATTTTTGGCCCTATGGATGCAGCAGCATTAAGGGCCGAGGCGGCCCCGGTACTAGCTCCAAAATAACCCACGCCCCACTTGGAATAATAGGATTGTTTTCGGACCCAATCCGAGACCTCAATTAATCGTTTGGTCAAGAGATCTATATCAAAACGTTGCTCATAATGCAGGTCTTCTTCTGGGGTAAGCAGATCAAAAAGCAGAGTGGACAATCCGTTGCTTTCAAGAGTACTGGCTACAAATCTATTTCGCGGGCTTTTTCTGCTGCTTCCGCTGCCATGCGAGAAAATGACCAATCCTTTAGCGTCGTCCGGTACACGAAGATCACCTTTAAGTGTTACGCCTTCAATAGGAATATTTAACTCCTTTTTCATGGTAAGGTATTTTTATTTTAGCAATTAGTCTTATTATAGTCTTTAATTGTTGGCCATCGTGCTAGAGGTGATTGGTGTTCTTATTTGTAGGCTCGGCTATTACAGTCAACAACAATTTGATGATTAAGCATGTAGAAATATCGGTGGATTAATTTCCCATTAATTTGAGAAGCAAACTTGCATTTCGTGGAGCGTACGTCTCGTAATCATTATTGAAATAGCAATATATTTCGTGTCTTTCATCCAGCCAACTCCTAAATCGGTTTGTCCATGTCTCTAATAGATCCTTCGAATAACTTCCCTGGTATTTTGCGCCGGGGCCGTGTAGACGGACGTATACGAGATCATTTGTTATATGAAAAGGAGTTTGTTTTCCCTCAAGATCATAAATACAAAATGTTACGTTTTTTTTGTAAAGTAATTCTGTGATATCATCCGAAAACCAAGTTGAATCCCGGAATTCAAATACATAGTGATAATCGGTGGGGAGGACTCTGATAAAATCAGCAAGGCGATTTTTATTTTTATGCCAGCGAGGTGGCAGTTGGAAGAGGATAGGGCCGAGCTTATCATCCAGAATCTGAACGCGATCAAAAAAATTATGTGTTGTTTCTTTGGGGTCAATCAACTTTTTTCGATGAGTGATATACTGGCTGGCTTTTACCGAAAAGATAAAATGATCAGGTACTGTTTGATACCAATTTTTTAGCGTCTGCTTAGAGGGCAATCGATAAAATGTAGTATTGATTTCCACCGTTTTAAAATGCTTGGCATAAAAGCCAAGCATCTGATCTCCGCTTATCCTTTCGGGATAGAAGAGCTCTTTCCAGTGCTCATAACTCCATCCTGAGGTTCCGATATGTAATTTCTTATCCATCCCTTAATGAGATCGTATCTATGATTATTCTCGACCACATCGTAACCTGAAGTAAAGGCTTTAAATCAGGTAAGATTGATGCATATAAAATACAATGATTTGTTTTATCAAATTATCAATTAATGGTTATTCCGAATTGTAAGGAATTAGCCTACATCCTATAGTGACATCACATGTCTAATATTCAATGGTAGAGTTATGAACTTGTATGAAAGCCCAAAACTGACTTAGTGCGTACAAATCCCCAAGGGGTGAACATTATATGAGCACACAAGAAATAGAAGATAAAACGCGCGTTGATAATAAAAATTCCAATACGGGATCTGAGACGGCTTCCAGTGAAATCGAAGAAAAGCTGGGTATCGATAAAAAAAGTAAAATAGCTCGTCGGAGGAAATGGATATATGGTATCGTCATAGTCGCTGTAGTCGCTATATCTTTTTGGGTATGGCGAGCGTTTCAAAATCCCCAGCTGCCGAATTATGTCATGGATAAAGTAAGCCGGGGCGACCTTATCATCAAAGTTTCTGCTACGGGAGATTTACAGGCTGTAAATACAGTGGAAGTGGGCAGCGAAATTTCAGGGCTCATTAAATCAGTCTATGTGGATTATAACGATCATGTTAAAGCTGGTCAGTTGTTAGCTAAACTGGATACTGATCGGCTGGAGGCCGAGGTTTCGCAGGCCAGAGCTTCTCTGCAGGCCGCCCAGGCCTCATTGACGCAGGCACAAGCTAGTTTTGATGAGCAACAAACAAAGACAAGGCGTTCCGAAGAGCTGGCCAATCAAAATCTGATATCTCCACAGGATCTTGAAAGTGCTCGTGCTGCTTTGTCCAGAGCTCGTGCAACAGTGGAAAGTGCCAGGGCACAGGTTGTCGTCAATCGTGCTTCGCTCGATATGGCGGAAACTACGTTAAATAAAGCGTCTATTCTGTCCCCTATAAATGGGGTGGTTTTAACAAGAAATATACGTCCGGGACAGGCTGTTGCTGCTTCTTTTCAAACCCCGGTATTATTTACTTTGGCCGAAGATCTTACCCGAATGGAGTTGCACGTAGACGTCGATGAGGCCGATATCAGTAAAGTAAGAGAGAGACAAAAGGCTACTTTTACGGTGGATGCATATCCCGATACTACTTTTCCGGCTACCATAACAAAAGTGTATTATGCCCCGCAAACAGTTGCCGATGTCGTCACTTATGAAGCAATTTTGAGTGTAGATAATACTAGTATGCTGCTGCGTCCCGGGATGACAGCCACAACCGAGATTACCACGAAGCGAATAAA
>Ga0102962_1000283_pt1 | contig 27105 bp, 22 predicted proteins | sample SalPonF2_C_D2_MG_FD_84519 | JGI IMG/M metagenome (GOLD analysis project Ga0102962, IMG submission 84519) | Salt pond soil microbial communities from South San Francisco under conditions of wetland restoration - Salt Pond MetaG SF2_C_D2_MG ...
AGTTTTCGAGCCGGCGAATCCGGCGCATGTCCGGACTCGCCTCCGCCAATCAAGCACTTATGTGCTTGATTGCGAGCGGCACATCCCTGTGCCGCAGGGCACCTCGAGTTTTTCGATGTGCCCTCCTGATGGCGGTAGTCTAGGCGGGACGATGCCGATGCAGCTTTGACCTGGGTCAAGGCGGATCAGCCGGAGCGCCGATTACCCTAACGCCGACATTTGATACCGAGCGAACCCGCCATGCCGTTGCCCCGTTCATCGCTTGCCGCGCGCACCCGCCGTCGCTGGGCCATCCTCAGCGCCGCGCCCCACCGCCTGTTCTTTCTCGCCGGCTCGGTTCAACTGGTGGCCGCCATGCTCTATTGGCTGGCCGTCCTCGTGGGCCTCTACACCGGCGCCTGGCGCGCACCGGCAACCACGCTGCCGCCCGTGGCCGCGCACAGCTTTTTAATGCTCTACGGGTTGTTCCCGTTCTTCATCTTCGGCTTTCTCGACACCAGCTTTCCGCACTGGATGGACCAGGGGCCGTTGAGCAGACGCGCCTACCTCGCGCCCTGGCTGCTGATGAGCGCCGGCATGGCCGCGTTCTATGCCGGCCTGTTCACCCAGCGATCCGTGCTCATCGCAGGCACCGTCGCTTACGCCGGCGGCATAGCGCTCAACATGCTGCTGCTGGGCGTGCGCCTGGTGCAGTCGACTTCCGCGCGCAAGTGGCAGACGATCCCCGTGCTGGGCGGACTCGCCGGCGGCGCCCTCGGGGGCGCGTGTTACGGCGTCTGGCTTGCGGGCGGCTCCGGCGCCTGGCTGCAGGCTTCCATCAATGCCGGCATGTGGCTCTTCCTGGTGCCCCTGGTGGTGGCCGTGGGCTTTCGCCTGATCCCCTTTTTCAGCAGCCGCAAGCTGGCGGACTACACGCCGGTCAAACCCGCCTGGGCGCTCCCGCTGATAGGCCTGCTTCTGGCCCTGCGCTTTGCCCTGCTGAGCGCCGGGGCCATGCACTGGCTGCTGCTGTGCGACCTGCCGCTGGCCGCAGCCGGCGCCGCCCTCAGCGTGCGCTGGCAATCATGGCGCAGCCTGCGCGTGCCGTTGCTGGGCATGCTGCACGTGAGCTTCGCCTGGTTTGGGCTGGGCATGGCGCTGTACAGCGCGAACGATGCGCTCGCGCTCGCCGGCGCGCCGGGTCTGGGGCTGGGCCCGCTGCATGCCATCGGCATCGGGCTTATCGGCGGCATGCTCATCGCCATGGCCTCGCGCGTGAGCCTGGGCCACTCGGGGCGCGCGCTGGTCGCCGACGGGCTCACCCGCTGGGCCTTCGCGGCGATCCAGATCGCGGCGGCAAGCCGGGTGATCGCCAGCGTGCCCTCGTGTCTCAGCGGCGTTTACCCGGTCCTGGTGATTGTGGCGGTGATCGCCTGGCTGGCGGCCACGCTGCCCTGGATGGCGCGCTTCGGCACCCTCTACCTGCGCCCGCGCGCCGACGGGCGCCGCGGCTGAGCGCCGGCGCACACGCTGGGAAGCTGATTGGCCCGCTTCTCAGCCCAGCGCGGCGCGCAGGGCATCCACGTCCGGAATCCGGACCTCCTGCTGGGCGACGCGGATCAGCCCGTCACCTTCCAGCTCGCGCAGGGTGCGCGACAAGGTCTCGGGCTGAACCGACAACTGCGAGGCGATCAGGGTCTTGCGCGTGGGCAGTGTGACTGTGCATCCGCCGTGCGCCTCGCGCGGCACCAGGCGCAGCAGGTAGCCGACCATGCGCAGCCTGGCGTTTTGCAGCGTCAGCGCCTCGATCTCGTCCAGATGGCGGCGGGTGCGCTCCACCATGCGCCCGAGCAGGCGCCGGCACGCGGGAAACGATTGCGCCAACACGTCCAGGAAACCCTCGGCGGAGAAGGCGATCACCTCGCTGTCGCGCAGCGCCTGGGCGGAGACCGGATAACGCGGCTCGCCCATGAACATCACCCCTTCGGCAAAGGTCTGGCCGGGCAGAACCACGCCCATCACCTTCTCCTGACCGTCGCGCGAGAGGCGGAAGAGCTTGATCTGGCCCCCGCGCAGGCTATAGAAGTGACGTGCCGGGCCGCCGCGTTCGAACAAGGTCTGCCCCGCGCTGAGCCGCCGCGGGCGCGCCCCGGCGCGCACCTGCTCGAGCTGCGCCTCGTCCAGCTCGGCGAACAGGTAGATGGCGCGCAACTGTTGATCGTCGATGGCTGCGTCCATGGCGTCAGTTGATTACAGGTTTCGGCACCTCGGCGCCGATGGTATAGGATTAACAGCATTACCGTGCCGTCATCATCCCCTGCCAGGCGCCGGTCGAGGCAGCGGATAGCACGGCGCGGCCCACGCACCCAGCCGAGGAGACCATGATGAAAATCAGGGCCGCCGTACTCTATGAAATGGGCCTGCCACGACCTTACACCGAAAGCCAGCCGCTAAAAATCGAAGAGCTCGAGCTCGACGGTCCGGGCACCGGCGAAGTGCTGGTGCGCGTGGCCGGCGCGGGCCTGTGCCATTCGGACCTGTCGGTGATCAACGGCGACCGCCCCCGCCCCACGCCCATGGCCCTGGGCCACGAAGCCGCCGGCGTGGTGGAGGAAGTCGGCCCGGAAGTGCACGACCTCGCGCCCGGCGATCACGTGGTCATGGTGTTCGTGCCGAGCTGCGGTCATTGCCGCTTCTGCGCCGAAGGCCGCCCGGCGCTGTGCGAGCCCGCCGCGGTCGCCAACACCCAGGGCAGCCTGCTCTCCGGCGCGCACCGCCTGCACCGCAACGGCAAGACTATCCTGCACCATCTGGGGGTGTCGTGCTTTGCCGAACGCGCCGTGCTCTCGCAGCGCTCGCTGGTGAAGATCGACCCCAGCATCCCGCTGGAGCACGCCGCCCTGTTCGGCTGCGCCGTGCTCACCGGCGTGGGCGCGGCGATCAACACCGCCCAGGTCAAGCCCGGCACCTCGGTGGCCGTCATCGGGCTCGGCGGCGTGGGGCTGAACGCGGTGATGGGCTCGAAAATCGCAGGCGCGGCGCGCATCGTCGGCATCGACATGCTGGAGGACAAATTCGCCCTCGCCGAGCAGCTCGGCGCCACCGACACCTTCAACGCCGCCGACACCAAGGTGGCCGAGGAGGTGCGCGACGCCACCGGGGGCGGCGTGGACTACGCCATCGAGGTGGCCGGCTCCGAGAAGGCGCTGGAGCTCGCCTACCGCATCACGCGCCGCGGCGGCGTCACCGTCACCGCGGGGCTGGCGCACCCCAGCCGGCAGATTTCGCTGCAGCAGGCGGGCCTGGTGGCCGAGGAGCGCACCCTGAAGGGCAGCTACGTGGGAAGCTGCGTGCCGCGCCGCGATCTGCCGCGCTACCTGGATCTGTTCATGCGCGGCGTGATGCCGGTGGACAAGGTGCTGTCCAACACCGTCCAGCTCGACGAGCTCAACGAAGCCTTCGACCGCCTGGCCGACGGCCACGTGGTGCGCCAGGTGCTCGAGCCCTGATGGCGGACAGGGCGCTCGAGCCGCGCGCGGCCTACCGCCACTTTCTGGCGATCACCACGCGCTGGATGGACAACGACGTCTACCGCCACGTCAACAACGTGGTCTATTACTCGTTCTTCGACACCGTGGTGAACCGCTATCTGATCGAGCAGGACGTGCTCGACATCGAAACCAGCCCGGTGATCGGCCTGGTGGTGGAAACCCACTGCCGCTACTTCGCGCCGCTGGTCTTTCCGGACACGGTGCATGCCGGGCTGCGCGTGGCGCACCTGGGCAACTCCAGCGTGCGCTACGAAATCGGCCTGTTCCGCAACGACGACGAACAGACGGCGGCGCGCGGCGACTTCGTGCACGTCTACGTGGACCGCGCCAGCCAGCGCCCGGTCCCCCTGCCGGCGGCGCTGCGCAGCGCCCTGGAGCGCATCCATGCTTAAGACGCTGTTGAATAGCCTACCGCGCTCCGGGCGACCACGAACTGACTTCGCTCGCGACGGTTCTTCAACAACCTCCAAGAGGCGGGAACCATGCTGATGGAAGCCCACCGCGCCTGCCTGCTGGTAATCGACGTGCAGGAAAAGCTCGCGCCCGCCGTCGACGGCCATCGCGCGCTCATCGAACAGGCGCAATGGCTGGTGCGCGTGGCGGGCGAGCTCGACGTGCCCGTGCTGGCCTCGCGCCAGTACCCGAAAGGGCTGGGCCCGCTGGTGCCCGAGCTGGCGGCGCTGATCCCGGCAAGCGCCCAGGTCGACAAGGAGCACTTCTCCTGCGCGTCGGCGCCAAAGTGCCGCCAGGCGATCAGCCGCAGCGGGCGCACCCAGATCGTGATCGCCGGCATGGAAGCCCACGTGTGCGTGCTGCAGAGCGCGCTGGAGCTCAAGCACGCCGGACACGAAGTGTTCGTGGTCAGCGAGGCCGTCGCCTCGCGCCGCCCCGCCGACCGCGAGCTGGCGCTGCAGCGGCTGCGTGGGCACGGCGTGGACGTGGTCAACCGCGAGATGGTGGCCTTCGAATGGCTGCACCAGGCGGGCACCGAGGCCTTTCGCACCGTGTCCAAGCAATACATACGTTAATCTGGCCGAATTGGATCGGCACCGCCGCGCACGGAGGAGACCATGCACGCGGAAATGAGCTTCGAGCCGCTGACCCCGACCGCCTATCTGGAGCGCTCGGGGCGGGTGTTCGCCGACCGCACCGCGGTCATCGACGGCGAACGGCGCTACACCTACGCCGAGTTCCTGGACCACGCGAAGCGCCTGGCCGGCATGCTGCGCGCCGCCGGCGTGCAGTCCGGCGACCGCGTTGCCGTGCTCGCCCCCAACAGCCATGTGCTGCTCGCCGCGCATTACGGCATACCCATGGCCGGCGCCGTGCTGGTCGCGCTCAACATCCGCCTCACCGCCGATGATCTGGCACACATCATCAGCCACTCGGGCGCGCGCGTGTTCATCTACGACTACGAGTTCGAGGACACCGCGCGCGCCACCGCCCAAGCACTCGAGCACGACCTGCGCCTGATCCGCGCCGACGGGCCCGCCGAGCAGGACGAATACCACCGCCTGGTGGACGCCGCCGCACCTTACAGCGAGCCGGTCACCGACGAACGCGGCCTGCTGGCCCTGAACTACACCAGCGGCACCACCGGACGGCCCAAGGGCGTGATGTATCACCACCGCGGCGCCTACCTGCAGGCGCTCGCCATGGCCATGCAGATGGAGCTGGACGCGGGCTCGGTCATGCTGTGGACGCTGCCCATGTTCCACTGCAACGGCTGGTGCTTCACCTGGGCCGGCACCGCGGCCGGCGCCACCCACCTGTGCCTGCGCGCGCTCAAGCCGGAGACGATCTGGCGCCACCTGCGCGAGGACGGCGTCACCCATTTCAACTGCGCGCCCACCGTGCTGACCATGATCGCCTGGCACGCCGAGGCCGAGAAAGGCAAACCGGCGCGGCCGGTGCGCATCGCCGTGGGCGGGGCGCCGCCCACGCCGGCGCTTCTCACCCGGCTGGCCGAGCTGGGCATGGACGTCACCCACCTGTACGGCCTCACCGAAAGCTACGGCCCGGCGATGATCTGCGAATGGCGCCCGGAGTGGAACGCGCTGGCCATTCCCGAGCAGGCGCGCATCAAGGCACGTCAGGGCGTCGCCAACGTCATCGGCACGCCGGTGCGCGTGGTCGACGCATCGGGCGGCGACGTGCCCGCCGACGCCAAAACCCTGGGCGAGATCGCGCTTAGAGGCAACAACATCATGCTCGGCTACTACCGCGACCCGGAGGCGACCGCCAACGCCGCCCCCGACGGCTGGTTCCGCACCGGCGATTTGGGGGTGATGCACCCGGACGGGTACGTGGAGGTCAAGGACCGCACCAAGGACGTCATCATCTCCGGCGGCGAGAACATCGCCTCCATCGAAGTGGAGAACACGCTGGCCGCGCACCCGGCAGTGCTGGAAGTGGCCGTGGTCGCCGGCCCGGACCCCAAGTGGGGCGAAGTCCCGGTGGCCTTCGTGGCGCTCAAGGAGGGCCGGAACGCGACCGAGCAAGAGCTCATCGCCTACGCGCGCGATCACATGGCCCACTTCAAGGCGCCCAAAAAGATCGTCTTCGGCGAGCTGCCCCGCAACGCCACCGGCAAGATCCAGAAATTCATCCTGCGCGACGAGGCCAGGGAAGCATGAACCCGTTCGAAGACATCCGCGGCCGCAACGCGCTGGTCACCGGCGCCTCCAGCGGCCTGGGCCGGCACTTCGCGCAAACACTGGCTGCCCACGGCGCGCGCGTGGCGCTGGCCGCGCGGCGCATCGAGCGCCTGGAGGACGTCGCCTCGGGCATCCGCGACCGCGGCGGCGAAGCGGTGCCCGTCGCTCTGGACGTGCGCGACCCGCAGCGCGTGCCGCGCGCCGTCGACGAGGCTGCCGCCGAACTGGGCCCGATCACCATCGTGGTCAACAACTCGGGCATCGCCGTCGCCAAGCCCGCGCTGGAGCAGACGGAACAGGACTGGCAGTCGGTGGTGGACACCAACCTGAACGGCGCCTGGCGCGTGGCCCAGGCCGCCGCCCGGCACATGCGCGAGCACGGCGAAGGCGGCAGCCTGATCAACATCGCCTCCGTCGTGGGCCTGCGCGTCGCCGGGCACCTGCCGGGCTATGCCGCTTCCAAGGCCGCGCTGGTGCAACTGACCAAATCCATGGCCCTGGATCTGGCGCGCTACCACATCCGCGTCAACGCCATCGCTCCCGGCTACATCGAGACCGACATCAACCGCGAGTTCTTCCAAAGCCCGCAGGGACAGGCGCTGATCAAGCGCATCCCGCAGCGGCGCATCGGCCAGCCGCAGCATCTGGACGGCGCGCTGCTGCTGCTGGCCTCCGAGGCTTCAACGTTTATGACCGGCTCGGTAATCGCCGTGGACGGCGGCCACCTGGTCAGTTCGCTGTAACGATGAACGCCAAACACCGCGGGCAAACGCAAGCGCCGGTTGCGGCGGACGACACGGCGGACGACGAGCGCCCGGCGGGAAACGAACGCTACAGCTCGCCGCCGTGCCTGCTGGGCGAGCTCGACGCCGCCGGCGCTGGCTATCTCACGCGCGCCGAGCGCATCACGTTATGGCAGACGGTTCTCAGCACCGCCGCGGCGGCGCGCTGCGAGCCGCTCGCGCGACTGGCCCGGCAGGCGCTGTCCGCCTCGGGTGCGGAGGCGCATCCCCGGGCCGACGATGCGGTATGCTGGAACAGCCTGCGGGACGCTCTGGCCGATGCGTTGCTGCGCCTGCCGGACGGCGGCGAACTCGATGCGGCGCGCGCCATGCACGAGCACGTGCAGGCCGCTCACGCGGCCCCGGCATGAGGCTGCGGAGCATCGTGCCGCCGAGAATAAAAAAGGGGCGCCGCATGGGCGCCCCAGCATCCGCTTTCCCCTTCATGCGGCAGGCATCATGCCTGCCTCGGCACGACGACGGCCGCACGTGACTCCTGATGCAACCGCCGTCACATTCAATGTAACGGCACTGAAACGGCCGGTGATTGATACACATCAAGTGAACGCGATTAATTGTGCCCGTCCCCGGCAGGGCCGCGCCGCGGGCGCCCATCGCAACACCGCTGTTCCCGGCGCGACGGCGGGTTAACGACATCGCCGTCCACCACGAGGCTGTCATGACCGACGACCTGATCCCCGCCCGCGAGCTGGAGTTCGTTCTGTACGAAGTGCTGCAGGCGGACTCGCTCACCCGCTACCCGCGCTTCGCGGACCACGAGCGCGCCACTTTCGACGCCGCGCTGGAGACCGCGCGCACCATCGCCGTCGAGCGCTTCGCCAATCACAACCGCAAGAGCGACCTCAACGAGCCCTACATCGGCCGCGACGGGCGCGTGGTGCTGATCCCGGAGATCAAGGCCGCGCTCGATGCCTACATCGAAGCCGGCTTCATGACCGCGCACCTAGACTACGACGCCGGCGGCATGCAGTTGCCCCACACCGTCGCCACCGCCTGCGCGAGCCTGTTCCAGGGCGCCAACCTGGCCACCGCCGCCTACCCCATGCTCTCCCACGGCGCCGCCAACCTGCTGGACACGTTCGCCAGCGACGCACAGAAGCGCCGCTACATGGATCCCATCCACCAGGGGCGCTTTTTCGGCACCATGTGCCTGTCCGAGCCGCACGCCGGCTCGTCGCTGGCCGACATCACCACGCGCGCCACGCGCATGGAGGACGGGCGCTACCGCCTGACCGGCGCCAAGATGTGGATCTCCGGCGGCTCCCACGAGCTCAGCGACAACATCGTGCACCTGGTGCTCGCCAAGATTCCCGGCGGGCCGCCGGGCGTGAAGGGCATCAGCCTGTTCATCGTGCCGCGCTACCGCGTGCGCGACGACGCCAGCCTGGGCGACGCCAACGACATCCGCCTGGCCGGCCTCAACCACAAAATGGGCTACCGCGGCACCACCAACACATTCCTCAAACTGGGCGAGCGCGGCGAATGCATCGGCGAGCTCCTGGGCGAGGCGCATCAAGGCCTCGTCTACATGTTCCAGATGATGAACGAGGCGCGCATTGCCGTCGGCATGGGCGCGGTGATGCAAGGCTACGCCGGCTACCGCCATTCGCTGGCCTACGCCAAGGAACGCCCGCAGGGACGCCACCCCGAGCACAAAGACCCGGCCGCGCCGCCCGTGCCCATCATCGAGCACGCCGACGTCAAGCGTATGCTTTCGCAGCAGAAATGCTACGCGGAGGGAGCGTATCACCTGGGCCTGTACACGGCGCGCCTGGTCGATGTCAGCCGCCACGACCCGGATGCCGCCTCGCGCCAGCGCGCGGCCCGGCTGCTGGACGTACTCACCCCGGTGGTCAAAAGCTGGCCGTCGCAGTACTGCCTCAAGGCCAACGAGCTCGCCATCCAGGTGCTCGGCGGGGCCGGCTATACGCGCGACTATCCGGTGGAGCAGTACTACCGCGACAACCGACTGAATGCCATCCACGAGGGCACCGACGGCATTCAGGCACTGGACCTGCTGGGCCGTAAGGCCATGACGGACAACGGACGCGCCCTGGGCGAGCTGATCGGGCTGGCACGGCAAAGCGTCGACGCCGCGCGCCGCGAAAAAGCGTTGCAGGCGCCGGCGGCGGCACTCTCCGATGCGCTCGACCGGGTCGAGGCCGCCACCCGCGCCGTCGCCGAGGCCATGCGCGCGGGTCGCGTGCGCGCCGGCCTCGCCAACGCCTCGTTGTACCTGGATATGCTCGGGCACACGCTCATCGCCTGGATGTGGCTCGACCAGGCCCGCGCCGCGGCACGGGCCCTGCCGGGCGCAAGCGCCCACGATGCACCCTTCTACCGCGGCAAGCTGCAAGCCTGCCGGTTCTTCAGCCGGCAGGAGCTTCCCCTCGTGCACATCTGGGCCGCCAATGTCGCGGCACTCGACGACAGCGCTATGAACATGCAGCCTGATTGGTTTTAAGCTGGCGTGCGCGCCGGTGCACTCAACAGCGCGATCAACTCGGTGCTCAGCGCCGGGGCGAGCTCGCGCGCGTCACGCAAGGTGACGCTGCGCGGGTAGAAGCGGGAGACGTCGTAGCCGATACCGATGGCGGTGAGCTCCACCCGGCGCTGCGCCTCGATTCTCGCCACCACCGCGCGCAAGTGACGCACCAGGTAATCCGGCCGATTGGCGCTGAGGGTGGCATTGTCGTCGGGCGCACCGTCGCACAGCACCACGAGCACGCGGCGCGCCTCGCGCCGGCGACACAGCCGGCGGTAAGCCCAGGCCAGCGCCTCGCCGTCGACGTTTTCGCGCAGCAACCCCGGCTCCAGCATCACCCCCATGCCGCCACGGCACGTGCGCCACGGCCGTGCGGCCGCCTTGTAGACCACATGGCGCACAGCGTTCAGCCGCCCCGGCCGGGGTGGTGAACCGGCGGCGCGCCATTCATCCCGGCACGCGTTGTCGCGGCCGAAAACGGTGGTGAAGCCGAGCACTTCGACGGTGACGCCGGCGCGGCATAGGGCCGCCGCCAGCAGATCCGCGCACACCGCGGCCAGCTCAATGGGACGGCCGTGCATGGAGGCGGAGTTGTCCACCAGCAGCGTGAGCGCGGCATCGGCGAGGCGCGTCCCGCCAGGCCGGACGCGCTCTACCGGCGCCGTCGGCGAGGCCACGAGTCGGGCCAGACGGGCGTGATTGAGCCGCCCATCGTCGTGGCTTTCCCGAACCCAAGGGCGGACAACGCGCACACTCAACGCCTGCTCCAACGCCTGCATCCACCGCCGCCAACCCGGTATCCGCCGCGCCAAGGCATCCAGTTCGCGGCGCCGGCGCCGGCGCGCCTCGTCGGGCAGCAAGGCGGTAGCGGGCACCGCTTCGTCGAAAGCGCGGGTAAAAATCCGGTAGTCGCCGACCGCCCGGGTCTCCACCGCCGGTCGGCGCCGCCGGCCGCGCCGGGCGTTGGGCGCGCGGCGACTCGCCTGGGCATCATCGGCCGACGCAGCGTCGGGCACCGGAGCATCCTGTAAGTCGGCCTGCGGCTGCGCCGCCACTTCGGGCGTCTCCCAGCCCGCCGTATCCAGGCGCCTCAGCAGTGCCCGGGCGATCAGCGCGTAGCCCGCCTGATCCCCCATGCGCCCTTTCAGCCGGGCGCAGCACCGCTCCCAAAAGGCGAAGTCACCCTGCAGGCGCCGCCGCACCAGGGGCTCGGCCGGCGCGCGGGGCGCCGACCCGGCGAGAAATGCGGCGGCGGTGGCAAACAGGCGCTGCGCCGCCTCTTGCGCGGACGCCTCCCCGCGCGTTGACACGCGCGCGTAGTCAGTCAGCGAGTGCAACAGATTGCGCTGCACACCCGCCCAGCGGCGCGCACCCAAGGCATGGAAACGCGCCTGCTCCAGAGCATCGAACAACAGCGCACGAGCCGGCTCCTGCGGACGTAGCCGGCGGTGCAGCCGGTCGTCGTGATAGCGCAGCCGCAGGGCACGGTGGTCCGCCGCCAGACGCAACTGCACCACATCCAGCCCTTGGGGCAGGCGCGCACGCGCCGTTGCTACACCGCTCAGCGCACGCACCAGCGCCGCACAGGCCTCGTCCAAGTCCGGCAGCGCAGAAGCCTGCGTGCCTCCCCGATCTGCCACCATCCCTCAGGACGCCTTAGTCAAGCGCCAGCTCTTCGCCGAAACAGCGCTGGTAGTACTCGGCCACGATAGGCCGCTCTTCGGCCTCGCACTTGTTGACGAAGCTGAGGCGGAATGCCGCCGCCGTGCTAGCGAACAGCCGCGCATTGCCAGCCCAGACGATGACCGTGCGCGGCGACATCACCGTGGAAATATCCCCCGCCCGGAAGCCGGCGCGGGTGAGTTCGGCCACCTGCACCATACGCCTCAGCGTCTCCCGCCCTTGCGCGCTCTCATAGCCCTCCACGTGAGCGGTGACAATGGCGATCTCGCGCTCCGCGGGCAGATAGTTGAGCGCACACACCAAACTCCAGCGGTCCATCTGCCCCTGGTTGAGCACCTGCGTGCCGTGATAGAGGCCGGTGGTATCGCCCAGCCCCACCGTGTTCGCCGTGGCCATCAAGCGAAACGCCGGATGCGGCGGGAGCACACGGTTCTGTTCTAGCACGGTGAGCCGGCCTTGAGCCTCCAACAAGCGCTGGATGACGAACAGCACCTCGGGGCGCGCCGCGTCGTATTCGTCCAGGACCAGCACGCAGGGATGCTGCACCGCCCAGGTCAGCAGGCCCTCCTGGAATGCAGTGACCTGGCGGCCGTCGCGCAGCACGATGGTGTCGCGCCCGATGAGGTCGGTGCGGGTGACGAAGCCGTCCAGATTGATGCGCAGGCAGGGCCAGTTGAGGCGCGCCGCCACCTGCTCGATGTGGGACGACTTGCCCGTGCCGTGGTAACCATGGATGAGCACGCGCCGGCCGAAGGCGAAACCGGCCAGAATGGCCAGCGTCGTCTCGCGATCGAAGGCATAGGCCTCCATGCGCTCAGGCACCAGGCTGCCGGGCGTGCTGAAGGCAGGCACAAACCAATCCACGTCGAAGCCGAATAGCTCGTGTACCGGCAGGGACCGGTCCGGCCCATCAGACAGATCGCCGACATCCAGTGTTAGCGCCCGCTCCATGCCCGCGGCTAGCGCTCGTCCAGCAATGCAGCCAGGCGCTCGGCCACGGCGCGCGCCTGCTCCATATGCACCATGTGCCCGGCGTCGTCCAACACTTCCACGTCGATGGACTGGGGCAGACCCTCGGCGTGCGACGGCGAGATCACCCGGTCTTCGCGACCCCAGATAATCTGCGCTGGGCCATTCCAGCCGGCCAGCGCGTCGCGATAGTCCATGGCTTGGGCGTCGCCGCGGAACACCGCATCCACCAGCTCGCGCAGCACGGCGTCGACGCCGTCCAGCCGCTTGTACTTGAGCACCTCCTGCACCATGTCGCGGCTAACCAGCGAGGGGTCGGCGAAAAGCAGCTGCAGTACTGGCTTCATCTCCTTGCGCCGCGCCGCGCCGACGAAGCCGTTGACGTAGTCCATGTTGATGTCCGCGCCCAGCCCGGCCGGGGCGATCAGAGTCAGCGAGGCGGCTTCCAGCGCGCCGGCCGTGGCCAGCTCCATGGCGACCGCGGCGCCCAGCGAATGGCCGACCAAATGGGCGCGCGGCAATTCCATGGCTTCGGCGAAGGCGGCGACGGCGGCGGCCAGACCCGCCACGCCCTGGCCCGGCAAGCGCTTGCTGCTGCCGCCGTGTCCGGGCAGATCCAAGGCGTAGGTGGGTCGGCCCTGCGCCACTTCCGGCTGCACGAAGAGCCAGCTGTTGAGGTCGCCGCCGAAGCCGTGGATGAACAGCACCGGCGTGGCTTCGCCATCGCCCATCTTCAGATAGCGCAGTTCGCCGTGTTCGGTCGCCAGCGTCTGCGGCTCCGGGGCTTCCTCGGCGCCTGCTTCCTCCGCGCGACGCGCCGCGTCCGCCTGAAAGCGCTCAACGAACTGATCGATCTCCTCGTCACTTGTTTCCGCGGGGGCGACCACCCCCAGCAGCGCCCCCACCGGCAGCTTGTCGCCCTCCTCGGCCAAGCGCCGGCGCAGCACGCCATCCGCGGGCGCTTCGCAGGCGTTAGTGATCTTCTCCGTTTCGATATCGACGATCTCCTGGCCCTTGGACACCGCCTCGCCCTGGGCCACGTGCCATCCGGCCACGCGGCCTTCGTCCATGGCCAGCCCCCACTTGGGAACAGTCACCGGCGTCACTGCATCACTCATCAGGCCACCTCCAGCAGGCTCTTCGCCGCTGCCTCGATCTTGGCCGGCGACGGCACGTACAGATCCTCCAGTGCCGGCGAAAACGGCACCGGCGTGTGCGGCGCAGTGACCATACGGATGGGTCCCTTCAGGGACGAAAAGGCGCGCTCCGCAACCATCGCCGAAATATCGGCTGCCATGCCGCAGCGCGGATTCGACTCATCCACCACCACCAGGCGCCCGGTCTCTTCCACCGACTCCAGAATGGTTTCGTCGTCCAGCGGCGAGGTGGTGCGCGGGTCGATCACCGTGCACCCCACCCCTTCCTTGGCCAGCGCGTCGGCGGCCTGGTTGGCGAAATTGACCATGCGTCCGAAGGCGACGATGGTCACGTCATCGCCCTCGCGGGTGAGATTGGCCTCGCCGAAGGGAATGGTGTAAGACTCGTCCGGCACCTCCTCCTCGTCGTCGTACATCACTTTGTTTTCCAGAAAGATGACCGGGTCGTCGTCGCGGATGGCCTCGATCAGCAGCCCCTTGGCTTCGTACGGTGATGAGGGAATCACCACCTTCAGGCCGGGAATGTGGGTGAAGATGGGATAGAGCGACTGGCTGTGCTGACTGGCGGCGCGGAAGCCAGCGCCGTACATGGTCCGGATCACCAACGGCGTTTTGGCCTTGCCGCCGAACATGTAGCGGAATTTCGCCGTCTGGTTGAGGATCTGGTCGAAACACACGCCCATGAAATCGACGAACATCAGCTCCGCGACCGGGCGCAGACCGGTGGTGGCAGCGCCGGCGGCAGCACCGATGTAGGCGGTCTCGCTCAGCGGCGTATCCAGCACGCGCTCGCGCCCGAACTCCGGCGCCAGCCCCTTGGTGACGCCGAGCACGCCGCCCCAGGCATCCTGATCTCCCGGCGCGCCCATGCCGCCGGCCACGTCCTCGCCGATGACCACCACGCTGGGATCGCGGCGCATCTCGTCGCGCAGCGCCTCGTTGATCGCTTGACGGAAACTCTTCTTTGACATCGCGGGCCTCCCGGGCTCAGTAGGATGCGTACACGTCGGTGAGCAAGTCGGCCTCGCCGGGCATCGGCCCGTTCTTGGCCTCTTCCAGCGCCGTCTCGATCAGGGTCGCCACCTCCCGGTCAACCTGACCCAGCTCGCTGTCGCTCAACTGCTCGCTCCCGGTCACCCGTTCGCGGAAACGCCGCAGACAGTCCCTCGACTCGCGCAGGGCCTCCACCTCGCCCTTGCCCCGGTAAGTGGTGGCATCGCCCTCGAAGTGGCCGAAGTAGCGCGCCAGCCGCACGTGAATGAAACTCGGGCCGTCGCCGTTGCGCGCCCGCGCCACCGCCTCGCCGGCGGCCTCATGCACGGCAAAGAAATCGTGCCCATCGGCTCGCGTGGCCGGCATACCCAACCCGCGGGCCCGCTCCATCACATCGCCGGCGATGGCCCAGCTGCTGGCCGTGGACTCGGCATACCCGTTGTCCTCGAGCACGAAAATGGCGGGCAGCTTCCATACCGACGCCAAATTCATCGACTCCATGGTGGCGCCCTCGTTCATGCCGCCGTCGCCGAAAAAGGCCACGGCCACGCCGCCGGTCTTCAGCGTCTTGGCGCTCAGCGCGGCGCCGCACACCAGCGGCGGCCCGCCGCCCACGATACCGTTGGCGCCCATCATGCCCTTGTCCATGTCGGCGATGTGCATGGAGCCGCCCTTGCCGTGGCACAGGCCATTCGTGCTGCCGTAGAGTTCAGCCATCATCCCCTTCACATCGCAGCCCTTGGCGATGCAGTGGCCGTGGCCGCGGTGGGTGCTGGCGATGTAGTCGTGCTCGCCCAGGTTCATGCACACGCCCACCGCGGACGCTTCCTCTCCCGCGTAGAGGTGGACGAAGCCGGGGATTTCCCCCTGCGCAAAAGTTTCGTGTACCTGCTCTTCGAAGGCACGGATGGTACTCATCGTGCGGTAGGCGCTGAGCAGCTCTTCTCGGTTCAGCTGCATAGTTGGGTCTCCTCCTCGGTGGGCCACGGCGAATACGCCGACCGGACGCCGCTCAACGCCGCGCCGGCCGCCTGCCTCAAGCGTTCTAGCAACATACGTGCCAGCCCGCGGCGCGCTGATAGGCGCCTTTGCGCTGGCGCCGGCGGCCACAGCCGGCGCATTCGTCGCGCAACGATTGCGACAGGTGTCGCACAGTCCGGTCGCCTCGCCCCGGTGTCTGTGCCATATTGGACTGGTGTCACGCCCGCGCGTGTGGCGGGCCTAAAGACGGCGGGAGCTTGTATCCCGCGAAGAGGAGACCAAAGGGGCGGCGGCGCCCCGGAGCCGAACGCCGCCGCACCGACCGTGGGAGGTCCTGCAATGACGGACGTTCACGCGCATGAAGATAAGGTGTTCTCATTCGTGTCGGGCCAGCGCGGCGAGACGCTGGACGCCGGCTCGCCCCCGCTGGTCGGCGAATCCTGGAAGCGTTGCGTCACCAGCTATCGGCTGGATCCGGCTGACCGGCGCCGACCGCGCATCCTCACTGCCACTGAACTCAAGGACTTCCGCGAACCCATGGAAGCCTTCGTGCGCATCGCGCGGCACGAGGTGGACGTGCTGTTCCGCGACGTGGCCGAGGCCGATCTGGTGGTCCTGCTCACCGATGCCCACGGTGTTACCGTGGAATACCGCGGCGCGCCGGAACGCGCCTCCGACCTCAAGCGGGCCGGGCTTTACCTGGGTTCGGTGTGGTCGGAAGAGGCCGAGGGCACCAACGGCGTCGGCACCTGCATCGCCACCGGCCGCCCGCTCACCATCTTTCAGGGCGAACACTTCCGTACGCGCAATAGCGGACTGACCTGCACCGTAGCCCCGGTGCTGGATCCGCGCGGGCGCCTGCTGGCCGTGCTCGACGTCTCCTCAATGCGCCCGACCTCGCGTGCCAGTCAGGCGCTGGCCCTGGCCATGGTGCGCGACTGCGCGCGCCGGTTGGAGAAAAAATACCTCCTCAACCGCTACGCCGGACAGTGGATCGCGCGCCTTTCGACTCAGCCCGACGATACCGACCTACTGCAGGAATACCTGCTGGTTCTCGACGAGCACGGCACCATACTCGCCGCCGACAGCGACGCCTTCCGCCGCTGGCAGCCGGCCGGGGCGCCACCGCTGATGGGGCGCGCTATCAGCGACCTGGTCCAGTCCGACGCCGACAGCATCTGCTCGCCGCACACCGCCGAGGGCGGCACACTGGCGTCGCGTCTGGCCGACGATGCCGAGCCGGTGTTTGTGCGCAGCCGTGCACCGCTGCAGACCTCGCGGTCGCGGTCACGCCCTATGGTGCCTGCCGGGTGCGGACAACGCCAACGCACCGCCGAGCCCAGCCTCGCGTTAAATGCCATGCGCCTCAACCAGCTCACACGCGCCATAGAACGCGCCATCCCCATCCTCATCAGCGGCGAGACCGGCACCGGCAAGGAATTGCTGGCGCGCCGGCTGCATGAGCGCAGCCGCCGCAGGGGCCCCTTCGTGGCCGTCAACTGCGCCGCCCTGCCCGAATCGCTGATCGAAAGCGAGCTGTTCGGCTACCGCGCCGGCGCCTTCACCGGCGCCCACAAGGGCGGCGCGCGCGGGCGCATCCGCGAGGCGCACGGGGGTGTGCTGTTTCTGGATGAGATCGGCGACATGCCACAGGCGCTCCAGAGCCGCCTGCTACGGGTACTCGCCAACCGCGAGGTGCATCCGCTGGGCGGCGGCGCACCGGTAGCGGTGGATCTGACGGTCATTTGCGCCACCCACCGCCGCCTGGGCCGACTGGTGGCCAGCGGCGCCTTCCGCGAAGATCTCTACTACCGCATCAATGGCCTCGCCGTCGAGCTGCCGGCGCTACGCGAACGCCCCGACCGCCGTGCGCTGATCGTTGAGCTGCTGGAGGCCGAAGCCGACGCTGTCTGCCAACCCGCGCGCATCGATCCCGAGGCACTGGCACTGCTAGACGCCTATCGCTGGCCGGGCAACGTGCGCCAGCTGCGCCATGTGCTGCAGGTGGCGCTGCTGGTTGCCGACGGCGGCACCATCGCGCCGCAGCATCTGCCGGGCGACGTGCTGCACGACACCTATGTGCCGGCCGCGGCGCGCGAGACGGCAGCGCCCGCCTCTGGCCATCCGGCGTCGGCGCTAGAGCAGACCATCCAGGCGCTCACCCGCCGCCACTGGTGCGTGGCGCGCGCCGCGCGCGACCTCGGCATCAGCCGCTCCACCCTGCACCGGCGCATGAAGCGCCACGGCATCACCCCGCCCAACAAGCGCTGAGCGCGAAGCGCCCCAGTCTGGACGACGGCTCCCGCGGCAGGCAGCCTGAACGGTTCGAGCCTAACCGCGAGCGAGCGCAAACATGCAAACCGTCACCCTCCCCGCCGGCGAACGCGTCCCGGCACTCGGGCAAGGCACCTGGTACATGGGTGAAACCCCCAGCGCGCGCCAGGCGGAGATCGCCGCCCTGCGCCGGGGGCTGGACCTGGGCCTCAGCCTCATCGACACCGCCGAGATGTACGGCGAAGGGCTCGCCGAGAAGCTGATCGCCGAGGCCCTCGAAGGGCGCCGCGACGAAGCCTTCGTGGTCTCCAAAGTCTATCCGCACAACGCCACGCGCGACGGCGCCGTGGCCGCCTGCGAGCGCAGCCTCAAACGGCTGCGCACCGACCGCATCGACCTCTACCTGCTGCACTGGCAGGGCAGCGTGCCGCTGGCCGAGACCCTGGAAGCCTTCACGGCACTGCAGAAAGCAGGCAAGATCCGCCACTACGGCGTCAGCAACCTGGACCTGGACGCCATGCAAACCCTGTGGGCGGCGCCCGGCGGCACCGCCACCGCCGCCAACCAGTTGCTCTACAACCTGTCCTGCCGCGGCATCGAGTGGGATCTGCTGCCCTGGCTGCGCCAGCGCGGGGTGCCGGTCATGGCTTACTCGCCCTTCGACCACGCCAGCCTTCTGCGCGACTCAAATCTCACCGCCTTCGCCCAGAAACACGGCATGACGCCGGCCCAGGCAGCCTTGGCCTGGCTGCTGGCCCAGGACGGCGTCATCGCCATTCCCAAATCCGCCTCCGTCCAGCGCGTGGAGGAAAACGCCGCCGCCTCGAAGATGCGGCTGTCGCCGCAACAGATGGCCGAGCTCGACAAGCTTTTCCCGCCGCCCGCCGGCCCCGAACCGCTTGCCATCATCTGACGAGCGGTTCGTGCACCAAAAGCGCAAAAGCCTGTACATTACAGGCAGGGGGTAAGAAGCGGGCCGCGAGCAGAGCCCGCCCAAAAGTCCGACATGGATCGTTTTGGCCGCATCTTCGCGCTGCATCAAACGCTCAAAGACGCACATCACCCGGTTTCCAGCAGCCGGCTGCAAGAGGAGTTGGAGTGCTCCGCCGCCACGCTCAGGCGACTGGTGCAACAGATGCGCATGCATTTTGGAGCACCGATCGAGTCCAGCCGCCACGACGGCGGCGGCTACTGGTATGCGAGCGCCGAACGCGAACGCTTCGAGCTGCCCGGCCTTTGGTTCAGCCCGGGCGAGCTCTACGCGCTGGCCGCCAGCCTGGAATTGCTGCGCCAGCAACAACCCGGCCTGCTCGCCAAACACATCGAGCCCCTGCGCGCACGCATCGAACAGTTGCTTTCCGGCGCACCCTTCGGCGGCGCGCAAGCACTGCGCCGCATCCGCGTGCTCAGCCCGGCGGTACGCCAACCCGACAAGCACACGTTTCGCACCGTCGCCGACGCCCTTCTGAGCCGACGCCGCTTATCGTTTACCTATACCGACCGTGCGCACGCCAAACGCACCGGTCGCACCGCCTCGCCCCAGCGCCTCACCCATTACCGCGGCAACTGGTACCTTGACGCCTGGTGCCACCAACGCCAGGCCCTGAGGACGTTCGCGCTGGAGCGCATTGCCGGCGCCGCAATGCACCCAGAGCCCGCCGAGGAACTGGATGACACCGCCCTCGACGCCCACTTCAGCGCCGCTTACGGCATCTTCGCCGGCCCCGCAACCGCAACCGCGGTGCTGCGCTTCACCGCCCAGCGCGCGCGCTGGATCGCCGGCGAACAATGGCATCCCCATCAGCACGGCGGCTGGCTCGACGACGGCCGCTACGAACTCCGTGTGCCTTACGGAGACCCGCGCGAGCTCATTCTCGACATTCTGCGCTACGGCCCCGACGTCGAAGTACTCGCGCCGCCCGCGCTGCGCCGCGAAGTCGCCGAGCGCCTGCAGCGCGCCGCGGCCATTTACCGTTCGTCGGACTGACCGCCCGATGTATCGCCTGCTGCGACAACGCTTGGTCTATGACTTTAGAGGTCGCAAATGGGCGGCACGGGGTATACGGATCCCCCGTTTGTTATTAGCTGCACTGAACAAAGCTGGCCGCAGAAAGGGCTGTCGAGCTATGCGGGGGAACCGCCTCAGGCTCGCACCTGCGGCGCTGAATGACCTGATCAGAATCGCGAACCTACGGATTGGACACAATCTCGGCAACAAACGTGAATCTCAAGGGCCGACAAAGTACATGCTCACTTAGGGACGTAACAGTTATGACCTACCGTCAATTCTTTCAATCGGCAACTGGAGGCCTCTCGCCCTTTCCATATCAGGAACGACTCGCAACCGATCCATGGCCGGATCTGCTGAACGTGCCGACCGGACTTGGCAAAACAGCTGCTGTGACGCTTGCTTGGGCGTGGAAACGTGGGTGGCGCCATGGGTACCGCCTCGCCGGAGCTGACCAAAACACACCCCGCCGACTATTGTGGTGTTTACCCATGCGGGTTCTGGTCGAACAAACGACCGCCAATGTAAAACAATGGCTGCAACAACTGAGGATATATGGAGTAGACGGCGAAAGCGATCGCATAGCCGTCCATCTTCTTATGGGAGGCGAACCCGAAGTACGAACCGCCCCTTGGACTCACCACCCCGAACAGGACGCCATTCTCATCGGCACCCAGGACATGCTGCTGTCCCGCGCATTGATGCGTGGTTATGGGATGAGCCGTTACCAGTGGCCAGTACACTTCGCACTGTTGCATAACGACGCACTCTGGATCTTTGACGAAGTACAACTCATGGGGCCAGCGCTAGCGACCACTAGCCAGTTAGAAGGCTTTAGACGCAACTCCATGGCCGCATCTGCCAAACCCGCGCGTTCCCTATGGCTGTCCGCGACACTCAACCGTGATTGGCTCAGTACCGTTGATTTACGACCTTACGCCGATAAGCTGCAAACCCTGGAGCTATCCGAAGAAGAAACCCACACCCCATCTATTCGCCAGCGCCGTGAAGCTGTGAAGCCACTGCACAAGGCCGAAACCCGCCTGCAGAATGCACATACCAAGAAGATCGGCATAAAAGCGTATGCAGATGCGTTGGCGACGGAAATCCTCCAAGCACATAGTACGGAGGACGGCAACACGCTAATCGTCCTGAACACAGTGGATCGGGCTCAGGCTGTTTTTGACGCCATCCTCCGACAAACCCCCGATACAAACGCTCTGCTGATCCATGCTCGGTTCCGACCTGCAGAACGGCGTTTCATTGAAGGCCGCTTGCGTGAATCACCGGAAAGCGGCCGCGTCATCGTAGCTACCCAGGCCATCGAAGCGGGAGTGGACATCACCAGCCGACGATTGTTTACCGAACTCGCTCCCTGGACTTCCCTTGTACAACGCTTCGGCCGCTGCAACCGATACGGGGAAAGCGATCATACGGCAGTTTATTGGATTGATATGGAAGCAGATGACAAGCTGACCGCACCGTATGAAGTAAACGTCCTGAACGCCGCACGCGCCCGGCTACAGGCATTGGATCGCGTCAACCCGGCTTATTTGCCGCCCGCCGACAATGCCGCCCCTACGGGAATGGTACTTCGCCGTAAGGATTTATCGGAACTGTTCAATACCGAAGCCGATCTCTCCGGATTCGATATTGACATATCACCATACATCCGGGACATAGGAACCCCTCAGCTTCAAGTCTTCTGGAGAACATTCAATGACGCTCCAGAAGAACAGGGACAACCCCGCAGAGACGAACTATGCCCCGCCTCGCTAAATCAAATTAAGGAACATATCGGTAACAAGCGTGCGGCCTATGTGTGGGATGCACTGGCCGGCGACTGGCGCCGCACCCGAACCTTCCGTCCCGGTATGACCGTTCTGGTGCGCGCAGCTGATGGTGGCTATGACGCGGAACGGGGCTTTCTTGCCGGGTCCAAAGCCCCCGTAGCTCCCGTCGGAGAACCGGATGTGAATGTCGCCTCCTACGACGGAGAGCCGGACAGCAGTATCGGCCGATTCGTCGAACTCGGCGAACATCTCGGCGATGTTGCAGACGAAGCCGAAAAGATTTGCCAGTCGCTCGGAGTGGACGAGTACAGCACTTCGGCCATTGTAACGGCTAGTCGGTGGCATGACTTGGGTAAGGTCCATGAAGCATTTCAGACGGCTCTGATTAAAGCGGCTCGGAACGTTCCTCCCAGCATGGATGTTTTTTGGGCAAAATCCGACGGTCGAGGCCGCTTGGAGTACCAAGTTGCCGGCGCCAATGGCAAGCCCGTCTCCCGTCGCCATTTCCGACACGAGCTCGCTTCCATGTTGACATGGCTCGCAAACGGCGAATGCAACGAAAAGCACGATCTCATTGCCTACCTGATCGCCGCTCACCATGGGAAGGTACGCATGGGCTTACGTGCCCTGCCCGACGAAAGCAGTCCCAAGGATGAGCGCCGCTTCGCGCGCGGCGTTTGGGAAGGAGATCGACTGCCTGCGTTCAACCTTGGTAATTGGTCTATCCCCGAGACTGAACTACGACTGAGCATCATGGAATTAGGTTCGGGTGAACAAGGCCCTTCTTGGACCGAACGCACCCAACGGCTATTGTCAACCCATGGTCCGTTCGAACTGGCATGGCTGGAGGCTCTGGTCAGGATCGCCGACTGGAGAGCGAGTCGCATGGAGCAAGAGCAATCAAACACCCAAATCTCATCGAGCCACCGAGAGATAACCGATGCGACATGAAATATCACTCACCGGCTGCACACCAACCCCGCTGGCGAGTTACCTAAAAGCACTGGGTGTTCTACGGCTTGTAGCGGAGCAAACGGATCCGGAGGTGAGGGGGTATTGGGCGAACGAGCGATTTTTGCTGACAACCACACTTTCTGATAATGCACTCATCGATTTTTTCGGCGCCTATTACTTCCCTACACCGATTCTTGCGCCATGGAACGGAGGGAGCGGATTTTATGCCGGAGACAACACTACGGGCCTTGATCTACTTAAGAACTCCAAGGCCGAACGTTTTAACGCTATACGGGCCTCTATTGCTTTTTTGGAACAAGTACTAGCGCGCTTTGAGTTAACGAAGAAACCCAGTGGCAAAGCCAAAACGGCGTTACTAGAAGCAATTCGGGCAGACACTGACGACAACTTTCTACAGTGGCTGGACGCCGCAGTATTGCTCACTGAACGCGACCCCAAATATCCCCCTCTTCTCGGAACGGGGGGCAACGATGGCCGCTTGGATTTTACCAACAACTTCATGCAAAGGCTTGTTCAACTCATCGATCCACAAACAGGCAATATTCAGGCTAAATCACACGCTTACCTTGTGCAAGCTCTCTTCGGGTCCCCCACGTTTGGAATGGTTAACAAGGCTATCGGCCAATTCATGCCTGGTAGCGCAGGCGGACCAAATGCCTCCACCGGTTTCGAAGCCGACTCGCTAATTAACCCGTGGGACTTCGTATTGATGTTGGAAGGGGCGCTGTTGTTTGCCGCCACTGCCACGCGCCGCCAGACATGCATCAGCGACGGGGAACTCAGTTATCCCTTTACGGTACGCCCCACAGGCAGTGGTGCAGGCAGCACCGCGCTATCGGACGAAGCGCCTGCCCGAGCCGAAGTCTGGATGCCTTTATGGGATCGCCCGCTATCTTTCGCGGAGTTGCGCATATTGCTAGGAGAAGGACGAGTAAACACAGGGCGGCGGGCTGCCCGGGATGGCCTTGACTTCGCCAGAGCCGTAGCCGGCTTGGGCGTGCAGCGTGGCATCATCGCCTTTCAACGCTACGCCTTCATGATGCGTTCCGGTAAGGCCTACTTGGCTACCCCACTTAACCGTATTCCGGTTAAACGCAATCCCAATGCGGCGTTGATCGATCAACTAGAACGTAACCAATTCCTAGACCGCTTTCGACGCTTCGCCCGCTCAAGCACTGCCAGTAATCATGTCCGCCAGTTGGGACATCGATTGGAGGACGCCCTGTTCGACCTCGCCGACGGAACACCCGAACCGGAACAAGAGCGACCGAAACGCGTTCAGTCTGTGATTGAAGCCCTGGGTGATATCTTGCTCCATTTGGCAAACAGCCCCAAAGCGCGCGAAGCATGCCCAAGACTGCCTTGGCTGGACCGCGGGTGGATCCTAGCCGGAAACGACCAAAGTCCGGAATTTCGCGTCGCCGCTGCTCTTGCTGGTCTTGGAACCGCTCACCTTCCGATGCTTTCTCATATCCTACCCGTGGATGCAAAACGCCCCACTACTTATGACGAAGAAAGCCGCCGCGTTGTGTGGCACCACGGTGCTCTGGAGCACAATCTGTCCACAGTACTCCATCGGCGCCTTTTGGAGGCGAATACGATGGACTGGGAGGACAAGCCACTCGACGGACTTCCACCAGCAGACCTGGAAGCAATAGCCGCATATCTTAATAGAGACACGGATGACTTCCGCATCGCTCGTTTGCTGTGTGGCTTAGCCTTGATTGCGCGTCCACCCCATTCCCTGCCAGGACGAGCAGCGCGTGGGTCTCCCTTGCCCGCGTCCTACCGCATCCTCAAACCCCTCTTCGCACCCGAAGCGCAACTCAGGCGCATTGGTGTCTTGGCTGAAAACGACAACTTACCTCTGCCAAAGGCCGTACCCGCGCTTTTGACAGCCGGCAAGACACAACAAGCCTTGGAGGCTGGCATGCAACGCCGCCGGGCTTCTGGGCTAGCGGTGAGCTTTCAACATGTCGTTACCCACGGTGTGGACGGGAACCGACTTCTTGCCGCCTTGATGATTCCCATACACGATGCTGACTTGGCCCGAGTTATCCACGACACTAAGCGATCGACCACAGAATCTTCAAGGCAAACCGCTAATTAGCGATCCAATACGACATTAAGGAGAAACACACATGTCCCTGAACCTCAGCCCCTTGCAGAATAGCCCGCGGCTATTGATCGAAGCCCAGCTACGGCCCGTCCAAGGCACTCGCTTCCAACCCACAGGTTTTCCGGACCTGGGAGCGGCGACTTACGATGGACCCGAAGGGACACCCATGCTTTTGGTGGAATCCGCCCAAAGTATGGCCAACCGTTTAGAGTCCGTCTGTTGGGACGAAACAAATGACGACTGGGTCGCTCCTCTGCAAGGTCTCCCAATAGTGAAGGTATTGGATAAGCAGGACAAACCTCTCACCAACTCGCTATTGGAAGCGCATCGCCTTAACTCGCCTTACATTCTGGAGGGTAAGGACAAAACCGTATTCAAAATGCTGCATGACCGTCTCGCTCATATGGAAGAGGGAAGAGTCGATATTAGAGATCTGGCTGCGACCCTAATTCAGGTAGACACTAACGCTGCACTTCACGGAGTGTTCCTCGCCAAGAAGGAGCTAGCCGGCGGCCGGCTACGCTTGCCTCGGGCGTTGTCCGCGTTCATCGAAGCCGAGGACGTACGAACCGCTGCAAGCGGGGGCGTGAAGAATGACTCCGTCAATCCCAAGGGAGATACCGCCAAGGGTTTTGGAAACGTTCCTTTCGCCCGAGACGAATACGTCGCTCCCCAGATTACCGCTTACTTCAACCTCGATATAGCACAAATCCGTGCTTTTGGCCTTGGCGGCTCGGTCACAAATCTGCTCACCGCCATTGCCCTCTACAAGATTCAGCGTTTTCTGGATGAAGGTCTTCGCCTACGCACCGCCTGCGACTTGGACTGCACCGCGCTCACAGTCGTTCGGCCGAGTGGCTTTAGCTTCCCAGAACGACAGTCGCTTGAAGGCGCACTTCCAGGCCTGATCGATACTGTTGCCGATGAAGGACGGTTTAACGAGCCTAGAATCACCACTGTCACCTACGAGAAGTAACCATGATCGCCATTGCCTTCAAGTTCCCTGCCGGGCGTTATCACGCCACACCGTGGGGCCGGCATGTGAACGAAGCCGACGCGGAATGGCCCCCTGCCCCCTGGCGAATCCTTCGCGCGCTGATCGCAATTTGGCATCGCAAAGCGGATCACCAGCTGCACCCCGACTCTCAGCTGGCATCCCTCATTGACAAGCTTTCCGAAGCGCCGCCCAGTTTTTACCTCCCCAAGGCCACACGCGCTCATACGCGGCACTACATGCCGGTACGGCAAGGTAAAGCCGATCGAGCAGTGCTCATCTTTGACGCCTTCGTGCGGATCAATGCTAACGACCGGCTGGTTGCGGTCTGGCCGGACAGCGTAAACCTGGACGACACGGAAACAACACTTTTAGACGACTTGCTGCGCGATCTCGGTTTCATGGGCCGGGCCGAGAGCTGGGTGGAAGCCTATCGGCTTACCGCTTGGAACGGCCTCACTAACTGTGTTCCTAGCGACCTCAGTGTTAATGCTAAAACAGGCGAGGCATATGAACCTGTATCTTTGATTGCGCCCACGCCGAACGTTGACTATACAGCGTGGCGCCAGCAAACAATCTCGAACTTAGATTGGCGATCCATGAAACCCAGATGGCGTAAGCAGCTGTGCGATACGTTGCCGGAACGGCTGGTCGACGCGCTGCGGCTTGAGACCGGTGATATTCGAGCCGTCGGCTGGAGTCGTCCACCCGGAGCCCATTTCATAACCTACCAAAGGCCTTACAATTGCTTCACCCCGGAACGTCACGGCTCTATACGCAAGCGACGGGGCACATCGGCCCCAGTCACCACCGCACGGCTAGTGCTAGCCGGCAAGCCTCTGCCGCGAATCGAAGATGCCGTGCGTATCGGTGAAATAGCACGGCTCGCTACGATTACCCAATCCGCTCGGCTCACCGGCAAAGCCGGTGTTCCTTGGACACTTTCCGGACATAATCAACCGGCCGGTAATCGTCACGGCCACGCCTTTTACTTACCGGAAGCCAACGACAACGGTCGCATCGAACATATTTTGATTCATGTCCCGGGCGGTATCGATCACGAGGCCTTACGTGCCCTAGACCGCATCGACCGATTATGGCAAGACGACGGTGCAGAGTGGCAAGCCTTGCTCGAACGTTACGGCTCCCTCGAACTATTCGGCGACTCCCGCTACGTCGGGCCTTCTCGAACGTGGGAGTCCAGCACACCTTACCTGCACCCCTGGTATCGGAAGAAGAAATTTACCATTGAAGACCAACTGCGCCGAGAATGCCGGGAGCGCGGGCTACCAGCACCCAACTTAGAACTGATCCGCACCATTTCTATTAAGGGTAGAACCCGTCGTCCTGTGCATTTTTATCGCTTTCGTAGCAAGCGCGGTCTCAGTCAGCCCGACACCAAGGGGAGCTTTTGGAAACTGACATTTCCAGAGCCGATCTATGGGCCATTGGCTCTTGGATTTGGATGTCATTTTGGCTTGGGAGCGTTCCGCAAGCAACGTTGGCCTTAAGAAGTGCTTCCCGGCGCTTTATCAGTGACGGTTCACCGAAAGTGTTAATGTTAAATGCCTGTGAACTTTACACAGCACACGCCGTCGAAACGTTGAATAGGCAGCGTTTTAGGAGATGTGGCTGATGAAACAGCGTGAGATGAGTTTCCTGGAGTGGACGAAGCGCTTCGCCA
>Ga0102962_1000284_pt1 | contig 27096 bp, 28 predicted proteins | sample SalPonF2_C_D2_MG_FD_84519 | JGI IMG/M metagenome (GOLD analysis project Ga0102962, IMG submission 84519) | Salt pond soil microbial communities from South San Francisco under conditions of wetland restoration - Salt Pond MetaG SF2_C_D2_MG ...
CTGCCCAGCATGCCGATGGTGGCTCCCGGCAGGAGCGGAGGCGGCGCCTTCACTCGGGAAGATAGCTGTCGGTCGGGAGTCGACTCGCCTCGGCCCCGGCCGCCTGCGCGTCCCGGTAGGCCTCCAGCCGGCGCGCCAGGGCCGGCCGGGCGAGCGCGAGGATGGACGCGGCCATGAGCGCCGCGTTGACCGCCCCGGACGCGCCGATCGCCAGCGTGCCCACCGGCACCCCGCGGGGCATCTGCACGATCGACAGCAGCGAGTCGAGCCCGTGGAGCGCGCGGCTCTCCACCGGCACGCCGAGCACCGGCAGGCGGGTCTGCGCCGCCAGCATGCCGGGCAGGTGGGCGGCTCCGCCGGCGCCCGCGATGATCACCTCGAAGCCACGGCCGGCCGCGCCGTGCGCGAACGTGCGCATGCGTTCCGGCGTACGGTGCGCCGACACCACGAGGCAGGCGTGCGCCACCTCCAGCTCGGCCAGCACCGCATCGGCATGCCGCATGGTGTCCCAATCGCTGACGCTCCCCATGACGACGGCGACCAGCGGCGTCGGCGCCCCCGGCACCTGGTAGGAATCGCTCATGCTCCCTCCTCCAATGCCCGGCTCTCCCCGGGCGCCTCGAGCGCGCTCGTGGCACGCCGGAGCCGGTCGCGCACGGCGAGCCACGCGTCCCCCTCGGGAACGGCTTCGATCAGGATGCGCCGGCAACCGCCGGCGTCGAGCTGCCGGAGCGCGGCGTACAGCCCGCGCGCGTAACCCGTCGGGTCGGCCGGCAGCTCGAGCCATCCCTCGCCCGCCCCGCCCGGCGGGGGCCGCCGGGCCAGCACCGCGACGCGCTCCCCGAGCTCCGCCCGCCGTGCCTGGAGGGCCTCGGCCGCGACCAGCTCCGCCGGCGTTGCGGGGGCGTAGTGCCGGGGCAGCCCGCCGGGGGCGCGGGGCGCCGGAGCCGGCGGCGGCACCCCCGGCGCGACGTGCGGCCGCGATGCCCGCTCGAGCAGGTGGTCCGCCAACGCCACCCGCTCGCCCAGCGCTTGCTCCAACGCGTGCCGGTGCACGCCCCCGGGCCGCAGCAGACGGGGCGCCCCTGCGCTCAGGTCCACGATGGTCGACTCCAGCCCCACGCGGCAGGGGCCCCCGTCCAGGACCAGCACGTCGAGCGCCCCGAACTCCTCCGCCACGTGCCGCGCCGTGGTGGGGCTGATCCGGCCGAAGCGGTTGGCCGACGGCGCCGCGACCCCGTCGCCGAACGCGCGGAGCAGGCGCAACGCGAGCGGGTGGTCGGGCACGCGCAGCCCGACCGTGTCCTGCCCCCCGGTGACCTCGTCGGGCACGCCGGCCGCTCTCGGCAGCACCAGCGTGAGCGGGCCCGGCCAGAAGGCGGCCGCCAGGCGCAGCGCCTGGTCCGGCACCTCACGCGCCCAGGCCGCGAGGGCCTCCGCATCCGGCAGGTGGACGATGACCGGGTGATCGAGCGGCCTTCCCTTGGCCGCATAGAGCCGGGCCAGCGCGCCGCGATCGCGCGCGGCCGCCCCCAGGCCGTAGACCGTCTCCGTGGGGAAGGCCACGAGCTGTCCGCGCCACAGCGCATCCGCGGCCCGCGCGACGTCGTGTTCGGAGCTGGAGAGCAACCGGCTCATGCCGGCCAAAGCATACCCGAGCGTGCCCCGCTCACTCGATCAGGATCACGCGCAGGTCGTTGACGTTGGTGCGGGTCGGGCCGGTGACGAACAGCGCGCCCAGCTCGCGCAACGCCGCGTAGCTGTCGTTGCGCCGCAGCGCGTCCCGCGCCGCCGCCCGGTCGAGGCGCGCGCGCTGCGGGGGCCCCAGCAGTGCGCCGGCGTTGTCCTCGCTGCCGTCGATGCCGTCGGTGTCCGCGGCGAGCCACCACACCGGAGCGCCGTCGGGCAGCTCGAGGGCGAGCGCCAGGGCGAACTCGCCGTTGCGCCCGCCGCGCCCCTTTCCCGCCACCGTGACCGTGGTCTCCCCGCCCGAAAGGAGCGCGCATGGTCGCTCGAACGGCTGGTCGTGGGCGAGGATCTGCCGCACCAGGGAGGCGTGCACGCCCGCCACGGTGCGCGCCTCCCCCGTCATCGAGGCCGACAGCACGTGCGCGTTCCATCCGCGCCGCCCGAGTGCGGCCGCCGCCGCTTCCAGCGCGGTCTGGGCGGAGGCGATCACCACGTTGGTGACGTGCTCGAGCCGCGGGTCGCCGGCGCTCGGCGTCTCCTCGCGCTCGCCGCGCTCCCCGGCCTCCAGCACCGCGCGGGCGGCCGCATGCTCGATGCCGTAGCGCTTCAACACCGCCAGGGCGTCCGCGTAGCGGCTGCCGTCCGGCGCCGTCGGCCCGCTGGCGATCACCGACGGGTCGTCCCCCGCCACGTCCGACACCAGCAACGCCAGCACCGGGGCGGGGGCCGCGGCCAGCGCCAGACGGCCCCCCTTCACGCGGGACAGGTGCTTGCGCACGGCGTTCATCTCGGTGATGTCCGCGCCCGAGCGCAGCAGCGCCTCGGTCAGTTGCGCCAGCTCGGGCAGGGCCAGCCCGTCGGGCGCGGTGAGCAGCGCCGAGCCGCCGCCCGAGAGCAGGCACAGCACCAGATCGTCCTCCCCTGCGCCCGCGAGCAGCCGCAGGATGCGCGCGGTCGCCGCCTCTCCGGCGCCGTCGGGCACGGGATGCGCGGCTTCGACCACGTCGATCCGGCGGGTGGGGAGGCCGTGCCCGTAACGCGTGATGACCAGGCCTTCCAGAGCCACCGTGTCGGGGTAGCGGTCCTCGACGGCGCGTGCCATCGCGGCGGCGGCCTTGCCCGCACCGACCACCAGCAGCCGGCCGCGGGGTGGGTCCGGCAGGTGCGCCCGCACGGCGGCCTCCGGGTCCGCGGCCCCGACGCCGGCCTCGAAGGCGGCCCTCAGGTCGTCGTCGGGGACGCTCAAGGAGCCCCCTCGTGCGGCGCCGCGCACGCCGCCGGCGCCATCGGGAGCCCCGGGCGGCGTGCGGCGACTTCGTCGCAAAGACGGAAAACGAGCATGGTGAGGCTAGAATACAGGCATGTTCGGACTGTTCCGCCGTCAGGATCCGCGCTTCCGGGACGATGGCAACTTCCTGTTGACGCAGGTGCGCACCGCCAGGCATGGCGAGATCATCCACGTGCGGCTCTCCAAGACCAGCGAGATGAGCGCGCAGGGCAACGGCTACTTCGTGCGGAAGGTGCTGGTAGGGCCGGATTCTCTCGACCAGGCGGTACTCGAGGTCACCACCAACCGCGCGCACAAGGTGACGCTGGCTGTCGTCGACGGCGGCGAGCTGGTGCCCGCGCGCCAGTGGGAGGCCTGAGGCACGCGACGCCGCCCGGGCCCTTGCCGGGCCTACTGGGCGCTGAGCAGGTCGGGCCGCAGCCGGCGCGCCTCGCGCAGGTAGATGTGCTTCATCTCGTCCTGCGCCTTCCGGGTGTTGAGCTGCAGCATCACCCGGACGCAGCGAGGGAGCCGGTTCGGAACGGGGATCTCCTGATTGCATAGCAGGGGCACCATCGTCATGCCCAGCTCGCGCGCCGCCTCGGCCGGGAAGGTCGACCGCAGGTCGGGCGTGGTCGTGAAGAAGATCGCGGCGATGGCGTCGAATTCCTCGATGCCGTTCTCCTCCAGCATCACCTGGAGGAGCTCGCGGGTGGCCTCGAGGATGCGGTCGGGATCGTCGGCGGTCACGGTCGTGGCGCCACGGACCCCCCTCACCCAGTACGGTCGCTCCATGGCGCGAAGTCTACCAGACGGGCCCGGCCCGCCCCACCCCCGTACAACGCGCGGAGCTGGCGGCGGGGCTGCTACGTTGGCGCCATGAGCGCACGAGCGCATCACGCCGAACCCCTGTGGTTCGAGTTGACCACCGACCAACGCGCCCTGCTGGGCCCCCTGCGCGACTACCTCCGTTCCGAGGTGGCGCCCGGAGCCATCGAGCGCGACCGCAGCGGGAGCTTCCCGCACGACATCGTCCGGACCCTGGGCGGCATGGGGGTCTTCGGCCTCCAGGTCCCCGAGCGTTTCGGGGGGGCGGCGCTCGACACCGCCACCGCCGCGCTCATCATCGAGGAGATCGGTGCGGTCGACGGCTCGCTGTGCCTGACCGTCGCTTCGCACAACTCCCTGTGCACCGGCCACGTCCTGCAGGCGGCCGACGACGCTCAGAAGGAGCGCTACCTGCCGGCGTTGGCGCGCGCCGAGAGCCTGGGCGCCTGGTGCCTGACGGAGCCGAGCTCCGGGTCCGACGCCGCTGCTCTGCGTACGCGCGCCGTACAGGACGGGGACGCCTTCGTCATCGATGGATCGAAGGTGTTCATCACGCAGGGCACGGTCGCCGGAACGTACGTGGTGATCGCCCGGACCGACCCTCCCGCCGAGGGCCGCTCCCAGGCGGACGGCATCAGCGCGTTCGTCGTCGATGGGGACGCGGCCGGCCTGGTCCGCGGCACCCCGGAGGAGAAGCTGGGGCTGCACAGCTCGGACACCACCCCTCTCACGTTCGAGGGTCTGCGGGTGCCGGCCGAGAACCTCCTCGGCACGCGCGGGCGGGGCTTCGACGACGTCAAGGTGGTGCTCGACGGCGGGCGGATCGGTATCGGTGCGATGGGGATCGGCCTCGGGCGCGCCGCCTTGGAGATCGCCGGCCGTTACGCCCTGGAGCGCGAGCAGTTCGGCCGCCCCATCGCGCGCCACCAGGCGATCGCTTTCAAGCTCGCGGAGATGGCGACCGAGCTGGAGGCGGCCCGGCTGCTGGTGATGAAGGCGGCCGCACTGCGCGACGCGGGCCGCGACCACACCCTGGCCGCGTCGATGGCCAAGCTCAAAGGCAGCGTGGCCGGCGTTGCCGCCTGCGACGCGGCCATCCAGATCCTGGGCGGCTACGGCTACGTGCGCGACTACGAGGTGGAGCGCCTTTGGCGAGACGCCCGCCTGACGCGCATCGGTGAGGGCACCGACGAGGTCCAGCACCTCGTCATCGCGCGCCAGGTTCTGCAGTCCCTGGCCCGCTGAGACCTCGTCGCGACCTCAGGCCGCGACGTCGAGGGCGGTCGGTGCGGCGTCGAGCGCCTCGTCCGGCAACCACGCCAGGGCCTCCAGCACGAGATCGGGTCCCGCGCCGGGCCGGTGCGCGCCCTCGGTGAGGTGTCGCCGCCACCGGCGCCCCCCCGGCACGGCGCGGAACAGCGCCAGCAGGTGGCGGGTGAGCGCGTGGAGCGGCGCGCCGTCGGACAGACGCTCTTCGACGTAGGGCAGCATGCGCATCACGACCTGGCGCCGCGTCGTGGGCCGCTCGAAGCCGCCCGGAAGTGCCGGATAGAACGCCCTGTCCGCCTCGGCCAGCACGAACGGGTCGTCGTACACCGCCCGGCCCAGCATCACCCCGTCCACGAACCGCAGGTGCGCGGCCGCGGCCTGCAGGTCTCGCACCCCGCCGTTGAGCTCGACGACGGCGCGCGGCAGGTCCCGCTTGAGGCGGTAGACGTCTTCGTAGCGCAACGGGGGGATCTCGCGGTTCTCCCTGGGGCTCAGCCCCGACAGCCAGGCCTTGCGCGCGTGCACCGTGAAGACGTCGGCCCCGGCGAGCCCGACGGCGCGCACGAAGGCCTCCAGGTCCTCGTAGCGGTCGTGGGCGTCGACGCCGATGCGGTGCTTGACGGTGACGGGCAGGTCCGTCGCCGCGCGCATCGCCTCCACGGCCCGCGCCACCACGTCCGGGGTCGCCATCAGGCAGGCGCCGAAGTTGGCCGACGCGACACGCGGGCTGGGACAACCGACGTTGAGGTTCACCTCGTCGTAGCCCCAGGCCCGTGCGGCCCGCGCCGCCTCCGCGAGCTCGAGCGCGTCGTCGCCGCCGAGCTGCAACGCCAGCGGGCGCTCGTCGGCATGGTGACCGAGGAGGCGCTCCCGATCGCCGTGGAGCACGGCCTTGGCCGTCACCATCTCGGTGTAGAGCAGGGTGTGCCGGGTGATCCCGCGGAGCAGGTAGCGGAAGTGCCGGTCGGTGCGGTCCATCATGGGCGCGACCGACAAGGGGTGGGATCCCGAGCGCCGGCTCACCGTCGCCCCCCACCCGGGGCGCTCCGCTTCGGGGCGCGGAACGCCACGTCCTCCCACTCCCCTTCCTCGACCACCTCGAGCGCTGCGTTGGCGCGCCGGAAGCGATCGACCACGCTCTGCACCAGGTCTTCCGGCGTGGACGCGGCCGACGTCAGGCCGACGCGCCGGACCCCTTCGAGCCAGACGGGGTCGATGTCCTCGGCCGCCTCGATGCGCCGGGCGTTACCGCACAGCTCCTGCGCGAGCTCGTAGAGACGCATGCCGTTGGAACTCGTCGCGCTGCTGACCACCAGGAACAGCTCGACCTCCGGCGCGATGCGGCGCACAGCGTCCTGCCGGTTCTTGGTGGCGTAGCACAGGTCGTCGGCCGGCGGCACGACGAGCTCGGGGAAGCGCTGTCTGAGCCGTTCGACGGTGCGCTGCGTGTCGTCCACCGACAGCGTCGTCTGGGTGAGGACCACCACCTTGCGGGGATCGGGGACCTCCACCGCGTCGGGATGGACGAGCGCCGGATCGTGCTTGCGGTTGCCCAGCACGCCCACCACGGTGGTGTGCTCCGGCGCCTCCCCGCGCGTCCCCAGCACCTCCTGGTGCTGCGTGGAGTCGCCGATGAGGAGGATGTGGTAGCCGCGCCCGGCGTACTTCTTGGCCTCGCTGTGCACCTTGGTCACGAGCGGGCACGTGGCGTCGATGGTGGTGAGGCCGGCCTCGTCGGCCCGGCGGCGCACCTCCGGCGAGACGCCGTGCGCGCTGAAGACGACGGTGTCGCTCGCGGCCGAACCGCCGTCGGCCGCCATGACGCCGAGGTCCTCGACGAAGTCCACCCCCTCCTCGCGCTGCAGACGTTCGACCACCGTCCGGTTGTGGACGATGGAGTGGTAGACGGTCACCGGCCGCTCGCCACGCTCCGCGTTCTCGCGGGCGGCGCTCCGCACCGCCTCGATGGCCATCACGACGCCGGCGCAGAAGCCGCGTGGTTTGGCGAGGTAGAGGGTCTCGACCATGACGCAGCGATTGTACCGGCCCCCCGTCGCCGCGACCGTAGGCCGGGCGCGGTTGTACCGTTTCCCACGGCGGAAATGCCCTGTGGGCGCGGCTTGACCCCCCGTCGAGGGGCGTGATAGCATCGGCTTCGCTCGCCGCGCGGCGGCCGGGTCCTTGCGGGCGATTAGCTCAGTCGGTTAGAGCGCGTCGCTGATAACGACGAGGTCGGTGGTTCGAGTCCACCATCGCCCACCAGAACAGGCGCACCCCTGGGGTGCGCCTGACTCGTAGGGCGCCGGCGCGTGCGGCACGCGCAACGCGTGCGGCGTGACCGCGCTGCCGGTCGGCCCGAACGGCCGCCGGCAGCTTCGGGCGAGCCGAGCCGGAACTCACGGGCGCTGACGGAACACCGAGCGCTCCGCCCCCAGGCGGAGCGGGACCCGTAGCGTGGCGTTGCCGCGTTCGACGGTGAGCGTCACGGTCTGACCGATGCTCTTCCGGCGGACCAGCGCCAGCAGGTCGTAGAAGGTCGGGGTGGGCACGCCGTCGAGGGCCGTGATGACGTCGGCACGCGGCCGGGTGGTCACCTGCCCGTCGCGGGCCACGCTCCGCTCCTCGGCGTAGCCCCGCAGGCCGGCCTCGTCGGCCGGCCCGCCCGGCTGCACCTGCCATACGATGACGCCCGGGCGCGATCCCAGGTAGGTGTCGCTCGTTCGTGGATCGTAGTCGAAACCCGGTCGCCACGTGAATCCGACCACCGGCACGTCCCGGCGCTCGCCCGCCTCGAGCTTCGCGACCAGGTCGCTCCCCCCCAACGGCACCGCGTAGGAGGCGTACCCCTGGGGAAGCTGTACCCCGCGCAGGAACGGCGGGACGTACTGGCTCGAGGTCATCGCGCCGGGATCGAAGCTGATGTAGCTCACCACCCCCACCGCACGGCCGGACGCGTCCACCACCGGCCCTCCCGAGTCGCCGGGGGCGAGCGAGGTCGTCAGCTCGATGGTGTTGTCCGCGAAGTCCGGGCGTCCGGCGTGGACGCCCAGCCGCGTCACCTCCCCGGCGCGCGCCTGCAGGAACTCGTTGCGGCTGTTGCCAACGGCCACCACCCGTGTGCCCGGCCGGGGCAACTGTGCCGCCAGCGGCACGGTGGGGACCGCTCGGCGCACGGTGGCCTGCAACACCGCCAGGTCGTGGTAGGCGTCGAAGCCCACCATGGAGAGCGGATACTCGAGGCGTTCGGGACCGACGGCCACGTAGCGCACGGGGCAGGGCGCACCCTGTCCGGTCGCGTCGACCACGTGGTAGGCGGTGAGGACGAGGCCGTCGGCACGGATGAAGAAGCCCGTACCGATGCCGATCGGCTCGTTTCCGTAGCGGGGGCCGCAGCGGGCCTCGATGCGAAGGCTGGCCGCACGCGCGCTCCGGAACGCCGTCGCGAGCTGCCCGCTGGGCTCCACCACCGGAGGCAGCGTCTGCCCGACCCGTTGGACGTGCGCGGGACGGCCCAGCGTTCCGCCGAGCGCCGCGACCACCACCAGCAAGGCCGCGAGCAACAGCGTGAGGATGCGAACGGTAGGACGCCGTGCAGGGGGCTCGCCGGCCGTCTGCACGGCGTCCGCAGCGTAGGGCCCGGCCTCCTCGGCGCCATCGGCCCGGCCGAAGTCGAAAAAGGCTGCCGCGCCCGTGACGTCCGCGTCTTCACCGGACCCGTCATCACCGGATTCCGCCGACGCCTCGTGCCGGCCCTCACGACCCGAGGGGGCGGCGAGCTCGCGGTCTCCTCCGCCGACGCCGCCGACCTCGTCCTCGTCCATGACGCCATTATGCGCGGACGGTGCGCGACCGGCCGCCGAATGCGCAACAGCCGGGGCCACGCACGCCTCCGGCATCCGGCCGGCGACGGCGGGGACGCGCGGCCAGCCGGCAAGCGGGCCGCCGACGCGACGGCGCTATCATGGCTCGCATGGATCACGCACCCCTCCCCGCCGGCGCCGAACGCGACGGCGAGCACGACTACCACGCCTCCCTCGCCGAGATCGGGCGCGCGCTGCGCGCCTGGCAGGGCCCCATCGTCGTCGTCAGCCACGTCGACCCCGACGGCGACGCCTTCGGCAGCAGCCTGGCGCTCAAACGGGCGCTGGAACAGCTCGGCAAGCAGGTGGTGCTGCCGCTCGAGCCGCCGCGTTTCCTGGCCTTCCTGGCGGAGGACGGCGAGCTCAGCGCGCCCCTCACGGCTCTTCCCGAGCATGCGCTGCTGGCGGTGCTCGACGTCGCCGACCGAGGGCGGGCCGCCGGAGCGCCCTTCACGGGCGCCGAGAAGGTGATCAACATCGATCACCACGGCACCAACGACCGCTTCGGGGACATCGCGCTGGTGGCGCCCGACAAGGCGGCGACCGCCCAGATCGTGAAGGACCTCCTCGACGCCATGGGCTTCGCTTGGACGATCGACGTCGCCACGCCCTGCCTGACCGGCATCCTGACCGACACCGGGAACTTCCGGCACGCCAACACCGACCGCTCGGTGCTCGAAACGGCCGGCGCCCTCATCGACGTGGGGGTTCCCTACACCGAGCTGACCGACCGGCTGCAGTGGCGTCACCCCGACTACTTCAGGATGCTGGGCGAGGTGATGGCCACGGTCGACTTCCACCTGGACGGCCGGCTCGTCACCGCGCGCCTCACCCGCGCGATGCGCGAACGCATCGGCGAGAGCGATGACGACTCCGACGACTTCGTCGGCCTCATCCGCTACGCCGAAGGCACGCTGGTGGCGGCCCTGCTCAAGGAGCGCGACGAAGGCGTCAAGCTCAGCGTGCGCAGCCGAGGCGGGGTGTCGGCGCAGGCCATCTGCCGCGAGCTCGGCGGGGGCGGGCATGAGGCCGCGGCCGGGGCGACCGTGCAGGGCGACATGGACGCGGCGCTGCGGCAGCTCGAAGCCGCCACGCGCCGTGAGCTCCAGCGGCAGGCTGCCACGGCGAACGCCTGAGCTGCAAGCCGCGTAGCCGTGCGCGGCGCGGCGTCAGCCCGGGGCCCGGTAGCGCTCGGCTATGGAAGCGGCGTCCTCGGCCAAGGCCGGCAGCGCGTCGAGCGCCACGCCGGCGTCGCCGCCGCGCGCGGCCAGCCAGGACAGCACGCGCTCGCTCGGCAGGTTGCCGACCAGCGCGTCGCCCGCGAACGGACACCCCCCCACCCCGGAGAGGGCGCCTTCGAACCAGCGCACCCCCGCCGCCAGACCGGCGGCCACCAGGGGCTGCCAGGCGTCGGGACGCGCATGGAGGTGGAGGCCGACGTCCGCGGGCCGATCCAGCCGGGCGAGCACGCGCTCCACGGCCGCTGCGTCGGCGCGCCCCACGGTGTCGGCGAGCGCGATCCGGCGAATGCCGAGAGCGCGCACGCGGTCGACCGCATCGGCGGTGTCGTCGGGCCGCCACGCTTCCCCGTAGGGGTTGCCGAAGCCCATCGAGAGGTAGACGACGAGGTCGATGCCGCGCTCGGCGCTCTGCCGAGCCAGCCGCTCGAGGAGCGCCCACGACGCCTCCAGGGAGCGCCCGACGTTGCGCTGCTGGAAGGTCTCGTTGACCGACAGGGGGAACCCCACGCTGCTCACGCCGCGCGCGCCGGCCGCCCGCTCGAGCCCGCGCTCGTTGCCGATGATGCACAGCACGTCCGCATCGGCGGGGCGATCGAGATCGGCCAGCACCGCTTCGGTGTCGGCGAGCTGAGGAACCGCGCGCGGCGACACGAACGACCCGAGATCGAGGTGACGGAAGCCGGCCCGGAAGAGCGCGGCCAGGTGCGCCCGCTTGCGCTCGGGCGGGATGACGCGCGCCAGTCCCTGCCAGGCGTCCCGTGGGCACTCCACCCAGGTCAAGGCCCCGAGACTGCGCTGCTCCGGCATGTCCGGAGTCTAGCGCGGACCCGCAGAAAGACCGGCACCCTGCGGCGCACGCTCGGCCCGGTTCGCCCCTCGGCGGCTGCCGCCCGGCAGCGGCGGCGCACGCTCGCCCGCCCTATACTGGACGCCGTGCTGCGAACCCTGGAGCTGCGCGACTTCGCGATCGTCGACGCGCTCGCCCTCGAGCTCGAGCCGGGCTTCAACGCCCTGACCGGCGAGACGGGCGCCGGCAAGTCGATCCTGGTCGACGCCCTGTCGCTGCTGACGGGAGGGCGCGCCGACAGCGCCCTCATCCGGTCGGAGCGCGACGCCGCCCTGGTGCAGGGGCTGTTCGAGGGCGGCCCCTTCGAGAGCGCTTCGCGGCGCCTGAGCCGCAACGGTCGGCACAGCGCCCGCATCGACGGCGAGGTGGTGACGGTCGCCGAGCTCGCCCTGCGTAGCGGGGAGCTGGTCGCCATCTTCGGTCAGCACGGCGCCACCGAGCTCATGCGTCCCCAGGCGCAACGACGCCAGCTCGACCGCATGCTGGGCGCCGAGGCGGCCGAGGAGCTGCGGCGCTACCGCGACGGGTTCCGCCGCTTCCGTGAGGTCGGGGCCGCCCTCGCCGAGCTCCGGGAGGCCTCGCGCGACCGCGCCCGCCGGCTCGACATGCTCGCGTTCCAGATCGACGAGATCGACGCCGCCCACCTGCAGCCCGACGAGGAGGACCGGCTCGAGGCCGAGGTGGAGCGCCTGCGTCACGCCGAGCGCATCGCCCTGGCCGCCGGCCACGCCTTCGCGGCACTGGCCGACACCGAAGGGAACGCCGTCGAGCGGGCTGCGGAGGCGTTGCGGGAGTTGCGCACGGCGGCCCGGCACGACGCCGGGCTGAGCGCCCTGGTCGGCGACCTCGAGCAGGCCACCACGGCGCTGGAAGCCGTTGCGGGCGAGGTGGAGAGCTACCTCTCGGACTTCCAGGCCGATCCCGCGCGGCTCGACGTGGCGCAGGCCCGGCTGGCGCGCATCGAGGCGCTGCGCCGCAAGTACGGCGCCAGCGTCGCCGAGGTGCTCGCCTTCCGCGAGCAGGCGGCGCTCGAGCGCGACCGGCTCCAGCACGCCGACGCCGACACGCAGGCGCTCGAAGAGGAGGCGGCGCGGTTGGGCGAGCAGCTCGGGGCGTCGGCCGAGACCCTCACGGCCGCCCGCCGGCGCGCCGGCGACGAGCTGGCGCGCGGGGTGCTGCCGCTGCTCACCGAGCTGGGCATGGACAAGGCACGTTTCGAGGTCGAGCTGGAGCGGCTCGAGGAGCTCGGACCCCACGGTCGGGACGTCGCGCGCTTCCTGTTCGTGGCCAACCCGGGCGAGCCGTTGGCGCCGCTGTCGGACGTAGCCTCCGGCGGCGAGCTGTCGCGCGTGATGCTGGCGCTCCACCTCGTAACCGGGAGCGAGCTGCCGGTGCTGGCGTTCGACGAGATCGACGCCGGGATCGGCGGTCGCACCGCCCGCGCGGTGGGCAGCCTGCTCAAGCGCCTCTCCGAGCGGCACCAGGTCCTGGTCGTGACCCATCTGCCGCAGGTGGCCGCCTTCGCCGACGCCCAGTACTCGGTTGCCAAGGAGGAAGCGCAGGGGCGCACGGTCACGCGGGTGGCCCGGTTGGAACGCCGGGCGCGGTTGGAGGAGCTGGCCCGGATGCTCTCGGGCCAAGTGACCGAGACGTCGTTGCGGCACGCCGAGGAGCTCCTCGAGCAGGCCGACGCTGCCTTGGAGGACGCCGGCCGAGCCCGTCCGGGACGCACCTCCACATGACGTCGGCCGGCAAGCGCACGGCACCGGCGGCAGTGCGCTAGACTGGCGCAAGGAGCTGGCTTGGTGGACGCCGAAGGACGACGCGAACACTCTCCCTGCCCGCAATGCGGGAGCCGGGACACCATCACCTACCACTACGTGGAAGGCTTCAGCGAGCTGGAGTGCAAGGCGTGCGGCTATCGTTCGGACGCCGACGAGCTCAGTGCGCTGCAACGCTTCACCGGCGATCTCCTCGAGTCCCCAGGCAGCGAGGACGAGCTGCCGCCGGTCCCGATGTCCCCGATCGAGGCCTGATGCACGAGGAACGACGCTCGCCCGCACCCGCCGCGACAACGGCCGTGCGTGCGGGTGCGAAGCCTGTTGTTCTCCGAAACGACGACCGACCGGCAACCACGGCCCCCAGGCCGCGGCGCGTCGCTCTGTGGCGCTGAGGCGCCCGAAAGGAGAGGCTATGGACGTCAAGGTGGTTCTCAGCTCGGACGAGATCATCCGGGGACTGAAGCACTATCGGCGCATCGCCAAGCAGGACCTGCTGCGCTCGGCCGAGACCGCCAACCCCGACGCCTTCCGCCGCCATGCCGAAGCACGTAGGACCGTATACGCGCACCTCACCGAGATCGCCCAGTCACAGAGCCCGTCGGAGGTCGTGCGGGAAGCGCTGCGGCGTTACCAGGAGTTGCCCTTCGTCACGGGAACCGACGACGGCACCTTCACGGAGATCAAGGGCGAAGAGAACGCGCTGGAGAACTTCTTCCTGATGATCGGTCTGGAGCCCAAGGTGCGGCGCGAGGTCCGCAGTCAGCGGCCGCCCCTGAGCAGCGCGCCGAACTGAGCCACCGCTCCCCGGAGGCGGTGGGGCCGGTCCGGGACGCATGCCTCACCCGTGTTATGACTAGTCCGTGACGCTGGACGAGCTGGAGCAGCAGGCAGCGGAGCGGCCCGAGGCGCTGCACGAACTCTCCACCAACCTGGTCTTCGGCGAGGGGCATCCCGACGCCCGGCTGATGCTGATCGGCGAGGCGCCGGGCGAGGAGGAAGACCTCTCGGGGAGACCCTTCGTGGGACGCGCCGGGCAGTTGCTCGATCGCGTGATCGGCTCGGTCGGGCTCGATCGCGACGAGATCTACATCACCAACATCGTGAAGTTCAGACCCCCCGGCAACCGCAATCCGCGACCCGAGGAGATCGCCGCCAGCGAACCGGTGTTGCTCGCCCAGATCAAGCTGGTCCGACCGCAGATCATCGGCACGCTGGGCAACGTGCCGACGCAGCACTTCCTGGGAACCAAGGACGGCATCACCCGTACCCACGGCCAGTGGTTCGACTGGCACGGGATCCGGGTGTTCCCGCTGTACCACCCCGCCTACCTGCTGAGGAACCCGAGCCGCGAGCGCGGCGGCCCCAAGTGGCAGACCTGGCAGGACATGCAGGAACTGATGAGGATCATGGACACGCTGCCCCCGAAGGGGCCGCTGGCAGCCATCGACACCGCTCACCAGGAGGGACTGTTCTGAGCGCGCCCGACCCCCGCTTCATGGGCCTGGTGCACGCCTTGCGCTCGTCGGCGGAGGTGGCGCTGGGCGACGACGACACGCCGCTGCGCGCGCACGCGGCTCGTGACGGCGTGCACGGCTTGAAGGCCGCGGAGCGCAGCCTGGGGCTGCTCGAGATGCTGCAGGCCAAGACGGCGGGCAACCTGGGCGAGACGGAGCGTGACACGCTCTGGACCGCGCTCCGAACGCTGCGCTCGAGGATCGGGGCCGCGCGCGATCGCCTCGGCGCCGGCGGCGCCGACACCGGCGAGCACGGCACAGAAGAACACGGCACAGAAGAACACGGCACCGTCCTGCCCATGGCCGCGTCCGGCGAGGAAGGCCCCGGCGGCGGCGCGTGAGGGCGCTGGTCCAACGCGTGAGCGAAGCGTCCGTCCGGATCGACGGTCGCGTGGTGGGTGAGACCGCCAACGGGCTGCTCGTCCTCCTGGGGGTCGGCCCGCAGGACGACGCGTCGGTCGCCGACAGGCTGGCCGACAAGGTGCGCAAGCTCCGGATCTTCGAGGACGACGGCGGACGGATGAACCGCTCGCTGCAGGACGTGCACGGCGGTTGCCTGGTCGTCAGTCAGTTCACGCTCTACGGGGACGCCAGGAGCGGCAACCGGCCCGGTTTCTCGAACGCGGCACCACCCGAGATGGCCGACCGGCTGTACCGACACTTCGTCGCGGCGCTCGATCGCGCCGGGGTCCGGGTGGCGACCGGGCGCTTCGGGGAGGAGATGCAGGTGGAGCTCGTGAACCGCGGCCCGGTCACGTTATGGCTCGACAGCGAGGAGCTGTTCGGCCGGCCCTGAGCGGCGCCGCCCTGCAAGGTCGCGGGGCGGCGCCGGGGCGTCGAGGTCAGGGCGTCGTCACGTTCACCTTCGCGACGGGATCGTGCCAGCCGTACATCTCGGGATCGAGATCCCCGGAGCCGGTCAGGCCCTGGTGCAGAGCCACGTCGCCCTCCGCCATGCTCGTGTGGCGCACGCCCACGCTGTTGCACGGCGGGCCGGGCACGTCGCTGCAGGACTCGGTGTTGGCTTCGCTGCCGGCGTCCAGGACGCGCACGGTGCCGTCGTACAAATCGACGGGCGCGTTCATCGCATCGCCGGCCATGGCGGCGTCGCCGGTGCCGACGTCCGAGGAGGCCATGCCTCCGGAGGATCCCATCGCGTCGGACGAACCCATCGCATCGGACGAACCCATCGCATCGGAGCCGGACGCCATCGAGGCGCCGTTCGCATCGCCCGCCATCGACAGGTCGTTGCCGTAGTAGAAGACCGCGTCGTTGGTCGTCACCAGCATCCCGAACGCCGAGAGCAACCTGTGCCCGTCGTCCACACCGACCTGAAGGGTGACGCTCTGTCCAGGCGCCAGCGGCCCCCCGGCGATGGCGTAGTCCAGGATCGAAGGCTCGATTCTGGCGACCGTCTCGAAGTCGTGCGTCATGCCGTCCTCCGCCAACGGCACGAGCTCCGGCAACACCGGCGTGCCCAGATCGAACGGCTGGTAGCTGGCGTCGTGCGCCACCACCACCGGCGCGCTGAACGTCTGGTGCGAGGTGGTGTTGGTGATGGTGATCGATACCGTGTGCGCACCCATCGCCATGGCTTCCTGGGCCGAAGCCGCGCCCATCGCGGCGACGACCATCGCCATCAGAAGACCGAACAGGACTCTCCTCAAGGCTCTCACCCCTTTCGAGCTCGAGCCTAGGGAACGGGTCTGGCGCCCCCATCACGATCGTTCACCGAACGGTCACGGGCCGGCGCGGCGCGCAGACCGAAGCGGAAGCAGCTCCCCACGCCGGGCCGGCTGTCGACCGTCAGGGTGCCGCCGTGCAGCTCCACGACGCGCGCGGCGATGGCGAGCCCGAGCCCCGCGCCGCCGTCAGTGCGGGACCCGCCCCCGACCCGGTAGAAGCGCTCGAAGATGCGCCGCTGGTGCTCGGGTGCGATACCCTCGCCCGTGTCGCACACCTCGACCACCACCTGCCCACCCTCGCCGGGCCGCAGGGTCACCCGCACCGCGCCTCCCGACGGCGTGTGCCGCAGGGCGTTGTCGAGGAGGTTGAGCAGGGCGCGTTCGACCAGGCCCAGATTGCCCCGAACGAACGGCAGGCCGCCGGAAGCTTCGACGCTCAACGCCACGCCCGCCGCCTCGGCGCGCGGTCGCTCCTTGAGGACCGCGTCGGAGACGAGCTCTGCCAGGGGGAAGTCCTCGGCCTGCAGCGTCGACGCCTCGCCGTCCAGGACCGACAGTTCGAAGAGCTGGTCGATCAGGCGCCCCAGTCGTTCCGACTGCGCTTGCGCCGTGGTCAGGAAGTGGGCGCGCTCGTCGTCGCGCAGCCCGTCCCCCTTGAGCAGCAGCGTCTCGAGGGATCCCCGCAGGGCCGCGAGCGGGGTGCGCAGATCGTGCGACACGTTGGTGACCAGCTCGCGGCGCACCCGGTCGGCCCGCTTGAGCGCGTCCACCTGGTCGCCGATCCGCTCGGTGAGCGCGACGAAGTCGTTGCGCAGCGCGTCGATCTCGTCGCGGGGCCGCGCGACGGGCGCCAGCAGGGCGGCGTCCGGCGCCCCGCCGGCGCTCCGGAAGGCCGTCATGGCCCGTTGCAGGCGTCTGAGCCGCCGGGTCAGCAGGAAGAACGACAGGGCCCCGCCGAGCAGCACCAGAGCGAGGACGGTAAGGCTGCCGTAGAGAGCCACGCCCAACGCGGTGCTGCCCTGCACCTCACGCATGATCCCGGCCCGCAGCTCATCGGTGAGCACCACGTACAGGTACCCGCCGCCGCCGGCGAGGGACGCGGCGGAGAACACCGTCCGGTCCCCCCTCCTCGGGTCGGTGCCCAGCAGCGGGAAGCGTTGATCGCCGCGCACGAAGGCCTCGACGGGCCCCAGCGCCACCGCCTCCCGGCTGCGCTGGTCTGCAGTGATGCTGCCGGCCAGCACGCGGCCCGTCGGGTCGAGGACGTACACCTCGACGCCCGGGTTGGTCATCGCGAGGTTCTTGGCGACGTCCGCCAGCTTGTGGCGGTCGACGTCCCGGCCGATCATCAGGTCGTGTTGCGACACCAGGTTGGCGGCGACGCCGGCGTTCTGCCGCTGCGTGACCTCCTGGTAGTAGGCGCGCGCGCTGCGGACGGTCAGCGCCAGCAGCGCCGCCCCGGCCGGCACCAGTGTGAGCGCCAGCACCAGCATCAACCGCGCGTGGAGGGTCCTCACGCGCGGGTCACGCCTCGGGCGCCACGAACTTGTAGCCCACGCCCCACACGGTGTGGATGTAGCGCGGCTGGGCGGGATCGGGCTCGATCTTGCCGCGCAGACGGTTGATGTGCGAGTTCACGGTGTGCTCGAAGCCGTCGAACCCCCGGCCCCATACCAGGTCGAGCAGCTGCGCGCGGCTGTAGACCCGCCCCGGGTTGCGAGCAAACTGCACGAGCAGGTCGAACTCGCGGGCCGTCAGGTGGACCGGCTCGCCCGCCAGCCGCACCTCGCGGGCGCGGGCGTCGATCTCGAGCTCGCCGACGCGGACGCTCCGTGGCGCCTGTTCCGCCTGCAGGGCGTCGCGCTTGCGCCTGAGCAGGGCTTTGATGCGGGCCTGCAACTCGCGCACGCCGAACGGCTTGCCGAGGTAGTCGTCGGCGCCGAGCTCGAGACCGACCACCCGGTCCAACTCCGACGAGCGCGCCGTGAGCATCAGGATCAGGACCTCGGGGCGTCTGGCGCGCAGCGCCCGGCACACCTCCAGGCCGTCGAGGTCCGGGAGCATGAGGTCCAGCACCACCAGCGCGAAGCGGCCCGACAGCGCCAGCTCGAGCCCCTCCTCGCCCGAGGGGGTCCAGACCACCTCGCTGCCCAGGTCGCTCGCGTGGAGCTCGACCACCCGCGCGATGTCGCGATCGTCCTCGACGAGCAGGATGCGTTCGCCGCCCATGCTGCGTCCAGTGTGCCACGCGTCTGTCACGGTTGCATAACGGGCTTGTCGGACGGCTTCCGTTCACCAAAGGTACACTCTGCGCATGGATGGCCTGTTCAACCTCTTCGTGCTCGCGCCGCTGCTGCTGTGGGGAGCGATGCTGCTGTTCCCGCGTCGGCGCTTCACCGTCGCGGCGGTCCAGTCGCCGTGGCCCTTCGTCGCGCTCGGCGCCGCGACGCTTGCGCCCCTGATCGGTGCCCTGGCCGCGAGCGGCATCCCGAGCCTGACGCTCCGAGACGCGCGAGGCCTGCTCTCCACCGACTGGGGCGCCCTGCTGGCCGTAGCCGACCTCAGCACCCTGTCGCTGTTCGCCGGGGTCTGGATCTTCCGAGACGCACGCTACTGGTCGATCACGGCCGCACCGTTCGTGATCCTCACCTGGCTGCTGGGGCCGGCGGGCCTGGCGGCCTACCTGCTCGTGCGCTGGCGCAAGAACCGGCAAGCGCCCACGCGCGTCGTCAACTGACGGCCCCGGGAGCGACGCTCCACGCGCTCAAAGCATGCCGGTGAGCGCCTGGTCGCTGGCCGCCGGAAGGGCCGTCGCACCCTCGAAGGCGTTGACTTCCTCGATGAAACGCTGGAACAGGTAGTTGGCGTCGTGCGGCCCGGGGCTCGCCTCGGGGTGGTACTGCACGCTGAACACGGGGTAGCGCTGGTGCGCCATCCCCTCCAGGGTGCCGTCGTTGAGGTTGATGTGGGTCGCAACGAACTGGCGCCCCGGGATCGAATCGATGTCGACGGCGTAGTTGTGGTTCTGGCTGGTGATCTCGACCGCGCCGGTGACCACGTTCTTGACAGGCGTGTTGGCGCCGTGGTGCCCGTAGCGGAGCTTGAAGGTGCGCCCGCCCACGGCCAGGCCGAGCAGCTGGTGCCCCAGGCAGATGCCGTAGGTGGGCAGCAGGCCCAGCAACTGCCACACCGTGTCGTGCGCGTACTTGGGCCCGTCGGGGTCTCCGGGGCCGTTGGAGAGAACGAGGCCGTACGGGTCCAGCGCCATGATCTGAGCCGGCGTGGTCTGGGCCGGCACGACGATGACCTCGGCGCCCGACTGCTCCAGCTTGTAGACGATCGAGTGCTTGATCCCGAAGTCCATCACCACCACCCGAGGATGGTCGTTGAACGACGGGCGGGCGTACGGGAGTGGGGTCGTCACCTCGGGCGTCATGTCGCGCCCGTCGATGTCCGGGTGCGCGCGGGCGACGGAGACCAGCTCCGCCTCGATGGCGTCGTCGACCTCGCCGTGATGGATGACGCCCTTCACCACGCCGCCGGTGCGGAGCCGGCGCGTGAGGGCGCGGGTGTCGATCCCCTCGATCCCCACGATCCTGTGCTGCTCCATGAAGCTCTGCAGATCCTGGTTGGCACGGTGGTTGGACGCGCTGCGGCTGAACTCCCGGACGATGAACCCCTGCGCGTAGGGACGGTTCGACTCCATGTCGTACACGCTCACACCGTAGTTGCCGATGTGAGGGTAGGTCATGGTGACGATCTGCCCCTTGTAGCTCGGGTCGGTCAAGATCTCCTGATACCCCGTCATCGAGGTGTTGAAGACCACTTCGCCGACCGTGCGGCCGGGGGAGCCGAAGGCGTAGCCGTAGTAGACGGTGCCGTCTTCCAGGGCCAGGACAGCGGGGGGCTTGGTGAACAGCGGCATCGCTCCTCCGCGGGCAGGATAGCACCCGTGCGCGCACCCCCGCCCCCCCGCGGCCTACCCTCCCCTACCGGCGTTCCCAACGGCGGCTGCTAGGCTATTCGAGGAGGGTCCATCGGAGATGCCCGAAGGCGCCGAAAGCCACCACGGAACCGACAGCCACGACGGAGACGGCCTGGTCATCCAGATGTTCAGCGTCCACGGGCTCATCCGCGGGCGCGACCTGGAGTTGGGCCGGGACGCCGATACCGGCGGGCAGACCAAGTACGTCGTGGAGCTGGCGCGGGCGCTCGGCCGCCACGAAGGGGTGAGACAGGTCGACCTCTTCACGCGCCTCATCGACGATCCGCGCGTGTCCGATGACTACGCCCAGGAGCTGGAGGAGCTCGGGGAGACCGCCCGCCTGGTGCGCATCAAGGCCGGAGGAACGCGCTACCGGCGCAAGGAGCTCCTGTGGCCGTTGCTCGACGAGTTCGTCGAGGGGGTGCTGCGCTTCAATCGCCAGCACCGCATCCGCCCCGACATCGTCCACGGGCACTACGCCGACGCGGGCTACGTGGCGTTGCAGCTCGCCAGCGTGCTCGGCGTGCCACTGGTGTTCACCGGGCACTCCCTGGGGCGCAACAAGCTGCGCGTCCTCCAGGGCGCCGGCATGAGCGCCGACGAGATCGACCGGCAATACCACATCCGTCACCGCATCGGCGTCGAGGAGGAGGTGCTGGGCAAGGCGGACCTGGTCATCGCCAGCACCAACCACGAGGTGCACAGGGGCTACGAGCTCTACGACGCCAGCCCCGAGGCGAACTACCACGTCATCCCTCCCGGCATCGAGGTGGACACCTTCTACCCCTTCTACTACGACCTCGACGAGGGCTTCGATCCGGGCGAGGACGTGGTTCGCGCCCGGGTCCGCATGCGCCAGGAGATCGCGCGCTTCCTGTACGACCCCAACAAGCCGCTCATCCTGGCGATCAGCCGGCCCGACCGGCGCAAGAACATCGACGGCCTGCTCACCGCCTACGGCGAGGACAAGGAGCTGCAGCAGATCGCCAATCTGGCCGTGTTCGCGGGCGTCCGCCGCGACATCGAACAGATGGACGACAACGAGCAGGAGGTCCTGACCCGGATGCTTCTGCTGATGGACCGCTACGACCTCTACGGCCGCATGGCTCTGCCCAAGAAGCACGATCCCGACACCGACATCCCGGTGCTGTACCGGATCGCTGCGGCCAAGCGCGGCGTGTTCGTCAACCCGGCCCTGGTCGAGAACTTCGGCATCACCCTGATCGAGGCGAGCTCGTCGGGGCTCCCGGTGGTATCCACCGACCATGGCGGGCCCCAGGACATCATCGAGAACTGCCGCAGCGGGATCCTGGTCGACGCGCGCGACACCCAGGCCATCCAGGACGCCCTCAAGCGCGTACTGGTCGACCACGAGGAGTGGGACCGCTTCTCCGAGAACGGCATCGCCGGAGTGCGCAAGCACTACGCCTGGGAAGCCCACGCCGATACCTACCTGCGAGAGCTGAGGGCGCTGCGCGACGGGCTCGACGAGCTCCGGCGCGCGCCCTGGCGCACGGGAGCCGGCGAGCACCTGCGCTCCGGTCGACGACTCCTGGTGAGCGACATCGACCACACCCTCATCGACGAGGAGCGCGGCGACGACGTCGGGGGCCTGGAGCGGCTGCAACGCGCGCTGAGACAGGCCGACATGGCGTTCGCGGTCGCCTCCGGCCGCAACCTCGAGCAGGTCCGAGAGGCGCTGGAAGCGCACCCGATCCCGACGCCCGACGTCCTCATCTGTGCCGTCGGCACCGAGATCTACTACGGCCCGGAAGCGGTGGCCGACCGCGGCTACGCGCACTATCTCTCGCACGGTTGGAAGCCGGACAGCATCCGGCGAGCGCTCGACGCGTTGCCGTTCCTGGAGCGCCAACCCGAGCACGCGCAGCGTGCGTTCAAGGTGAGCTACTACCTCTCGGCGGACGGCGACGAGGGCCAGCGGCGCGTCGAACAGGTGCGCGAAGCCCTCGCGGAGGCGGGCGTCCAGGCGACCGTGGTGCACTCCAGCGGCGCCTACCTCGACCTCCTGCCCTCACGGGCGTCCAAGGGGAAGGCCATCCGCTACCTGGCGCGCAAGTGGGGGGTGAAGAGCCGTGACATCGTGGTGGCGGGCGACTCCGGCAACGACACCGAGATGCTGACCAGCCGGCACCCCGCCATCGTGGTGGGCAACCACGCGCCCGAGATGGAGCGCCTCAAGGGCCGGCGCGGCATCTACTTCGCCGAGTCCGAGCTCGCCGCCGGCGTGCTGGAAGGGCTCGAACGCCACGGCTTCGTCGACCTGCGCGGCGACGGGCGGCAGCGCTCGTGAGCCGGCGCCGGGGGGGCTGAAGGGTGTACGCCGGATTCGGCTTCCGTGTCAGCGAGATCGGCGACGTCGAGGTCGTCCGGTCCGGCGGGCTGTACCACCTCTTCCACCTGGTGCTGCCGAACCACGATTACATTGCGCACGCGGTCTCCGAGGACGGCCTTTCCTGGGAGCGGGTCGACAACGCCCTGTTCATCAGCAACCCGGGCGGCTGGGACGACGACATGCTCTGGACGATGAGCGTCTCGCCCGATCCCGCCAGGGAGGGGGGCTGGCGTATGTTCTACACCGGCCTCAGCATGCGCGACCGTGGCCGTGTGCAGCGCATCGGCCTGGCGCGCTCGGACGACCTCTTCACGTGGGAGAAGGACGCTTCCGGAGCCTTCCCGCTCGAGATCGAGGGGGCACCGTACGAGCACAGCCTGGAGCAGGGGCGGCACTGGGTCAGCTTCCGGGACCCCTACTACGTCCGCGTCGGCGGCGTCGGGTACCTGCTGGCCGCCGCCCGGGTGGATCGCGGGCCGGTCATCCGCCGCGGAGCGGTGGGCCTGTTCGAGGAGGCCGCGCCCGACCGCTTCGAGGCGCGCGAACCGCTGTTCCACCCCAGTCGCTACGACGACATCGAGGTTCCCGTGCCGGTCCAGCTCGAGGGCCGCTGGTACCTGCTCGGGTCCATCCGCGAGGACGTCAAGGTCCACTACTGGTATGCGGACGCCTTCGAGGGGCCCTACCTCAACTTCTCGGACAACGTGCTCCTCCCCCAGGGCAACTACGCCGCGCGCCTGTGCCGATCGGACGGCCGCTGGCTCGTGTGGAACTTCTTCTTCAAGGGGCACGTGACCGACGGGCAGCACCTGCTGCCACCGCCGAAGGAGCTGCGCGCCGCGCCGGACGGATCGCTCTACCTGGCCAGCTTCTGGGGCCTCGACGAGCGCGTGCGCGCGACGATCCCGCCGAACGAGCTGATCCCGCTCGAGCCGCTGTTCGAGCTCGACACGGCCGTCAGCGAGGCGGCGTCCGGGGTCGCGCGCTTCGGCTGCGAAAGCGGCTTCGAGACCTTCCTCGTGCCCGGCGTGCACCGCGACTTCCGGCTCCGGGGCGAGCTGCACATGGACGGCAGCGGCAAGATCGGTCTGGTGTTGCGGCTGAGCGACGACGGCGACGGCTACTACCTCAGCCTCGACCTTCACAAGGGGATCGCCCAGCTCCGCGCCTGGGCAGCGCACCCCGGAGGCGACGTCGAGGAGGCGTTCGACTACGTACCGCTGCAATCGAACTTCTACGTCGCGCACGGCGACCCCCACCCGTTCACCCTGGTCGCCTACGGATCCTACCTGGAGTTCTCGCTGGACGGCGCCGTGCTCCTGACGCTGGCGGACGAGCGCTTCGAGGAGGGGCGGGTCGGGTTCTACACCGAGAGCGCGCGCCTGCGTCTGCACGATCTCACGCTCGAGACCCTCGAGCGCCCGCACGACGAGGCCTACACCACGCACCAGCCCGAAGGCGGCGGCGCACCCGGCGGCGGCTGAACGCGTCGCGCCGGCCCTTCAGGCCGCCGCGAACGTCCTCCCTCGCGCCACGGTGTGCGGCGGCACGACCGCCCCGGCGGTCACCGTGCAGCCGTCCAGGACGGCGTAGGCGCCGATGCGTGCACCGCCCTCCACCCGGGTGGCGCCGCGCAGCAGCACCCCGGGCTCGAGCACCACATCGGGCGCCAGCGTGACCGTATCGTCGACGAACGTCGACTCCGGGGCATGTATGGTGACGCCCGCCGCCAGCCAGCGCTCCCGCACCCGGCGCCGCAGCAGGGCCTCGGCCCGCGCCAGCTCCCCCCGCGTGTTGACCCCGATCAGCTCGCGCATCTCGTCGTGGCCCCGGAAGGCGTGCAGGCCCCTGCCGCTGTGCCGGTAGAGCGCCACCATGTCCGTGAGGTAGTACTCGCCCGCGGCGTTGTCGGCGCTCAGGCCGCTGGCGACCTCGAAGGCCGCCTCGTCGAAGACGATGGCGCCCGGGTAGACCTCGTGGATCGCCCGTTCCTCCACCGACGCGTCCTTCTCCTCCACCACCCGCAGCACGCTGCCGTCCGGCGCGCGCACCACGCGTCCGAGCCCGAACGGGTCGGCCACCTCGTAGGTCAGCAGCACCGCGCCTCCGTGCCTGCGCTGCGCCGCGACCAGCCCCTCGAGGGTGGCGGGCTGGACCAGCGGTTGATCTCCGTACAGCACCAGCAGCGGGCCCGACGCGCCCGCGAGCGCCTCGCGCGCGCATAGCAAGGCATGCCCGGTGCCCCGCTGCTCGAGCTGCTCCACGAAGGTGACGCCGGCGTCGGCGAACCGCGCCCGCACGGCGTCGGCGCCGTGTCCGACCACTACCACGCTCCGAGCCGGCCGGAGCACGCTGGTCGCGCTCAGCACGTGTTCGAGCAACGGCTTGCCGGCCGCCTCGTGGAGCACCTTGGGCAGCGACGAGCGCATGCGCGTGCCCTGACCGGCGGCCAGCACCACCACGCTCGGCCCCGCCTCCGTCACCCTCCGCGCTCCTCGGCGCCCGCGAGCCGGTCCCGCTGCTGCCGGCCGCGGATGCGTACGAGCATGGCGATGGCCACCGCCACGATCGCGACGCTGACGAGCTGCGTGAGCGTGAAGAAGCCGATCCCCGCCTGCATGTTGTCGTAGACCTTCCAGTAAAGTGGATTGTCGCGGAAGGGCTCTTCGAGCAGGCTGCGCAGCACCGAGTACCACAGGGCGAACTGCCAGAAGGCGTAGCCCGGCGCGCGGCTGCGCCTCAGCGCCCAGAGGACGATGAACAGCAGGATGAATCCCACCAGGAAGCCGTAGAACTGCGCGAAATGAATGTGGCAGGGCTGTCCGACGGGGACGGCCCTGCAGGCGGGCGGCGCGTACTGCCACAGGTCCTTGCCGAACAGCAAGCGACCGAACCCGCCCAGGAAGGGGGTGCCGGGCTTGGGCCAGTCGATGCCGATGGCGAGGTTCGTCAGCCGCCCGCCGGTGTCGGTGCCGTTCATGATGTTGCCGATGCGCCCGCCCATGATGCCGAGCGCGCCGAGCGGCGTCAACACGTCCATGTAGGCCCACATGTCGATGCGTTGCACGCGGCTGTAGACCCACATCGCCACCAGCACGCCGAGGATGCCGCCGTGGATGCTGATGCCCCCCTGCCACACCTTGAAGGCGTCGAGCGGGTGCCCTCCGGGACCGAAGAAGGCCGACGGACTGGTCACCACGTACACCAGGCGCGCGCCGACGATGCCGGCAAGGACGAGCCAGACCGCGGCGTCGAGCAGCTTGTCGGGGTCGAGCCCGCGACGTTCCGCCAGGCGGAGCGCCCACAGCGCTCCGATCAGGACGGCGAGCGCGATCAGGAAGCCGTACCAGCGGATCGCCAGCGGCCCGATGTGAACGAGAATCGGATCCATGCAGTCGTCCTCTCAAGAGCGCGGACAGCGCCCGCCAACGCTTCAGGACGCGAGCTTACCAACCCGCGCCGCCGCCCCGCACGGGGCGCCTCTCACAAGACTCTCGGGATCCCGATGACCGCCATCGCGATCACGATCAGGACCTTGGCGACCGTGCCGCCCAACGCGCCCACGAAGGCGCCGACTCCGGCTCGCAGGGCTTCGTCCAGCGGGCGGCCGCCGGCCAGCTCGAACAGCACGGCTCCGACCAGCGCACCCAGCAGGAAGCCGAAGGGCGGGAAGAAGATCAGGCCCACCAGCGAGCCGAGCACGCCGCCCCACAACCCCGCGCGCCGCGCGCCGTAGACGCGTGCGCCCACCCAGTTGCCGGCCAGATCGATGAGCTGCGCCAGTACGGCGAGCCCCACGATGAAGGCGAGCGGTCCCAGCCCGAAGCGGTCGAAGCCCACGATCCAGGCCGCCAGCACGGCGCCAGCCGCGGCCACCGGCACGCCGGGCAGAACCGGAGCCACCACGCCGACCAGCCCGACCAGCAACCCGAGCACCAGGACCACCATCGCCAGGATCGTCATCAGGCCATGCTACACGGGGTTCGACCCACGCGGCTGCGACGGCCGGTCAGTTGTGCCAGGACTCCGGGGCGCTCCGGCGCTCGCCCAGGATGGTGTCGATGGCGTGGGGAAGGACGCCGATGACGGCCTCGAGGGCCTCGCGCGCGCCCCGCGGGCTGCCGGGAAGGTTCACCACCAGCGTCCGGCGGCGGACCCCTACCAGGCCGCGGGACAGCGCCGCGCGTGGGTTCGACAACACGCCGTGCGCGCGCATCAGCTCGGCCAGGCCCGGCACCTCGCGCTCGATCACCTCGCGGGTGGCTTCGGGCGTGCGGTCGCGCAGCGCCAGGCCGGTGCCCCCCGTGGTCAAGACGAGATCGACCGTGTCCTGATCGCACCAGAGACGGAGCTTGGCGCGGATCATCGCCTGCTCGTCGGGCAGGACCTGGTAGTCGACCTCCACGAACGGGCCGCCCTGCAGCAGGCGTCGGATCTCCTGGACCGAGGTGTCCTCGCGCTGGCCGGCGGCGCCACGGTCGCTCACGGTGAGGATGGCGGTGCGCACCATGGCCGCATGCTAGCGCCTGCGACGCGGCCCGACGTTGAAGCGTTGCACACGGACGCAGCCACCGGTGGCCGCACGCGGTGACAGAACCCGGTCGGAGGACCCCACCGCCCCGGCTCATCATCGGCCGCTCGCACGGCGCGCGGCGGCCCTCGAACGAGCACCGCCGTTGTCGGCGACGGTCGGCCGGAGCTTGGAGCCGGAGAGCTCCGAGCGTTACCCTGGAGCGGTTTGACGCAGACGGTCGTAGGTCGACCGTGGGAGGTCCCC
>Ga0102962_1000286_pt1 | contig 26995 bp, 23 predicted proteins | sample SalPonF2_C_D2_MG_FD_84519 | JGI IMG/M metagenome (GOLD analysis project Ga0102962, IMG submission 84519) | Salt pond soil microbial communities from South San Francisco under conditions of wetland restoration - Salt Pond MetaG SF2_C_D2_MG ...
GATGTGTTCCTGGTGGATCCCGGTGGTCTAATGCACCGGCACGCCCCACCCGCCGAACTCCACCATCCGGGCCCCCAGGGCGACATGCGTGTCGTAGAGGGGGGTCCGCGTCATTCGACCCGACGATATCACAGCGTTCCACCGTCGGACTCTCGCTTCCGGCGGCGTTCACGACACGCCGCACCCGCACCCGGCCGTGGGAGCCTCAGGTCTTCTGAGCGAGCTTCTCCAACACGAGTTTCGAGACCGCGCGCAGCGGCTCGAAGACACCCTGGAACTCCGCCGCGACCGCCTCGAAGGACTCCACCCGCCTCTGCGGATCGAGCACCTGCTGGATCATGTCGGCGGCGATCGCGTCGGGCAGGTCGCGCTTGTTGATCTGGATGACGAAGGGGATCTCGGCAAGCCGGAGGTTGTACTCCTGCAGGTTCTCGCGCAGGTTCCGCAGGCTTTCGGCGTTGGCACGAAGACGGTTGGGCGCCGAGTCCGCCACGAACACGATGCCGTCGACGCCGCGCAGGATCAGCTTGCGCGAGGAGTTGTAGAACACCTGCCCGGGCACGGTGTAGAGGTGGAAGCGCGTCTTGAAGCCGTTGACCTTGCCCAGATCGAGCGGGAGGAAGTCGAAGAACAGCGTCCGTTCGTCCTCCGTCGCCAGCGACACCATCTCGCCCTTCGATTCCGACGGCACCTGATCGTAGATCTGCTTCAGGTTGGTGGTCTTGCCGGACAGCCCGGGGCCGTAGTAGACGATCTTGAAGTTGATCTCGCGAGCGGAGAAGTTGATGGTGCTCATGACTTGCCCGATCCGAACAGGCCGTCGAGCAGGGCCTCGGTGGAACTCGACCACTCCTGGTCGAACTCGACCTTGGGCGCCTCGTCCTTGGAGTCGCGCAGCACCACCCGGATCTCCTCGACCGACTTCTTGGTGAACAGCTTGACCCGGCCGAGCGCAGCCGAGGAGTCGAACACCGTCACCAGCAGTGCCTTCTCGCCGAGCTCTTCGAGGTAGGTGCCGACCTCCGACCCCTGTTGCACCGTCTCCTTGAAGGCGCTCTCCCCGAACAGGTTGGCGATGGCGGTGTTGGCCGAGTAGTTCGACGCGATCAGCGTCGCCAGCGAGTCGAGCGAAGGGGGCTTGGGCGCCCACAGCGCGCGGCGGTGCATCAGCACGAACCCCTTGCGATCGATGATCATCGCGTAGCGGGCGTGACTCTTTGCCAGGAGCTCCGCGAGGATGGCGTCGACCTTCTCGTACGTCTCTCCGTAGAGGTCGAGGGAGGGCTCGAGCATGGCCAATACTCTAGCAGCAGCCCAGATCGCGTCAACGTCGAACACGCCACTTTGTCGTGTGCGGTGGGGCGAAGGGCGGGCGCAGCCCTCCGTCGCTCAGGCTGCTCGTCGGTGGGCGGTGCTCGCGACGCGCCATGACGGCGTCCCCTGGATGCGGGGGCCGGGAGCGGCCCGCGCCACCGGGCTCGCCTTGTCGCAGGCCGACGGGTTCGCTATACTTCTGCTTCGGGCCGGCCGACGGCGGTCCAGCGCGGCGATGTAGCTCAGTTGGTTAGAGCGCACGACTCATAATCGTGAGGTCCGGGGTTCGAGCCCCCGCATCGCTACCATAGCCTGTCAGGGACGCACTTTCTCGCATAGAGGGTGCGTCCCGCTTGCGTGTGCCAGCGCACGCGAGAAGGCGTCAGGGTTCGTCGCGCAGCGCCATGACCACCTCGCCGGTCACCGATTCCGGCTCCCCTTGCACCCGATAGGTTTCGGCGATGGTCTTGCCCAGCTCCGAGTCGCGGAACCTCTCGAGGTCGGCTTCGGAGCGCCAGAGGTACACCGCGCCGTGCTCGCCGGACGCATAGCGTAGATAGTACTTCTGGACGAGTCCGTCGAAGGCGCGGTACCTCGAGGCCCGCGAGCGATAGAGCTCGAGGACGTCGTCTCCGCTCAGGCCGGATCGGAACTTGACGATCTGCGCAATCATCGGCATCGCCTCCCCGCGGCGAAAGGGCAGCGATCTCGACGGGTCCGAGCGCCACGCGCTCCGACCGCTCGAGACCGTGGACGAGCGTTCTCGTCTCCCGACTGGGCCGCACGCAGTTCCCATCGTAATCTCCGCCATCACGACGTTCAACGCGCTCCATGGAGGGAAGCCTCCTCACGCTCGGAGCGGGCGCTCCGGGCCGCGGCCGCTCCGTCGACCAGGTGCGCCCCGCGCGCCGTTCATCGGTGGCCGAACCGAGCGTGAACGATCGGGGAGGCGAGCGCCGACAGCTCGACCAGAGAGGCAGGGCCGCGAGGACTGCGGGCCGGTCTCCCGCATCGCCGCCGGGCACGACGAGCCAGGCAGGAGCCGACGCGGGAGCACGTTCGTCGAGGCCTTGCGGTGTCGGGGGATCGCGTGTGGGGCTCGCGCTTCAGGATCGGCACGTCTCAGTCAGGACATGCTCAAGTCAGGACATACTCGTGCAGGTCCCCGACCGTGCCGTGCCAATCGCATCGGCCGCACGCCACCGCCGTACCGGCGTCCCAGGCAGCGTCACCCAGCGCCTCGTCGATCACCCGCAACTCGTCCTCGGCCGCGTCCACCACCACGTCCACGAAGACCTCGACGGACGTCAGGATGCGGACGCGTTCGGCTCCGCAGGCGGGGCAGAGGGACTTGTGCTGTTGAGGTTCGGTGGGGAGGGACGACGCGGCCATCACGATGCTCCTGGTGTACCAGAGGGCGTCTTACAGACTTCTTATCCTCCGTCTTGGCCTCGCGGGGACCGCACCGATGGGTGTGGTGCCGGGAGCGGGACTCGAACCCGCATGCCCTGGCGGGCTGCAGATTTTAAGTCTGCTGCGTCTACCGATTCCGCCATCCCGGCACGCACCTCGGAGTGTAGCGGAGCCTCGCGCCGCACGCGGCGACCCGGACCCCTCGAGGCCCAGCGCATGTCAGGACGCTGCCCCTCCATCGGGCGTACCATGCGGCCGAGGAGCGCGCTACACGCTCGGCGCTCCGCCCACCCACAAGCCGCGGGGGCCCGGCCGGACGGGACGGCTTCCGCGCCGCCGGGGTGTACTGCGCGCCGGCGTTGGGAGCCGGTTCCGCGTCGCGCGGCATCGGCGCCGATCCGGAAAGGAGCGTTCCCTTGACACCCACCGACACCTTCCTGAAGGCTCGCGACTTCCTGCTCCGCGAGCGAGAGGACTACGACGCCGCCTACAACGGCTTCGCCTGGCCCGAGCTCGACCGCTTCAACTGGGGGCTGGACTGGTTCGACGTCCTCGCCAGGAACAACGAGAGGACCGGCCTGCACGTCGTGAACGACGACGGCGGCGACGTCCGCCTGTCGTTCGCCGAACTGGCCGAGCGCTCCTCGAAGCTCGCGGGTTTCCTGCAGGCGCAGGGCGCCCGTCGAGGCGACCGCGTGCTGCTCATGCTCCCCAACGTGGCGCCGCTCTGGGTGGTGATGCTGGCCTCCATCAAGCTGGGCACGGTTCTCATCCCCGCGACCACGTTGCTGACGGCCGACGACCTGCGTGATCGGGTCGGCCGGGGGCGCGTGCGCCACGTCATCACCGACGACGCCGGCGCCGAGAAGGTCGCGGCCGTGGACGGCGACTTCACCCGCATGGTGGTGGGCAGCCCGCGGCCCGGCTGGCTGAGTTACGACGACGCCCTGTCGTGGAGCGGGGCGTTCGCGCCGGAAGGGGAGACGCGCGTCGGCGACCCCATGCTGCTGTACTTCACTTCGGGCACCACCTCGAAGCCGAAGCTGGTGCTCCACACCCACCAGAGCTACCCGGTCGGCCACCTCTCGACCATGTACTGGATCGGTCACCTGGAGGGGGATGTGCACTGGAACATCAGCTCGCCGGGCTGGGCCAAGCACGCCTGGAGCAACTTGTTCTCCCCCTGGAACGCCGGCGCTACGGTGTTCGTATACAACTACGAGCGCTTCGATGCCGCGAAGGCGCTCGAAGCCCTGGTACGGCACGAGGTGAGCTCGTTGTGTGCGCCTCCCACCGTGTGGCGATTGCTGTTCCGCGAAGACCTCGCTTCCTACCCGGTGAAGCTCCGCGAGCTGGTGGGCGCGGGCGAGCCGATGAATCCGGAGATCATCGCTTCGGTGCACAAGGCGTGGGGCATCACCCTGCGCGACGGCTACGGCCAGACGGAGACGACGGCGCAGGTCGGCAACACGCCGGGCCAGCCGGTGAAACCGGGATCGATGGGTCGACCCTTGCCCGGCTACCGCGTGACCCTGCTCGGTCCCGACGGTCAGGTCGGCGTTCCCGAAGGGGAGATCTCCCTGGACCTCGACCCCGCGCCGTTGGCGCTGATGGACGGTTACATGGACGACCGGGAGCGGACGGCGGCCGCGACGCAGGGCGGGTACTACCGCACCGGCGACGTCGCCTCGGTGGACGACGACGGCTACTACTGGTACGTCGGCCGCGCGGACGACGTCTTCAAGAGCTCGGACTACCGCATCAGCCCGTTCGAGCTCGAGAGCATCCTCATCGAGCACCCGGCGGTGCAGGAGGCGGCGGTGGTACCGAGCCCCGACCCCGTGCGCCTGTCGGTCCCCAAGGCGTTCGTGACGCTTTCGGCCGAGCGCGCGGCCGACCGCGAGACGGCGCTCGACATCTTCCGCTTCATCCGGGGGCGCATGGCGCCCTACCTGCGCGTGCGGCGCCTACAGTTCGGATCGCTGCCCAAGACCATCTCCGGCAAGATCCGCCGGGTCGAGCTGCGGCGCGACGAGCACGCCCACAGCGGCCAGTCGCGAGCGCAAGCCGAGTTCTGGGAGGAAGACTTCCCGGAACTGAAGCACGAAGCGTAGGGAACCAGGGGGCGGCCGCGCTTCACGCGCGGCCGCCTGCATGACACACGACGCCTTCGGGGCTGGTGGCCGGCTCAGGCCACCGCCGCCGTGGCAAGGAGCATCCGGGCCTCGCCCAGGTCGCGGGCCCGGCGTTCCTCGTCCCAGCCGAGTTCGCCTGCGAGCAGCTCGGACACGCGCTCCAACGCTCTCGCCGCCGCCGCCTCGTCGAGCATGCCGAGGCGCATCCGGCGCCACAACACGTCACCGGTGCTGCGCGCGTACTCGTGGCGGGCCACGTAGACGACCTCGGCCTCGAGGTAGGGGTGACCGTCGACCAGGCGACCGGCGTGGCCGTCGTTGGCGAGCGCTGCGACCTCCGAGGCGAAGCCGCCGTAGGCGCGGTTGAGGTAGCTCGCGACGTCGGCGTCCAGCGCGAAGCTCTCCTGCAGGGCGCCCGCGCCCTGCGCGCTGAAGCCCTCGGCACCGACCAGCAGGAGCGTGGCGGTTCCGCTCGCGGCACGGGGCGAGAGGCCGCCCACACGGACGGCTTCGTTGACGGCGTCGACCGCCATGCGCCGGTAGGTGGTCCACTTGCCGCCGGCGATGGTGACTAGTCCCGCCGGGCCCACGTTGACGATGTGGTCGCGTGACAGGCCGGCGGTGTCGGCGGCCTCGGGGTCCGAGACGAGGGGCCTCAGGCCCGACCAGGCGGCCTTTACGTCGGCGCGCGTCACCGGCACGTCGAAGTAACGCTCCACGTGACGGAGCACGTAGGCGATCTCCTCTTCGTGTGCCCGCGGCTCCTCTTCTATCGCCGCCTCGTTGTCGGTGGTGCCGACCAGCGTGTGGCCGAGCCAGGGCAGCAGGAAGAGCACGCGCCCGTCCTCGGTCTGGGGGATGAGCAGGCCCGTGGCGGGAGGGGAGAAGCGCCTGTCCAGCACGATGTGGATGCCGGAGCTTGCCGTCACCATCGGCCGCGCGTCGGCGCTCTCCATGCGCCGCACGCTGTCGGTGAACGGTCCGGTGGCGTTGACGACCGCCCTTGCCGGCACCTCGAAGCGCTCGCCCGTGAGCCGGTCGAAGAGCGACGCTCCGCTCACGCGACCCCCTCGCTGCAGGAGGTCCTCCACGGCGACGTAGTTCGCGACGACGGCACCCTCGCGCGCGGCCGTGAGGCCGATGGCGACGTTCATGCGGGCGTCGTCGAACTGACCGTCGTAGTACAGCACCCCTCCGCGGAGCCCCTGGTGCTTGAGCATGGGGAAGCGCTGCAGCGCCTCCTTGGCGTCCACGAAGCGGCTGGGCCGGAGGTTGGAGCGGCCCGCAAGCCAGTCGTAGAGTTTCAGGCCTGTGAGGTAGTAGGGGACCTCGAGCCAGTTGTACAGCGGCGTGACGATCGGCAGCGGGTCGCTGAGGTGCGGCGCGATGCGCAGCAGGACCGCGCGCTCGTGCAAGGCGTCGCGCACCAGGTTGAACTGCGAGCGGTCGAACTGCTTCACCGCCTTCTCCAGGTAGCGCACGCCGCCGTGGATGAGCTTGGTGCTGCGACTGCTGGTCCCGCTCGAGAAGTCGCCTCGCTCGACCAGCGCCACCTTCAGGCCGCGCGTCGCGGCGTCGAGAGCCACGCCCGTCCCCGTCGCGCCCCCGCCGATCACGAGCAGGTCGAAGGCGCCGTCATCGGCCCGCAGACGGGCCAGCTGCTCCTCGCGATCGGGCCATGTCGGCCTCATGCTTCCACCCACTTTCCGGCGCGCTCCAACGCGCGCCTCCAGTCGTGCAGGAGGCCCTCGCGACGGGCAGCCGCCATGCCGGGTTCGAAACGCCGGTCCACCGTCCAGTGGCTCGCGAGCTCCGCCTCTCCCGACCAGAAGCCCACCGCCAGCCCGGCCAGGTAGGCCGCGCCGAGCGCCGTCGTCTCCGTGATGGTCGGACGCACCACGGGTATGCCGAGGATATCGGCCTGCAGCTGCATCAGCAGATCGTTGCGGGCCGCTCCGCCGTCGACGCGGAGCTCGCGGATCGGCGCCCCGCTGTCGGACTGCATCGCCTCGACGACGTCGGCCACCTGGAACGCGATCGCTTCCAGGGCGGCCCGCGCGAGGTGGCCAGCGCTGCTGCCGCGCGTGAGTCCCACCACGGTGCCCCGCGCGTAGGCGTCCCAGTGCGGGGCTCCCAGGCCTGCGAAGGCGGGCACCAGGTAGACGCCCCCGTTGTCGGGGACGCTGCCCGCGAGCGCTTCGACCTCCGAGGCCGAGCGGATCAGCCCCAGCCCGTCACGCAGCCACTGCACCACCGCTCCCGCCATGAAGATGCTCCCTTCGAGCGCATAGGCGAGCGAGCCGCCGACGTCCCAGGCAACGGTCGTGAGCAGGCGGTTGGCCGAACGCGTCGGCTCGGAGCCGGTGTTGAGCACCAGGAAGCAACCGGTTCCGTAGGTGTTCTTGACCTGCCCCTTCTCGAAGCAGGCCTGGCCGAAGGTGGCCGCCTGCTGATCGCCGGCCATGCCGGCCAGAGGGACGCCCGCGAGGCCGCCCTCGCGGATGGTGCCGTAGACCTCGGCGCAGGAGCGCACCTCGGGCATCATGGCGCGCGGGATGCGAAGGCGCTCCAGCAGGACGTCGTCCCAGTCCCGCTCATGGATGTTGAAGAGCATGGTGCGGCTGGCATTGGAGATGTCGGTGAGGTGGAGCTCGCCGCCGCTCAGGCGCGCGGCGAGCCAGCTGTCGATCGTGCCGAAGGCGACTTCACCGCGCTCGGCGCGCTCGCGCAGGCCGTCCACGTGATCGAGCAGCCAGGCGAGTTTGCTGGCCGAGAAGTAGGCGTCGAGCACCAGGCCGGTCCGTGCCTGCACCTCGTCCTCGAAACCGTCGACGCGCAGGGCATCGATGAGGCCGGCGGTCCTGCGGTCCTGCCACACGATGGCGTTGTGCACGGGCCGCAGGGTCTTCCGGTCCCACACCACGGTGGTCTCACGCTGATTGGTGATGCCGGCAGCGGCGACGTCCTCGGCGCGGATGCCTGCGCGCGCCAGCACTTCGCCGACCACGGCTGCCTGCGAGGACCAGATCTCGGTGGGGTCGTGCTCCACCCAGCCCGGCCGAGGGTAGTGTTGCTCGAACTCCCGCTGCGCCAGCGCGCGGATGGTGCCGCCGTGGTCGAACAGGATCGCGCGCGAACTGGTCGTTCCCTGGTCCAGCGCAACAACGAACTCGGGCACCTTTCACCTCCTGGGCGTTTGCGCCGCCCGCGGCCCCCCGCACCGCCCCTTGCGCGCGGCGGGCCCCCTCGACCGCCGTCAGGCGCCCAACAGGTCTCGCAGCCGCAGGCGGGCGTAGTCGCGATCGCCGTCCAGGGCCCGCTCGAGGGCTCCCTGCCGGCGCGGCAGAAGACGACCGCGACCGTGGACCCGTGACTCGTGGCGGCCGACACCGAAGCGCTCCAGGAACGCTTCGGTGATCGCCTGCGTCGGCAACGCGCGTGTCGAGAACGCCTCGAGCGAGAGCTTGTGCAGCGCTGGGAAGGCGTGCAGACAAACGTGCGCCTCCGCCCCCACCAGCGCCGCGCTGATCCCGCCACCGTCCCGCGCGTGAAGGACCCGCACGGGGCCGGCGCCGGATTCGCCCATCAGGTCGAGGATCGCCTCGAGCGCGGCCGCGATCCGGGGCTCCTCGGCGAGCCGTACGCTGTCGGCGCGGAAACCGTCGAGGATCAGATGCGTGCCGTATCCGAGGGTGTCGTATCCGTTCACCGCGCCCAGCCTACCATGAGGCGCGCCCCGGGCAGGGGGCAAAAGGCCCGCCTGAGACGGGATTCAGGGTGTTCCCGAGGGCGCGGCGCCGGTGATCGACTTCACGGCTTCGCGCAGCGAGGCCGTGACGTCGCTGTCTTGCGAGGCGAGGATGCTTGCGAGTGCCCGGTCCATCGGACCCCACACCGCCCCCATGGCGGGGGCGTTGGGGATCGCCTGGGCGTCGGCCAGAGCCGCCCCGAAGCCCGCGATCACCGCGTTGTCCTGCACCTTCGAGAGCGCCACGTTCGAAGCCGGCACGAGACCCGCGCGCCGCGCGAGGGCGGCCTGGGCGTCGGCCGTGGTGAGCCACTTGGCGAGGTTCGCCGCCCCCACCGGGTCCGGGCTGTAGTGGTTCAGCAGCACCCCGTCGACGTTCATGAAACCGCTGAAGGGTGTACCGTCCGCCAGCGGAGGCATGGGCGCGACGGCGACCGGGACGCCCGCTGCGCGTATCGCCGGGATCGCCCACGGGCCGTCGAAAGTCATGGCGAGGTTGCCTTCCAGGAACAGCTTGCGAAGCGAGGCGTAGTCGCTGCCTTCGGGCACCAGAGCGTCGTCGAAACGCAACGCTTTCAGGGCGTGGGCGCCGGCGACCGCCGCGGCGCCGGCGAGCTCGACCTGTCCGGGGTCGATCTCGCCCCCGGCCGTGCGGCCGAACACGGCGCCGCCGAAGGTGTGGAACCAGGCGTAGCTGTAGTAGAAGTTGGCGATGTCGAAGGCGAAGCCGTAGTGCCCGTCGCCGGTGAGCGACCTCGCGAGCGCCACCAGCTCGGGGTAGCTCGACGGCATGTGCGGCACCAGGTCGGTGTTCACGATGAGGGCGGGCCCCTGCACCGACAGCGGTAGCCCGTAGAGCGTGCCGTGGTAGCGGAAGGCGCGCTGCGCCTGGTCGCTGAGCTCCGACAGGTATCGGGCCGTGGCAAAGCTCCCCACGTCGGCCAGGATGCCGGCATCGGCCAGCGCCGAGAACTGATCCTGGGGAACGCCCACGAAGACGTCGGCCGCGCCGCCCTTGGACGCCTCGGTCATGGCTCCCTGCTTGATCTCCCCGAGCTTGCGTGCGACCACCTTCACCGGCTTGCCGAAGGCCTGCTGGTAGGAGGTCGCCTCGCTCCTCAACCAGGCGAGCGCGGGGCCCTGGTAGGTGGTCCACACCGTCAGTCCCTGCGCCGTGGCGGGCCCCGTCAGCACGCCGAGCAGCAGCAACAGCGCCAGCGGCCGGCCGAGCCGGCCCGCGCGCCCGAACCGCACGCGCCGAGGGGCGATGGTGCGACGCGTCGCTGGGCGGCGTCGCGCCGGAAGGGGGGAGGGCGGGAGCACGCTCACCCCTTCAGCCTAGCCCGAGAACCCGCGGCCGCGCGCCCCGCCGCGGCGGGCCTCCGGCGGCCCGAGAAGCGCTCAGGACGCCCGCCTCTGGGTGGAGCGCGCCTCCCTCAGGGCGGTGCGCCGGTCGCGCTCGGGCCCGGCCAGTCGGTAACGGCCGGCGGGCGTGCGCAGCACCACACCGCGCATCTCGAGCGTGGTGAGGCCGGAGAGCGCTGCGGCCACGGGGAGGCCTGCGCTTGCCGATACCTCGTCGACCGTGGCCTCCTCGAAGCCGTACAGGGCCGCGAGCAGTCGGTCCTGCGCCGGCCCGATGGGCGGCGAGGCGGAAAGACGCCGCCGGGGGGGTGCGCCCGGCCCGGCACGGAAACGGAACAGCACGTCCTCGTGCTCGGTGAACAGCAGCGCGCCGTCACGAACCAGGCGCAGCGTGCCGGCGACGCTGGGGTCGCCGGGACGACCGGGGCAGGCGAAGACGTCGCGGTGTTGCCTGCGGGCGTGCTCGGCGGTGCTGTTCGCGCCCGACCGCAGACCTGCCTCGACCACCACCAGGAGCCGCGACAGACCGCTCACGAGACGGTTGCGCTCGGGGAAGAGGTGGCGCTCCGGCCGGACCTCGGGCGGGTGCTCGCTGAGCACGCCGCCCCCCGAACGCACGATGCGGCGCGCGAGGGATCGGTGCGTCGGCGGGTGCAGGTAGCGGTGCCCGCCGCCGAGCACAGCCACGGTCGGGCCACCGCCGTCGAGCGCCCCTTCGTGAGCGGCCCCGTCGATCCCCAGCGCGAGGCCGGAAACGACGACGACATCGAGCGCGGCCAGCGAGGCGGCCAGCTCGCGCGCCAGCGCGAGGCCGCGCCCCGTGGGCCGGCGCGTACCGACGATGGCGGCGGCGCGTACCCGGTGCGCGGGCCGCGACAGTGCCGCGGGAAGCGTCCCCCACAGGTAGAGCAGTGCTGGCGGGGCCTCGTCGTCGAGCCACAGCGGGGCGGGGTAGCGCGGGTCGTCCCAGCAGACCACCTCGAGGCCGGCGGCGCGGAAGCTGCGGACGCGCCGGGCCGCCGATCGGAGGTCGAGGAGGTGAGGGACCCGGTGGAAGAGCGCCCGCGGGAAGCGGGCCGGCGGGTCGGCCCGCTGGCGCGCCGCGTCGATACCGGCGGCCACCGTGCCGAAGGCGTCGCGCAGCTGTAGCAGACGCCCTGCGCCGACACCGTCGGCCTCGAGCGCTGCGAGCGTCAGCACGGCGGGATCGGTCATGCACCATGCTGCCGCGTCGACCGCCGGTGCGCCGCTCGCGCGGCGGCCGGCGCCGGGTCGAGGTAGGCTCGGGCCCGCACGTCCAGCACGGGCCGAGGCGCCTCAGGCCAGTTTCCAGCGGCTCCCCTCGGGGGTGTCCTCGATCTCGATCCCCAGCGCCTCGAGCCGTTCACGCATACCGTCGGCGGTGTCGAAATCGCGACGGGCACGAGCATGTTGACGCTCTTCGAGGAGCATACCGACCAGTCCATCCATCACGTCGCGCGCCTGTCCCGCCGCCGCCGGCTCCGCGGGGATACCGAGCACACCGTCGAGCAGGTCGTCGAAGAAGCCGCGCGCGGCCACGCGGTAGGCATCCGTCGCGCCCTGTTCGACGCGGCGGTTGATCTCTCGCGCTCCGTCGAAGAGCGCGGCCAGAGCCTGCGGGGTGTTGAGGTCGTCGTCCATCGCCTCGGCGAAGCGCGCGCGTAGGCCGTCGAAGGCGCCCGCCTCCGGCTCGACTTCGGCGTCCTCGGCCACCTGGCGGTAGGTGTCGCGCAGGCGCTTCAGGCCCTGCGCCGACGCCGTCAGGCTGGCATCCGAGAAGTCGGAGACGCTCCGGTAGTGCGAGCGCAGCAGATGGAAGCGGATGGCCACGGGATCGTAGCGCTCGAAGAGCTGCGAGAGGGTCACGAAGTGGTTCTTCGACTTGGCCATCTTCTCGCCCTCGAGCGTGATCATGTTCCAGTGCAGCCACACGCGCGCGAACGGCTTGCCGGCCGCGCGCGCCTGTGCGAGCTCGCACTCATGGTGCGGGAAGATCAGGTCGAGCCCGCCGCCGTGGATGTCGAACTCGTCGCCGAGGTACTTGGTGCTCATCACCGAGCACTCGATGTGCCAGCCCGGGAAGCCCTCGCCCCAGGGGCTCGGCCAGCGCATGATGTGCCCTTCCTCCGCCTTCTTCCAAAGCGCGAAGTCGCGCGGGTCGTCCTTGTCCGAGCGCACCTCGACGCGCGTTCCCTCCATCAGCTCGTCCGGGTCGCGACCGGACAGCTCGCCGTAGGGCTCGAACGCGGAGACGTCGAAGTAGACGTTGCCATCCTTCCGGTAGGCGAAGCCGCGGTCGAGCAGGGCGCGGGTGAGCTCGATCTGCTCGATGATGTGCCCCGAGGCGCGGGGGACGACGTCCGGGCGCCGCACGTTGAGGCGTGCCATGGCGTCGAAGTAGGCCCAGAAGTATTTCTCGGCGACCTCCATGGGCTCGAGCCGTTCGAGCTGCGCACGCTTCTGAAGCTTGTCCTCGCCCTCCTCGACGTCGGACAGGTGGCCGACATCGGTCACGTTCGACACGAAACGCACGCCGTAACCGCTGTGCTCGAGCCAGCGCCGCAGCACATCGAACACGATCGGCCCGCGGGCGTGCCCCAGGTGCGGTTCGGAGTAGACGGTGGGGCCGCACATGTAGATGCCGACCCGGCCGGGAACCACCGGCTCGAAGGCTTCCTTGTTGCGGGTGAGGCTGTTGTAGAACTCAAGCGCCATGGCACTCCTCACAGGAGAGCGGGCAGGGACGCGCCCGCGAACACGCTGGACTGTCGAAGGGACCGAGGGTCAGGCGGTGTGACGCAGACATCGCGGCAGGTGGATCATCGTCACCGACGTCGGCATGGAACCGAGTGTAGCACGGGGCCGCGCCGCTTCGAAGGGTAGACTGGACGGCCGTGGGCTACCGGACGTTGCGACGCGTGGGCGAACATCAGGACGAGGTCATGGGATCGCGCTTCCTGGCCACGGTCGCCCCCGTTGCCGACGCGGCGGAAGCCCTTGCGCTGCTGGCGGCGCAGCGAGCCGCCCACGAAGGCGCCAGCCACCACTGCTGGGCCTATCGCGTGGGAGACGAGCAGCGCTTCTCCGACGACGGCGAACCGGGCGGCACCGCCGGGCGCCCCATGCTCGAGGTGTTCCTCAAGCGCGACCTCGATCGCGTGGCGGCCGTGGTGGTGCGCTACTTCGGCGGACGCAAGCTCGGCGCCGGCGGTCTGGCGCGGGCCTACGGAGGCGCCGTGGCGCGTGCGGTCCAGGCGGCCGGCGAGCGCGACGTGGCCTCCACCGTGGCGCTCGTGATCCGCGCGCCGTTCGCCTTCGTCGACACCGTCTTGCGCGAGCTCGATGCGCTTCCCGGGGTCCGGCGCCAGGACCCCGCCTTCGGGCCGGAGGGCGTGCGGGTCGCCCTGACGGTGCCGGACGAGCAGGCGACCGCCCTGGAACGGCGCCTCGCGGAGCTCACCCGTGGCGAGGCGCGCTACGACGACCCGGGCGCCGAGCCGGAACCATGACGGCCCGACGCCGTTCCATGGACGTTCGCTGAAGCGGCCGCTACCTTCCGGGGGCGCCGCCGGTGGCAGCATGGTGGCGTGAAGCACTTTCGCATCGGCACCCTGACCCTGGCCTTCGCGGCCCTCACGTGGGCTCTCGTCGCGTGCGCTCCCGCCGCCACCCGCGCCGACCGGCCCCTGGTCGCCGTGCTCAACGGGCCCGCCGACGGCCGCATCGCCGGCAGCGCCGCGCTGCTGGTGACCGAGATGCAGGCGCAGGGGCCGCTGCCGTTCAGCTTCGTCAACGAGGCGGCTATGCGCTTCGCGGAAGGGCACAACGACCTCTTCCACGACCGCGCGATCCCCGCCGCCGCTCGCATCGCCCGCAGCTACGGGGCCCCCTACGCCGTGCTGATCGGCGCCCCCGGCATGACGCGTGACGTCAAGGTGTCCACCGACGGCAGCGCCCGCCGGGTGGACGTCACCCTGCGGGTACAGGCCGTGGTCGTCGACGCCTCGTCGGGCAACGTGCTCGCCACGTTCGAGTCCCCGCTGATGCAACGTGCGCGCCAGGAGAGCACCGCCGACGCCTTGCCCGCTCTGCAGCGCGACCCCGACGCGCAGGCGCTGCGCGACCAGGGCGTGCGCGACGTGGCGCCAGCCGTGGTGGGCGCGCTGCATCACGCCTTGCTGGCTCCCGCCAGCGGGTCCTGAGGGGCGGCGTTCCGAGGCTCAACGGAAGTAGCGGCGGATGACCTCCTGGTACTCGAGCGGAACGTCCCCTTCGGTGAGCGCCTGCTCTGCCGCCCGCCGGTAACTGTCGATCGACGTGCCGGGCGGCAGGGTGACGTCCTTGGATCCCGGAAGGCGCAGCGAGCCGCTGGCGCTCTGCTCGCCCGGGCGCAGCTCTCCGGGCAGGAACTGCGGCGCCTGCCCCGCCCCCTGGGCGGCGGAGCCGTTGGGGCCGGGGGCGCCCGGCTGGTTGCCGCCGGTTCCCGTGCCCCCGGCGTCCTGGGCGCCGGGAAGCGTCCCGCCGTCGGCCGCGCCGGGCTGGCGCTGTCCGCCGGCGGTGCCCGACGCACCGCCTCCGTCGGGCGGCGCAGCCGGCGCGGCGCCCTGCTGCGAGCTCGGTCCCGACGCGGTCCCGTCGCCCGGTTGCTGCCCCTGGCCGCCCGAGGCCCCGGTCGCACCCGACGACGGCGGGCTGGAGCCGGCCGGCGGCGCGGGGGAGGCCGAAGTGTTCGGCGACGAAGCGCTCCCGGCCCCCTGCCCGTCAAGGTTGCCGTTCCCGTTGGGGTGGGACGAGCCGGCGCCCGCGCCCTGGCCCGCCGCAGCGCCGTCCGACGCAGCGCCGTTCGGGGGAGCGCCCGTGCCTCCGGCGGCGCCACTCGCGGCGGAGCCCCCACGGGCCGCGCCGGGACTCGGCGTACCTGGGGCCGCCGTGCCGTCGCTCTGTGCTCCGGCGCTCTGTGCGCCGTCGGTCACCGGACCGGCCGGACCCGGGGGTGCGGCGCCGGCCGGCGCCGAAGGCCGCAACGTCCGAAGGTAGTTCGACAGCACCTGCTGGTCGTTGGCACGCCCCCCCGCGCCCTCGCCCGCCGCTGCGTCGGAAGCGGCGCCCGACGTGCTGCCGCTGTCCGCGGCCCGCCCCCGTTGCGGCGCCCTCGCCGGCGGCGGCGGAGCGCTCTGCGGCGTGGGCCTCTCCGGCGCGGCGGCCTGCGGCGTTGCCGCCTGCGGGGGGCTCGCCGACGGGGCCGCTCCCGGCATCGACCGGCTCGCCAGCGGGAACAGGAGCAGCGCCAGCGCGGCCGCCAGCAGCGGGAGCCACCACGCCGGTAGATCGGGCGGCCGCACGTCTCGAACGCTGTCTACGGCACGGGCCCGGACTGCCTCCGCGAACGCCGTCCCGTCGGAACCGGCCTCGATCTCGAGGGCCGTCTCGTAGCTCAACCCGGCACGTTGCCGGATGTAGCGCAGGGCGCGCGGGCGATGGTCCCCGACGGGGAACAGCGCCCCGACGAGGAAGGCGCCGAGCAGGACGGCTCCCTGCAGCCACGTCGACGCTCCCGCGGCGGCCGCGACCAGCGACGCCAGCAGGGCGGCCGCGCTGCCGCGCAGCAGCCGCGCGCTCCAGGCGTTGCGGCCGGCGATGCGGGCATGCAAGGCGAAGGTTTGCTCCACGGTGGGGCGGCTCGCCCGTTGGCGCCGGCTGGGACGGATCATCCGCGCTCCTTCGCGTCTCCCCGACGGCGCTGGGCGGGCCGCGCAGGGCGCGCCAGCCAGGCGGCCGTTGCGGCCGCGAGGGCGGCCATGGCGCCGAGGTGCACCAGGGACACGTGCAACGCGGCCGTCAGCGGGTTGAACACGTCGATGCCGAGGCGCACGTCGGCCCAGATGCCGGCGACGAGCAGCCCCGGGACCAGCAGCGGGAGCAGCGCCCCGATCCGCGCCCATGCCGCCGCCCGGCCGAGCGCCAGGCCCACGCCGAAGTACGCCAGCGTCGCCGGGAAGGGGAGGAGGCTCGACCACCACCACGGCACGGCCGGGTAGCTGGCCGCGTAGGTCGCGACGTCGAAGGGCGCGGAGAGCCCCACGAACATGAGCATCGCACCCGCTGTTGCGCGCCGGCTGTAGGTGCTCGCACGGGTCTCGGCCGCGCCGTAGCCCAGCGCCGCAAGCGACAGCAGCACCATGCGCGCCTGCGCGAGCGCGAACCACGCCTCGTTGCTTTCGCCGGCGCCGGGCCAGCGCACCGCCAGCACGAACAGCTGAGCGGCCAGGAACAGCGCCAGCGCCTGCAACATGTCGGCGCTCCGAAGCCGGTCGGTGACGAGGGTGAACACGTTCGGCCCCTGGCCGGCGCGGGTCATGGCCGGCCTCCCGGCAGCCCTGCCAGCGGCGGCAGGGCGACCCACACCGCCTCGGGGGCCTGCGCGAGCGCCGTGCCGCGGGGCAGGCGTGCCGCCAGGCGCGCCAGCGGGGCCGGCAACCCGCCCTCCTCGCCGGGCGCGGGGGCTCGCGTCACGCCCGCCGCGAGGTCGGGCTGGCGGCCCAGGCCGAGCACGTAGACGTCGCGCAGGGGGGTGTGGCCGTCGTTGATGAGCTGCCCATCCTGGAAGCGCAGGGACGCGGGCCGCAGGGCCGGTCGAACGGCGACCGCCACCGCGTGCCAGCGCGGGAGCTCGACGTGCGTGGTGCCGTCGTCGACCGAGTAGGGGATCGGCGTGAGCGGGCGGCCGGCGCCTTCCAGGCTCACCACGCCCGACGGCAGGGTGAGCCGCTCGTCGACCTTCAGGGCGAGGGCGAGCTCTCCGCCGCCCACCAGCACGGTGCGGGACGCATCGAGCTCCGGCGAGGCGGGGCGCAGCAGCCGCCACCCGGCGACCGAAACCATCAGTGCCAGCACGAGGCCCGCGGCCAGCCCGGGCGCGCCGCCGAAGCGCAGGCCCAACAGTGCCGCCAGGACGTAGGCCGCGGCCAGCGACAGCACCAGGGGCTGGCTCGGGGTGGGCGGAGGGTGAACGAGCCGGTCGGCCGCCAGCGCCTGCACCAGGCCCGAGCGGTCCTGCGGATTCCAGGCCGCGAGGCGCGCGCGCACCGCTGCGGGATCGTCGGCAATGCGCATCACCACGCCCGCGCCGAGACGGTGGCTGCCGGCCGCCGCCAGCCGGGCGAGCCCGGCCTGGCTGGCGGGCAGCGCGCCGGCCAGCAACACCTGGACCCCCCCGGCGGCGGCGGCCGCGATCGACTCGGCCCGGGGTGCGGCGGCGCTGCCGTCGAGCAGGATCGTGCGCACCCCGTCGAAGGCGGCCGCCCTGGCCGGCAGATCGGAGGCCGCCACGTCGACGAGGCGGGCGTCGGCCCCGAAGGCGCTGCGCCAGCTCCCCGGCGAGCTCGAGAGCACCACCTGCAGGGGCCTGGCGTCGGCGTCCGCGGCGCCGAGGCTGCCGCTGGCCAGCACCGAACGCCCGCTCGCGAGCGTCCAGCTGAGCGAACGGAAGGTGGGCACGTAGAGGTCGTCCTGGAACACCGTCACGCCGCTGCCTCCGGGAACGGAGGCGCTGTAGCGCACGATGCGCGGGCCCTCCAGCAGCGAGCCCTCGTCGATGCGGAGTCGGAGCACGCTCGGCGCCGCGTCGCGCACCGTCACCTGGACCGGGTTCCAGGCATCGGCCACGAGGTGGCCGCCCAGCCCCAGCTCGACCTGGGCCCGGCCGGTCTGCGCGGCAGCGTGGCCTGCAAACAAGGCGACCGCCAGGGCGACGACCCGCAGCAGCGCGGCAGGGACTGCGCCACGGCGCCTGACGGCCGGCACGGCGAACGCGACGTTCATGTGCCTGGAGTATACGAGCCCGCCCCGCCGCGCCGCGTGGCGGCGGCTCACGTCGGGGTCAGGGGCCCGAGCGGCTGGCCACGGGCTGCCTGGCGCGCACCACGATGGCGCTCACGACCTTGCGTTCGAAGGTCCGGTTGAGCGGTTTGCCGTCGGCGACGAGCGTCGCGCTCGAGCCGCTGTCGAGCCGCATGGCGTCGCGCGCACCGAGCCGCAGGAAGAGCGGCACCAGGTCCGACGCCCGCATCGACTGGGCCACCACCAGCAGCACCGTGCCGTCGGGTTTGACGCCGATCGCCGATTGCTGCGTCACCGCGTCGAGGATGCGCTGGCCGGTGGCGAAGCCCTCCGCCTGGGGGTCGAAGGCGGACTGGCCGTTCTTCACGAGCAGCGGGCCCGCCTCCACCACGTACGGCGCGGCCTGGAACGGCGCCGGCTGGAGCTGCAGGTTCAGCGCGACGGACGCGCCGGCGTCGACGAGCGCCAGCGTCCGCTGGTCGGGCGGGTACACCAGGGCGAACCCCGCCGGGGGTACGCTCCGCGGTCCGACACGGTTGCCCAGGACGACGCCGCGCTGCGCGGTGATCACGCCCATGCGTGGGTCCCCGACCAGGGCTCCCGCTGCCGTCGCCAGTCCGAAGTCACCGTTGCCCGTCTCGCCCACGTCGACGGTGCGGCCGTTCACCTGCAGGCTGAGGTGCGCGTGGAGACGTGCGATGGTCGCGCCGCCGGGCGAGAAGGCCACCGCCGCGCGGCTCCGGGTGGGGAGCGACAGCATCCCGAAATCGACGCGCAGCATCCCCACGGCCGCGAAGGTGCTCGGATCGAAGTACCCCGCGTTGATGCCGGCGACCGCGCCCGACGCCAGCTGCGTGAGCGTCCTGGGCTCGCGACTGGCCCCCACCACGCGCAGCTCGGCGTCGCCGGGCGCGACCGAGATCAGGTGCACCACGCTGCTGCCGGACGAGGAGGGCGCGTTGTAGCGCCGGTAGCGGACGCCGGGCGCCAGCGTGCGCTCGATCGCCGGCAGCTCCGCCTGCTTCTGGGGAACGATGTCGATCACCACGCGGGTGGGGTTCGCCAGCGGGAACACCTTGTAGTGGAAGGCCGGACCGCTGATGCTCGCGCGGACGCCCCCCGCCTCGGGATCCACCGCCACCTCGACCCCGTGGTAGGGGTCGGGCGAGGAAGCAGGGAGCAGCATGGGGGGGAGATGCAGCGTCAGAGGGTTGCCGCTGGCGACGTCGCCCTCGCGCTGGAGCCCGCTCACGGCGCTCTCCGGCAGGTCCCGCACGTCGAGCACCACGCGCACGTCGCCGTTGCCTCCGAAACGCACGTCCGCCAACCTCGGCAGCGACACGCCCAGCGCGTCGAGCACGGAGCCGTCGACCAGCACGCCGTCGGGGGACTGCTGTGGAGGATCGGCGCGCACGTTGCCCAGCCAGCCCAGGCCCTCGACGTAGGTGAGCTCGGTGCCGCCGTAGCTCAGTCGGATGGCGCCGTCCGTGACGTGGACGGAGGCTCCGGGCAGACGGTAGAGGGTAGCCGTCTGCGCCCACGCGGCCCCCGTCGAAACGAGCAGCAGCGTCAGCGCAGCGAGGAGGAGGGAGCGAGGGTAGGTCACCGACGCCCCGAGTCTTGCAGGTCGGAACGGCAGCTTGATGAGACGGGGCTTCAGAGTGCGTGGAAGAGCTCGAGCAGCGGCTCCACGCCGACCGGCGCGCCGAGCACGTGGCTGAGGCCGAGGCCGATGGCGTAGGCGTCGAGGTCGCGCCGGTTGAAGGTGAGCGCGCCGACGCTCATGGCGCGCTTGCGCAGGGCCGATACCGGCTCGGGCAGCAGATCCAACAGGGTCAGGTGGGGGCCGAGCAGGGCCGCCGGCACGCGCACCGAGGCGTCGATGCGGACCAGCAGGTCGGCCCGCTCCAACAGCGTGGGCACCAGCGGGTCCTGCGCGGCCCGGGCCACGACCGACATGCCGGCCGCCAGGTCGGGCAGGGTACGTTCGGCGTCTGCGGGGCTTTCGGCGAGCACCGAGAGCGAGGCCGCCCCCAGGCTGGACAGCTCGCGCGCCACGCCGCGCGCCGTGGCTCCGCTCCCCAGCAGCACCACGTCTGCGTCGCGGGCGTCCCAACGTGCCGCCTCGAGGAGGCCGGCGACCGCCCGCCCCAGGTTGTACTCGGCGATCACGCCTCCCGGCGTGACGGTGACGGTGTCGGCGCCCCCGACCTCCTCGGCGTCGAGCGAGCAGCGATCGGCGTAGCGCAACGCGTCGGCCTGGGCGGAGGGATCGAGCACCAGCGCGCCCGCGAAATCCAGGCGCGCGAGCGCCTTGAAGAGTTCGCTCACGCCGCCGGCGGGCACCGGGTGGAGCAGGAAGCGGCCCTGAGCGTCCCGGAAGGCGCGCAGGGCGTGGCGGACGTCCGCATCGGCGCTGACGACGGCGACGAGGTGCATGGCGCCCAGGATACCGTGCGCGCCGCGCGCGCCCCCGGACGGGACGCCGCGAGCCCGTCTGTCACGCGACGCGCGCCTCGAACGCTGTGCTACAGTGGCGCATGGCGGTTCAGCGACCTGCCCGGACGACCCCCGTCGGTGCCCGTGCGCCTTCGCGCCGAACGCGCCGAACGTCGGGTGGATGCCCGTAGCTCCCTGTCCCTTCCCCGAAGATCCCCAACCCACATCTTTCGAGGTGCAGCATGCATGTTGTTCTTCCCGACGGTAAGCGCTTGGAGCTTCCGCCGCACGCCACCGGCGCCGACGTCTCGCAGGCGATCGGTCCGGGACTGGCGAAGGCGGCGCTCGGGCTCCGGGTCGACGGTCGCCTGTCCGATCTGATGAGCGAGGTCGCCGACGGGGCGAGCGTCGCCGTCCTGACCCGCAAGGACCCCGCCGTGATCGACCTGATGCGCCACACCCTGGCGCACGTCATGGCCCAGGCGGTGACCGAGTACTTCGTCCAGCAGGGGTTCGAGCCCGGCAGCGTACGCATGGGCGTGGGACCGGTCATCGAGGACGGCTTCTACTACGACTTCGATCTCCCGCGCACCCTCACCCCGGACGACCTCGAGGCGATCGAGACGATCATGCGGCGGATCCTCTCCGACGACCTGCGCCTTCGCAAGTACGCGTTGCCGCGCGCCGACGCGCTCGAGCGTTTCAAGCGACGCGGCGATCCCTACAAGGTCGAGCTCATCGAGGACCTCCCCGAGGACGAGCCCATCACCTTCTACGAGCAGGGCGGCGACGCGGGCTTCACCGATCTGTGCCGCGGGCCGCACGTCCCGCGCACCGGCGCCATCGCGCCGCACTTCAAGCTGATGAGCGTAGCGGGAGCCTACTGGCGCGGCGACGAGCGCCGCCCCATGCTGCAGCGCATCTACGGCGTGGCCTTCCGGACCGCCGACGAGCTGAAGCACCACCTGTGGCTGCTCGAGGAGGCGAAGAAGCGCGACCACCGCAAGCTCGGCCGCGAGCTCGGGCTGTTCACCTTCAGCGAGGACATCGGCGCGGGGTTGCCGATCTTCTTCCCCCGCGGCGAGATCGTGCGTTACGAGATGGAGCGCTACGTCCGGGACCTGCAGACCCGATACGGCTACCAGCACGTGTGGACCGGGCACATGGTGCGGGAGTCGCTGTACGCCCGTTCCGGCCATCTCGAGAACTACGCCGACGTGATGTACCCCGTCATGCAGGACGAAGAGGTGCGCATGCGGCTGAAGCCCATGAACTGCCCCAGCCACATGACGCTCTTCAATGCCGGCCACCACAGCTACCGCGAGCTGCCGCTGCGCTACGCGGAGTTCGCGACGCTGTACCGCTACGAGAAGTCCGGCCAGCTCTCCGGCCTGACCCGGGTGCGCAGCCTCACGCAGGACGATTGCCATATCTTCTGCACCGAGGAGCAGGTGCAGGAGGAGTTCGCGCTGGCGCTCCGGCTGATCCGCGAGGTGCTGTCGACCTACCGCATGACCGATTACCGCGTCCAGCTCAGCCTCCGTGGTGAGGAGGGCAAGTACGTCGACGACGACGAGAAGTGGGTCAAGGCCACCGAGGCGCTGCGGCGCGCCCTGGACAGCGAGCAGGTACCCTACGAGGAGGCCACCGGCGAGGCCGCCTTCTACGGCCCGAAGGCCGATTTCATGGCCAAGGACGCGCTCGGGCGCGAGTGGCAGCTCTCCACCATCCAGGTCGACTTCATCCAGCCTGCCCGATTGGAGTGCAGCTACATCGGCGAGGACGGCGACAAGCACACCCCGGTCGTGCTCCACCGCGCGGTCACCGGCTCCACCGAACGCTTCATGGGGGTGATGCTCGAGCACTTCGCCGGCGATCTTCCGCTGTGGCTGGCGCCCGAGCACGTGCGCCTGGTCCCCATCGCCGACCGCCACCTGGCCTACGCCGAGCGCATCCGGCAGCGGCTGCTCGGCAGCGGTCTGCGCTCCGAGGTCGACGACCGCGGCGAGCGCATGAACGCCAAGGTGCGCGACGCGGAGCTGCTCAAGGTCCCCTACATCGTCATCGTCGGAGACAAGGAGGTCGAGGCGGACGCCGTCTCCTTCCGGAGCCGCAAGGAAGCCGACCGCAACGGCGTCCCGCTCGACGCCTTCGTCGCGCACGTCGAGGCGGCGGTGCGCGCGCGCGACGCCGATGTCACGCCCCTCGAGGGCGCCGCCGCCTGACGGCCGCTCCCTCGTGTGCGTGCACCCCGCGCCTGCAGGTTCACTCCCGAACGTAGACGGTGACGCGCTCCATGACATCGGGCGTGGTCCCGCCGGGCCGGCCGGGATCGATCCGGGTGAGGGCGTCCAGGACCTCTTCGCCCTCCAGCACCCGGCCGAACACGGCATGCCGGCCGTCGAGCCAGGGTGTGGCGCCGAAGGTGATGAAGAACTGCGAACCGTTGGTGCCGGGCCCCGCGTTGGCCATCGACAGCACGCCCTTGCCGTCGTGGCTCAGGCCCGGGCCGAACTCGTCGTCGAAGGTGTAACCGGGTCCGCCCCGGCCGCTGCCGGTAGGGTCCCCGGTCTGCGCCATGAAGCCGTCGAGCACCCGGTGGAACACCACCCCGTCGTAGAAGCGGTGCCGCGCCAGGAACACGAAGTTGTTGACGGTGGCGGGAGCGGCGTCCTGGTAGAGGTCGAGCACGAGCGGCCCCTTGCTGGTGGTGATCTGCGCGCGGTAGTCGGCGCCGGGCGTCAGCACGGGGTCGGCGGCGGCGAAGCGGGTGGCGCGCTCGGCGCCGAGCGGCTCGAGCGGAGCGTATCCGTTCAGGGCTTGCGGTTGCGTATCCATGGGTTTCCTTTCCATGTCCTGCGCGGCGGGTGCGGCATCGGCACCGTCGCCTAGGAGGCCGGCTTGACCGCGATCACGACGCGCTCGAGCGTATCGGGTCGCGGGTAGAAGGCGACCGCGGGCTTGCCGCTGGCGCTTCCGACGACGGCGCGGTAGCCCTCCACCGTGAACGACTGGCCGCTGACCGGAGCTGCCCCGAGCGCCTCGGTGAGCGCGTCGCCGACGGTCTTCGAGCGGGGACCGGCGAGCTGCACGCCCTTCGAGGCCAGCAACCCGAGGGTGTCGCCGAGCCCCACGACCGCCTCCGGCGTCTGCGGGTCGATGCGTTGCAGCTTGCTCAGCACGTCGCTGCCGGCCACCACCTGAGCGAAGATGCTGTAGTGGCCGTCGAGCCAGGGGGTGGGAGCGAAGGTGATGAAGAACTGCGAGCCGTTGGTGTTGGGCCCGGCGTTGGCCATGGCGACCACGCCGCGCTCGTCGAAGTGGAGGCGGGGCGAGATCTCGTCCGGGATGGTGTAGCCGGGCCCGCCGGTGCCGGTTCCGGTGGGGTCGCCGGTCTGCGCCATGAAGCCGTCGAGCACCCGGTGGAAGGGCACCCCGTTGTAGAAGCGGTTCAAGGCGAGGAACACGAAGTTGTTGACGGTCTCGGGGGCGTCCTTCGTCAGCAGGTCGAGGGTGATGTTCCCCTTGGTGGTGACGAGCACCGCCGCGTACGCCTTGCCCGGATCGAGCACCTTCGCGGGCTTGTCGAACACGAGCCGGCGCTCGGCGCTCAGGTAGGGGAGGGCGCTGTACCCGTCGGGCAGGGGCACCGAAGCGCCCACGGCGCCCGGGCTCGCATCGCTCGACGTCGCGGCGCCGCCGCTGGCGCCCGCACCGCTGCTTCCGCCGCCCGCCGGGGCCGCGTCGGCTGCCGCCTGCGGCGAGCCCTGCGCCGTTCCCTGGGGCGCTTTCGCGCTCTGGTGCCGGGCGAGCCAGAACCCGGTGAACAGCAACACCAGCGTCACCAGGACCAGCGCGAGGATCCTCGTCACGCCGTGCCGTCCCGCTCAGCCGGCCGCGGCCGCGTCGCCGCCGTCGAGCCGGCGGGCACGATCGATGAGGCGCTGCACCGCAACGCCGTCCTCGACGGTGGCCGCCTCGGCGAGGGCGTCGTCCTCACCGTCGGCCAGCGCGCGGCGCAGCGCGTCGGCGAACAGGACGCTGCCCGCAGCGAAGCCCGAGGCCCGGAAACGGTTGGGGACGATGCTCGGGAGTTGGGTCAGGTACTCCTTGAAGGGGCCTCCGCGCTTTCCGAGGTAGAGCTTCAGCGAGCGATCGATGACGAGGCTGCCCTCGGTACCGCGCACGGTGAACAGGTCGATGGCGTCGTCCAGCGCCGCGCCGTGGAGCAGCACCGTGCCCACGATCTCGCCGGCACGGAAGGTGAGCGAGGCGATGTCGTCGGACGTCACCGCCCGCTGCGCGCCGTCGGCGTCGAGGCGCGTCGGATAGACGCGTCCCAGGGTGGCCCCGTGCAGATCGATCTCGCTTCCGAACAGCCAGCGCACGCTGTCGAGCACGTGGCTGCCCAGCGCGCCCAGGATGCCGCCACCCTGCGAGGCATCGGACCACCAGGTCCAGGGACGCGTCGGGTCCACCCGCATGCGGCCGGCGACGCGCGCCGTCACCGTGAGGACGCGCCCGATCGCGCCCGATGCGATGAGCTCCTTGGCCTTGCGGCGCACGGGAGAGAAGCGCAGCTCGTGATCCACCAGCGCGCGGACCCCGGCGGCGGCCCGTGCCGCCGCGGCGATGGCCTCCCCCTCGGCGGCGTCGAGCGCCAGCGGCTTCTCGCACAGCAGGTGCCGACCGGCCTCCAGCACCGCCACGGCCTGCTCGCGGTGCAGGGCCGGCGGCGACGCCACGGCCACCAGATCCAGGTCCAGATGGAGCAGGTCCTTCCAGGCGCCCGTCGCGACCTCGACGCCGTGACGCGACGCGACGGCGCGTGCGCGCTCCGGGGCCCGGCTCGCGACGGCGACCACGTCGACGCCCCCGGCCTGGAAGGCGGGGATCAACACGCGGTCGGCCCAGCCCGTGCCGATCACGCCCACACGCAACGAGCGCCCGGACGACGAAGGCTCCCTCACGGTCATGTTGCGCTCTTCCACGGCTGCATAGACTCCAAGTCTACCCGCTCGTCGGCGACCGGCCTGCCCCGAGGCCACCGCTGCGTACGCGCCCCATGCTGTAAGAACGCCGTAAGAGCTTCGTAAGTGCGCCGTGAGAAGCCTGAAGGTAGGCTCGCTCCATGCACTTCAACGAACTGCTGCAGCAACTGGTCGAGCGCGGTGCATCGGACATCCACCTCCACGTGGGGATGCCGGCGCTTGCCCGCCTCCACGGCAAGCTCGAGCCGGTCAGCGAAGCGAAGATCGCGCCGCGCTTCACCGAGGCGCTCATCGACGTGATGTGCGACGAGACCCAGAAGACGGCGTTCAAGAGCCGGCACCAGGTCGACCTGGCCTACAGCGTGCCGGGGCTGGCGCGGTTCCGCGTCAACCTCTTCCGGCAGCGCGGTTCGGTGAGCGCGGTGCTCCGCATCATCACCTCGGACGAGACATCCCTGCAGGTCGTGAACCTGTCGGACGAGACCATCGAGTACTTCCGCGACCAGGAGAAGGGGCTGGTGCTGGTCACCGGCGCCACCGGGAGCGGCAAGTCGACCACCCTGGCGCGCATCGTCGACGAGATCAATCGCAAGCATGCGAAGATGATCGTGACCGTCGAGGACCCGATCGAATACCTCCACAAGGCGAAACGCTCGGCCGTGGTACAGCGCGAGCTGGGGGTCGATGCGCGCTCGTTCTCCGAGGCGCTGATCGCCGCCATGCGGCAGGACCCGGACGTCATCATGATCGGCGAGATCCGCGACCACGCCACCGCCGCGGCGGCGCTGAGCGCCGCACAGACCGGCCACCTGGTCTTCAGCACGCTCCACACCCAGGACTCGGTGCGGACCATCAACCGCATGATCGAGCTCTTCCCGCCCCACGAGCGGTCGACCGCGCGCATCCTCTTCGCCGAGTCGCTGGTGGGGATCGTGTCGCAGCGCCTGCTGCCGCGCGGGGACGGCGCCGGGCGCGTGGCGGCCATGGAGATCCTCAAGGGCACGCTGCGCATCAAGGACCTCGTGCGCGACGAGGAACGTACCGGCGAGCTCTACGACGCACTGAGGGACGCCCGCCTCGACGGCATGCAGCTCTTCGACGACCACCTGGCCGAGCTCTACGCCGGCGGCGCGATCAGCTACGAGACCGGCATGGCCGCGGCGACCAGCGCCCAGGCGTTCAAGATGGCGGCCACCCAGGTCGACGTGCAGAGGCCCGCCGTCGGAGCCTGAGGGAAGACACGTCCACGCCGTAGCGAGAGCTCAGAACGGCACCTCCGGCGCGGCCGGGGCGGCAGGGCGGAAGCCGCCGTTCTGCGACCGGCTCTCCAGCAGGGCGCGGCGGTCGAGCGTCACCGACGTCCGGAGCCAGGGGCAGGAGGCCTGCAGCTCCTCCAACCGGCCCACGTCCACGCGCACGCCGACGGTGGCGTAGCTGGCCATCCCCTGCGGACCCAGAACCTCGAGCTGGACCGGCGTGCGACCGCTGCATTCGTCCAGGAGCGAGCGCAACTCGAGCAGGTGATGCCGGCCGACCTCGGCGAGGTCGAAGTGGAGCACGGCCACCTCGGGCGCGTTGTCGCGAGCGTCCCAGCGGATCAGGCGATCGGCCACCAGGCGCACCCCGTCGCCGTCCTCCGAGAGCTCGGCCACCACCACCGCCGGAGCGTCCTCGGCCAGCAGGTGGGCCATCGCCTCGTAGCTGCGGCTGAACGCCACCAGCTCGCGCGC
>Ga0102962_1000287_pt1 | contig 26935 bp, 19 predicted proteins | sample SalPonF2_C_D2_MG_FD_84519 | JGI IMG/M metagenome (GOLD analysis project Ga0102962, IMG submission 84519) | Salt pond soil microbial communities from South San Francisco under conditions of wetland restoration - Salt Pond MetaG SF2_C_D2_MG ...
CGTAAAAAAGCCCATGCCGGGGCCGTGCGTAGCTGACGTCAGCAGGCCGTTAACGATGATCGTGGTGCTGGTTCCGATCAATGTGCAGCTGCCGCCGAGAATGGCGGCAAAGGACAGCGGCATCGCCAGCCGGGAAGCCGCGAAACGGCGGCGCTTGCCCCAGTCGAGTACGGCGGGCAGCAGCGCGGCGACTACCGGCGTATTGTTGATGAACGCGCTCACGACAGCCGTAGGGAACATGATCCGGAGCTGCGCAATCCACAGGCGCCGGGTGCGCCCGAAGAGCCAGCGCGCCGGAGCGCTTACGGCCCCGGTATGCTGGAGCCCGGCGGCCACGACGTAAAGGGCGGCGACTGCAATGAGGCCGGGGTTGGCAAAGCCGGTGAAGACTTTGCCGGGCGGTGCGCAGCCGGTAACGGCGAGTATCGCGAGCCCGCCGACGAGCGGCAAGTCAGGGGGCATGCGCGGCCAGGCGAGGGCGAGCACTACGGCGCCGAGTACGGCCAGGGTCAGGATGGCTTCCCAGCTCATCAGTCGTCGGTCCTTGCGCCGTGCCTGTGCGCAAGGGCGTCGGCCAGGAATTTTCCGGTGTGGGAATCCCGCAATCCGGCGATCTCCTCCGGCGTGCCTTCGCCGACGATTCGCCCGCCGCCTTCGCCGCCTTCCGGCCCGAGGTCGACGATCCAGTCGGCGGTCTTTATCACGTCCAGGTTGTGCTCGATCACGATCACGGTATTGCCGTGCGCCCGCAGGCGCAATAGCACGGCCAGCAGCTGGCGGATGTCGTGGAAGTGCAGGCCGGTTGTCGGTTCATCGAGGATATAGAGTACACGGCCCGTATCGCGCCGGCTCAGTTCGCGCGCGAGCTTGATGCGCTGGGCCTCGCCGCCGGACAGCGTAGTCGCGCTCTGTCCCAGCTTGATGTAGCCGAGCCCCACGGTGACGAGCGTGTCGAGGCGGTGGTGGATGCTTGGTACGTTGGTGAAGAACTCGCGCGCTTCCTCCACGGTCATGTCGAGCACCTGCTCGATGGTGCGGCCCTTGTAGTGGATCTGCAGCGTTTCCCGGTTGTATCGGGCGCCGTGGCAGACATCGCAGGCGACGTAGATGTCGGGCAGGAAATGCATTTCCACTTTCACCAGGCCATCGCCCTGACAGGCCTCGCAACGTCCACCCCGTACGTTGAAGGAGAAGCGGCCCGGCTTGTAGCCGCGGGCTCGGGCCTCGGGGGTCTGTGCGAACAGTTCCCGGATCGCTGTGAACACGCCCGTGTAGGTCGCCGGGTTGGAACGCGGGGTGCGTCCGATCGGGCTCTGGTCGATGGCGATGACCTTGTCCAGTTGCTCGAGGCCGTCGATGCCGTCATGCGGGGCCGGCTCGGTGCGTGCCCGGTTGAGGATCTGTTCGCCCGCCGCCTGCAGCGTATCGATAATCAGGGTGGATTTGCCCGACCCGGATACCCCGGTGACGCAGGTAAACAGGCCCACGGGGATGTCCACATCGATGTGTTTGAGGTTGTTCCCATGGGCATCGCGCACGGTCAGTTTCCGGCTTTCTTCCGGGTGCTTTCTTGCCTGCGGCACCGGAATGCTGCGGCGTCCGGACAGGTAGTCGGCCGTCAGCGAGTCCGGGTTGGCGATGACTTCCTCCGGAGTCCCTGCCGCGACGACCTCGCCGCCATGGGCTCCGGCTCCGGGCCCCATGTCGATCAGGTAATCGGCGCTGCGTATCGCCTCCTCGTCGTGTTCCACCACGATTACCGTGTTGTCGAGATCGCGCAGACGGGTGAGGGTGTCGATCAGGCGCCGGTTGTCACGCTGGTGCAGGCCGATGGAGGGTTCGTCGAGCACGTACATGACGCCCGTCAGCCCCGAGCCGATCTGGCTGGCGAGCCGGATGCGCTGGGCTTCGCCGCCCGAAAGCGTCTCGGTGCTGCGCGCCAGGGTCAGGTAGCCGAGGCCGACATCGACCAGGAAGCCGAGGCGGGCATGGAGCTCGCGCTGGATGCGCTGGGCGATCTCCCCCTTGCGGCCCGGGAGGTCCAGGTCGGTGAAGAAATGCCAGACCCGCTCGATGGCCTCGTTGCTGAGGCCGGAGAGGGTGGCGTCGCCGATGAACACGTTGCGCGCCACCTCGTTCAGGCGGGTGCCGTCACAGGCGCTGCAGGTCCTGCTGGAGCGGTAGCGGGCCAGTTCGTCGCGCACCGCGTCCGAGTCGGTTTCCCGGTAGCGCCGCTCGAGGATATTCAACACGCCTTCGAAGGGATGCCGGCGTTGCTGTTTCTGACCGCGCGCCGAGACGTAGGTAAAGGCGATTTCCTCGTCGCCGCTGCCGTAGAGCAGGATATGGCGTACTTTTTCGGGCAGCTCGGCCCAGGGTGTTTCGGGGTCGAAGCCGTAATGCCGGGCGAGGCTCTCGATCAGGCGGAAATAGTAGGGATTGCGCCGGTCCCAGCCGCGTATCGCGCCGCCGGCCAGCGACAGGGAAGGCTGGTTGACGATGCGGTCGGGGTCGAAGAAGCTCTCCCGCCCGAGGCCCGCGCACTGGGGGCAGGCTCCGGCGGGGTTGTTGAAGGAGAACAGCCGGGGTTCGAGCTCGGCGATGCTCCACCCGCATTCGGGGCAGGCGTAGCGGGAGGAGAAGGTCATCATCGGCGCGTTCTTGTCGTCGATATCGGCGATCAGCGCGATGCCGTCGGCCAGGCCGAGGGCCGTCTCGAACGATTCGGCGAGCCGGGTGGCTACATCCGGGCGGATACGGAAGCGGTCCACCACGACCTCGATGGTGTGGGCCTGGTGGGCGTCCAGTTTCGGAAGGGGGTCGAGTTCGCGCACCGTGCCGTCGATGCGGGCCCGGATGAATCCCCGCGCCTTCAGCTCCTCGAGCAACTCCTGGTATTCGCCCTTGCGTCCACGCACGATCGGCGCCAGAAGCATGACGCGGCGCCCCGAGGGGTCGGCTAGCACGCTATCCACCATCTGCGAGACGGTTTGGGCGTCGAGGGCGAGGCCGTGCCGCGGGCAGCGGGGCGTGCCCGCCCGCGCGAACAGCAGGCGCAGGTAGTCATGGATTTCGGTCATTGTGCCGATGGTGGAGCGCGGGTTGTGCGAGGCGGCCTTCTGTTCGATGGCGATCGCCGGCGACAGTCCCTCGATGGAGTCCACGTCGGGCTTCTCCATCAGGGCGAGGAATTGGCGCGCGTAGGCCGAGAGGGATTCCACGTACCGGCGCTGCCCCTCCGCATACAGAGTATCGAAGGCGAGCGAGCTTTTTCCCGACCCGGAGAGGCCCGTAATCACCGTCAATTGCCCCCTCGGAAGCTCCACGGCGACGTTTTTCAGATTGTGGGTGCGGGCGCCGCGTATGCGGATTTTGTCCATCATGCGCAACGGGCCTCAGGCAAATGTTTTACTATACGGCGGCATGCGGGGCATTGCAAAACGCTTGTATGCCTTGTATCCCGCTGGCTACACAGGAGATAAAACATGGCCGGAACAGGCACGCTAAAACGGGAAGCAGGCATCATCGGCCTGCTCTATTTCAGCCTCGGTGGCATTATCGGTTCGGGCTGGTTGTTCGGCCCCTTCGATGCGGCCAAGGCGGCCGGACCCTGGAGCATTGCCTCCTGGATCATCGGCGCCACGGTGGTGATGCTGCTGGCGCTCGTATTCGCCGAGCTGGCGACGATGATGCCCAAGAGCGGCGCGCTGATCCATATCAGCCACATCGGCCACGGCGAACTGATCGGGCGCATCTGGTCCTGGATCCTGTTCCTGTCGAGCGTGGTGACCCCGCCGATCGAGACGATGGCCGTGCTGACCTACCTCAACAACAAGATCCCGTACTTCGTCGACCCGTCGACGCACGTGCTCAGTACCATCGGCTTCTTCGTGGCCATTGCGCTTCTGGGCGTGGTCGTGATCTTCAACTTCTTCGCGATCAAGTTCGTGCTCTGGGTCAACAGCCTTGCGACCTGGTGGAAGATGTTCATCCCGGCGATCAGCATCATCGTGCTGATGAGCTATTCCTTCCACCCCGGCAATTTCCATTTGCACCTGGGCTCGGTGCATGCGGCGGGCATGCTGACGGCTGTATCCACGGCCGGCATTGTGTTCAGCTTCCTCGGGTTCCGCCTCGCGATCAACCTCGGCGGTGAGACGAAGAACCCGGGCAAGTACATTCCCATCGCGGTGATCGGCTCGGTGCTGATTGCGACGCTGATCTATGTGGGCCTCGAGGTGGCGACGATCACTTCGGTGCGTCCCTCGGACTTTGCCAACGGCTGGCAGAGCCTGAGTTTCAAGGGTGATGCCGGCCCGTTCGCGGCCCTGGCGGTCAGCGTCGGCGCCGTGTTCTGGTCTTACGTGCTGTATGCCGATGCCATCATCTCGCCGTTCGGCACGGGACTGGTCTATACGGCCAACACCTCGCGCCTCGGCTACGGCATGGCCGAGGTGGGCAGCGCGCCACAGAGAATGCAGAAGCTCAACCGCAACGGCGTGCCGTGGGTGTCGCTGCTGGTGACCTATGTGATCGCCTGTATTTTCTTCTTCCCGTTCCCCTCCTGGCACCAGCTGGTGGGTTACGTGTCCGACATCACGGTGCTGTCCTACGGCATCGGCCCGATCGTGTTGATGATCATGCGCCGCCGCCGGCCTGAGGAACACCGTCCGTTCCGGCTTAAGGGCGCGAATATCATCGCGCCGCTCGCCTTCATCGCCTCCAACTGGGTGATCTTCTGGACCGGCTGCACGACGGTGACCTTCCTGTTCGGCCTGCTCGGTTCATTGTTCGTTCTCTATGCGCTCTGGTACTACGTCATCGCACGTAGGCCCTCGGCCCAGTTCGGTTGGGCGCAGGCCTGGTGGGTTTTCCCGTACTTCATCGGCATGTGGGTGCTCTCCTATATTGGCCCCTCCAGCCTGGGTCCGGCCCATGTCAGCCTGTTCAACGTGGTTCCGCTCGATGCGTTGTCGCTGGGCTGGGACATGCTGGCCGTGGCCGTGTTCAGCCTGATCATCCTGTACTTCTCGATGATCAGCGCCCTGCCGCGCGAGGAGGCGGACCGTTACTTTGAAGAGCTCAAAAAGCACGAGTTTCTCGAGGAATACGAAGAGGGTACGGAGTCGCCCTGAACATGCCCGGAAGAACCTGCATGAGTGGCGCCAGCCTTTTGGCGGCGCCACTCATGCAGACCTGACAGGCCCGTCAGGGTCCGCAAAGCCGCCTCAAAAACAGGGGGAATTCCCCTAAAGCTGTAAATTTGGGCTACAGTTAAATTCCAGACAAGCGCATGCCGGGCCGGTTTCCGGTGTGCCCAGGGGGTCAGGTGCATTCTGCAGACTGGTTCCAGCAGCTTGCGGGACCAGCGTTTATGCTGAATTATGCCGATGGCGTGGTGTTGGAGGTCAACTCCGCCTGCCAGCGGTTCTTTGGCATAGAAGTCAATAAGCTCAAAGGCAAGCCGTTTTCCGATCTGACGCTGTCCAACGATACGGATTGCAACTGGGAGCATTTGCAAAAGGCCGTCAGGCTCGAGGGCGGCTTCGTCCGCGAAGGCGTCCATGTGCGCATGGCGGCGGGGGCCCTGCAGCGCGTCAATCTCAGCGCCGAACTGCTTCATTCGAAAAACCAGCGCAGGGTGTTGGTGATCCTCAAGCCCGCTTCTGCCCCGGTTGTCCGCAAGGATCATGAGAACGAACTGGCCCGGTATGCCACGGTCGGCTTGTACCGCGTGGATGCGGAAGGGCGTTTGACCCATGTCAACCAGGCATTGGCGGAAATGCTTGGTTATGAGTCGCCGGAACAGCTACTGCAATCCGACGGAGTCCTGCGCAAGAATTGGCATCTCGATGCCGGTGTCGTCACAGGCGAGATTGATGGTGCGCATGGAGAACTGCAGCGTAAAGTTCAAATTCGCCGGGTCGACGGCAGTGCCTCCTGGGTACTCGAGACCGTGCGGACAGTCGGGGAGGGCCAGGCAGATGCTGGCCGCGTGGGCACTCTGCGTGAAATTTCGGAAGAAGTGGCGGCAGAAGACGCATTAGCCGTTTCGGAGGACAAGTACAGGAGTCTCGTCGAACATAGCCAGGATGGCGTTTTTGTCATCCGGGATGGCGTCTATGTGTTTGTGAATAAAGTCTATGCGGCCATGTTGGGCTACAGTCCGGATGAAATGATCGGGGAGTCTTTCCTGCGTTTCTTTGCGCCCGAGGACCGCCAGAAAATCGTCGACATGTGGCACGAACGCCAGGCCGGGCACTGGGAAAAAGAGACTTACGAAGCGCACCTGCTGAAAAAAGACGGCGAGACGCGGGTGCTGGTATCCGTGCGTTCAGGCCCCATTCATTTTGCGGGCGAGATGGCCAGTACCGGGACGGTGCGCGACATTACCGCTTATCGCAAAACGGAACAGCGGCTCAGCCTCGTGGAGCAACGCTACCAGGATATCTTCGAGCATGCCGTGGTAGGCATATACCAAAGCACGTCCGATGGCCGGTTATTGGCGGCCAATCCGGCGCTTGCCCGAATTCTCGGTTATGAGTCGGTTACTGAGCTGCGCCGCGAGGTCAGAAACGTGCGTACGGTCTATCTGCATGGCGATGACCGGGATGCATATCTGGAGAAACTGGAGGCCGAAGGCCAGGTGCAAGGCGCCGAGTTGCGCTTGCGGCACCGGGATGGCACGGAGTTGTGGGTTCAGGACAGTGCGCGTGCCGTTTACGACAAGTCGGGCAAACTGCTTTTCTATGAAGGAATGATGGCCGACATCACGGCCCGCAAGCTGGTCGAGCAGGCCCTGCATCGTTCAGAACAATTGTTCCGGACGCTGGTGGAGAACACTCATATAGGTATTTTCATGCAGCGGGACGGAGTGGTGTCCTATGCCAATCGGGCCGCCGCGCACATGTTGGATTATTCCGAGTCGGAATTGACAGGGCGCAGGTTATCAGCCATCTTCGCGCCGGAAGCCGTGGATATACTGAATCGATTGGGCCGCGAACGGGAAAGCGATACCGAGCCGCGCGTCTATGAAACCGCTTTGCTGGCTGCAGACGGCATGCGTCGGGTTCGCGCGAATCTGAGTGTGGCTACGGTTCTGCTCGCGGAGACGCCGGTCACGATCATTACCGTGCAGGATCTCACCCGCGAAAAACGCGCCGAGGCCCGTCTGCGCCGATTGGCTACGCATGATCCCTTGACCGATCTGCCGAACCGAATGGTGTTGCGCGAGCGCCTGGTCGAAACCCTCGCCCACACGCATGAAACCGGACAGACGGATTGGGCCGTGCTGTTCCTCGATCTGGATGCCTTCAAGCTCGTGAACGACAGTTTGGGCCATGCCGCCGGCGATGAACTGCTCGGACAGGTCGCGACGCGGTTGTGCAAAGTCGTGCGCTCAGAGGACCTTGTTTGTCACCACGGCGGTGACGAATTCGTGATCCTGGCCTCAGACATCCCGCATGAAATCGATGCCGTGGAACTCGCCGAGCGCATCGAAGCTGCGATGGCGCAGCCATTCCGGATCGACGAGCATGAAATATACAACCAGGCCACGATCGGCATTGCATTGGGCCGGCGGGAGTACAACATGCCCGAAGAGGTTCTGCGGGACGCGGATTCTGCGGTGGCGGCGGGCAAGCGCCTTGGCAAGGTTTGCCACGTGGTCTTCAGTTCGAGCATGCATATCGCGGCAATGGAACGCCTGGAGCTCGAAACCACCCTGCGTGCCGGCCTCTCGCGGGGTGAGTTCGATTGTCACTACCAGCCTATCGTCAATGCTTCCACCAACAGGGTGGAAAGCTTCGAGGCACTGTTGCGCTGGCGGCACCCGGAGCAGGGTTTGCTCAATCCCGATGCTTTTTTGCAGGTGGCCGAAGAGAGCGGCGTGATCGTGCCGCTGGGCTGGCTGGGACTGCGGAATGCGCTGGAAGCCTGTCGTACATGGCAGGATTTTGGCCCGGGAATCCCCGTCGGCGTTGCCGTCAATCTCTCAGACGCCCAGTTCCGCTTGCCACAATTGCCCGAATATATTGCCCGCGAACTCGAGCAGGCCAGACTTCCCCCGGAGCTGCTTCATCTGGAGGTAACCGAGCGGGTTTTTCTGGAAACGCCGGCACTGGCGCGCCGCATGTTGGGCCGATTGCATGCCCTGGGCGTCAAGCTGTATCTGGACGACTTCGGTACCGGTTACTCGGCTCTGTCCTATTTGCGCCAGTTGCCTTTCGACGCACTCAAGATCGATCGCAGTTTTGTCGAAGCGCTGCCCGGTGATGCCCGTACGACGGCTATCGTGCGCAATATCGTGTCACTGGCGCGCGACCTGGATCTCGCCGTGGTGGCAGAAGGCATCGAGAGGCATGAACAAGTCGAGATTCTGACGGAAATGGGTTGTCATCTGTTCCAGGGGTTCCTTTTCGGCAAGCCCATGAGCTTCGCGGAAAGCAAAAATTTCATCGATTCGGCCGTCGATAGGGAAGTATTGCAGACGACGGGCCGGGCCTGAGTCATCGTTCGTGATCCCCCCGGTTGCCCGCAGCGGGGCTGTCGGCGACAATATGTCCTCTGCGCCAAGGAATTACTAATGCCGACACGCCGCGAACTTGCCAATGCCGTGCGGGCATTGGCCATGGATGCCGTACAGAACGCCAATTCGGGGCATCCGGGCATGCCGATGGGCATGGCGGACATCGCCGAAGTGCTTTACAACGACTTCCTGCGCCATAACCCGGGCAATCCGCAGTGGCCCGACCGGGACCGCTTCCTGCTCTCCAATGGCCACGGCTGCATGCTCCAGTACGCGACGCTCCATCTTTCGGGCTACGACCTGCCCATGAGCGAAATTCGCAATTTCCGCCAATTGCATTCGAAAACCCCGGGGCACCCCGAATACGGCCATACGCCGGGCGTCGAAGTCACGACCGGTCCGTTGGGGCAGGGTGTGGCCAACGGCGTGGGACTGGCGCTCGCCGAGGCCCTGCTCGCCGCGCGTTTCAACCGTCCGGGGCACGACATCATCGATCACTACACCTACGTGTTCTCCGGCGACGGCTGCCTCATGGAGGGCATTTCGCACGAGGCCGCGTCGATTGCGGGGACGCTGGGGCTCGGAAAGCTCATCATGGTCTACGACGACAACGGCATTTCCATCGATGGCGAGGTCAAGGGCTGGTTCAAGGACGATACCCGGAAGCGCTTCGAGGCCTACGGCTGGCATACGGTGGGGCCGATCGACGGCCACGATGCGGAGGCGGTTTACAAGGCGTTCACCGAGGCACGGGCCGAGACCGCCCGCCCCAGCCTCATCCTGGCGCGCACGGTGATCGGTTTCGGGGCGCCCGACAAACAGGGCAAGGCCTCCAGCCATGGCAGCGCGCTTGGCGAAGAGGAAGTCGCCAAGGCGCGCAAGACCCTGGGCTGGACGCATCCTCCTTTCGAGATTCCGCAGGACATCTATGCCGGTTGGGACGCCCGCAGCCGCGGTGAGCGTGCCGAGGCCGAATGGCACGAGCGCTTTGCCGCCTACGCCGAAGCCCACCCGGAGCTCGCGGCGGAGCTGAAGCGCCAACTGGCAGGGGAACTGCCCGAAAATTGGCAGGCGACCGTCGAGCAGCACATCGCCGAAGTCGCCAAGGCGGGCAAAGCCCAGGCGACTCGCAAATCGTCTGGTGCAACCCTGGCCGCATTGGCCCCGATCCTGCCAGAGATCGTCGGCGGGTCGGCCGATCTCACACCCTCCAATGACACCTTCTGGCCTGACGCGAAGGTGATCCAGCCGGGTGAGCCCGCGGGCAACTACCTGCACTGGGGCGTGCGCGAGTTCGCCATGACCGCGATCCTCAACGGCATGGCGGTGCATGGGGGCCAAATTGCCTACGGCGGTACGTTCCTCACCTTTTCCGACTATGCGCGCAACGCCATCCGCCTGGCGTCCATGTCGCGCTACCCGACAATCCTCGTCTATACCCATGATTCGATCGGCCTCGGCGAGGATGGCCCCACGCACCAGCCGGTAGAGCATCTGGCAAGCTTGCGTGCCATGCCCCATCTCGTCGTATGGCGCCCGGCCGATGATGTGGAGACCGCGGTGGCCTGGCAGGATGCCATTGAGCGCCGCGACGGACCGACCGCGCTGGTGTTGACACGCCAGTCGGTGCCGCACTACGAACGCGATACGCGGCAACTGCAAGCCATCCGGCGCGGGGGCTACATCCTGCATGAACCCGGGGAGACGCCCGAGGCGCTGATTATCGCCACGGGCTCCGAAGTGGCGCTTGCCATGGAGGCCGCCACGGCGCTTGCCGGGGAAGGGCTGCCGGTGCGTGTCGTGTCGATGCCGTCTCACGAGCTGTTCCTGAAACAGGACAGCGACTGGCGGGAGACCGTGTTGCCGGAATCGATCGGCGCGCGTGTGGCGGTCGAGGCCGGGGTGACGATGCCCTGGTACCGTTTCGTTGGTATGCACGGCCGCGTGTTGGGGCTCGAACGCTATGGACAATCGGCACCGGCCCAGCAGGTTTTCGAGGAATTAGGCTTCACGGCGGAGCGCGTAGCGTCCGCGGTGCGCGAAGCCGTGGCCGACGCCGCCGGATGAAGGCGCACCGGCCGGATGAATTTGCAACAGTCCTTCTGAGGAGTAGGGAACGATGATCAAGGTGGGTATCAACGGCTATGGCCGGATTGGGCGCAACGTCCTGCGGGCGTTGTACGAGGGGGGGCGGCGCGACCAGATGCAGGTCGTCGCGATCAACGATCTGGGCGATGCCGAGACCAATGCGCATCTGACCCGGTACGATTCCGTGCACGGACGCTTCCCGGGCGACGTGCGCGTGGAAAAGGACTGCCTCGTGGTCAACGGCGATGTCATCCACGTGCTGGCCGAACGCGATCCGTCCAAGCTGCCATGGAAGAAACTGGGCGTAGACCTGGTCCTGGAGTGCACGGGCCTTTTTACGACCCGCGAGAAGGCGGCCATGCACTTGCAGGGCGGTGCGAACAAGGTGCTGCTCTCGGCACCGGCCAAGGACAAGGTCGATGCCACCATCGTGTACGGCGTCAACCACGACACGCTGGATCCCGATAATCACCAGGTCGTCTCCAATGCCTCCTGCACCACGAACTGCCTGGCGCCGATCGCGCAGGTGATGCACGAGCTGGCGGGCATCGAGGGCGGCATCATGAACACGGTGCATGCCTTTACCAACGACCAGAATCTGCTCGATGTCTATCACAAGGACCTGCGCCGGGCACGCGCTGCGACGGCAAGCATGATCCCTACCTCGACGGGCGCGGCCAAGGCCATCGGCCTGGTTCTGCCTGAACTCGACGGCAAGCTGGACGGCTTCGCGATCCGCGTGCCGACCCAGAACGTCTCTTTCGTCGACCTGACCCTGAGCCTGGCGCGCGAGGTCACGGCGGAAGACATCAACCGTGCGATGCGCGAGGCGGCCAACGGCCGGCTCAAGGGTGTGCTTGCCTACAACGATTCGCCGCTGGTCTCGATCGACTTCAACCACAATCCGCATTCCTCGACCTTCGACGCCGGCTTCACCAAGGTCAACGGCCGCCTCGTCAAGGTCTGCTCCTGGTACGACAACGAATGGGGCTTCTCCAACCGTATGCTGGATACGGCCGCCGCCATGTACGGCCACGGTTGAACAATGGCGATAAAGACCACCAGGGATTGTGACCTGCACAATCGGCGCGTGCTCATGCGGGGGGATTTCAATGTTCCCGTCAAGGACGGCGAGATTGTTGACGATACTCGCATCCGGGCGGCCCTGCCGGGCATAAACATGGCCCTGCAGGCGGGAGCCCGGCTGATTTTGATGTCGCATTTCGGGCGTCCGGAAGAAGGCAAGCCGGAAGCGCGCTTTTCGCTGGGTCCCGTGGCGCAGCGTCTGGGCGAATTGCTCGAGGCCGAGGTGCCCCTGGTTACCGATTACCTGGAACGGGATCCCGAGCCGGAGCCCGGCCAGGCGGTGTTGCTCGAGAATGTGCGCTTCAACCATGGCGAAAAGGCCGACGACGAAGCCCTGTCGCGCCGCTACGCGGCGTTGTGCGATATCTTCGTCATGGATGCCTTTGGCAGCGCGCACCGCGCACAGGCGTCCACACACGGCGTCGCGCGCTATGCGCCGGTGGCCGTTGCTGGTGAGCTGCTGAACGCCGAACTCGAGGCGCTCGGACGGGCATTGAAGGATCCGGCCCGGCCTATGGTGGCCATCGTCGGCGGTTCCAAAGTGTCGGACAAACTGGGCGTCCTCGATGCGCTGATCAATCTCTGCGACGGTTTGATCGTAGGCGGCGGTATAGCCAATACCTTCCTGGCGGCAGCAGGGCACCCCGTCGGGAAATCCCTTTATGAGGCCGGGTTCGTCGACGAAGCCAAGCGGTTGCTGGAAGCGGCCAGCAAACGCGGCGTAAGCCTCCCGTTGCCCGTGGATGCCGTGGTGGCCAAGGCGCTTGCCGAGGACGCGGAGGCCGACGTCAAGCCTGTGCATGAAGTGGGCGAAGACGACATGGTCCTGGACATCGGCCCGGAAACGGCGGCGCTGTACAAGCCCTTGTTGGGCAAGGCCGCAACCATAGTCTGGAATGGGCCGGTGGGCGTATTCGAGATCGATCAGTTCGCCGAGGGAACCCGAGCGGTTGCCGAGGCTGTTGCGGGCAGCGGGGCGTTTTCCATCATCGGCGGGGGTGACACGATCGCCGCGCTGGCGAAATTCGATGTCACCGACCGCGTAAGCTACATATCGACGGGCGGCGGGGCGTTCCTGGAATTCCTGGAAGGCAAGACTTTGCCCGCCGTCGCAATACTCGAGGAGCGCGCGCGTGACTGACACGTCCGGGAGACGTCGGCGTACCAAGATCGTGGCCACGTTGGGGCCTGCCGTGGATGCGGAGGGCGTGCTCGAGCGCATGATCGCGGCCGGGGTGGACGTGGTGCGGCTCAATCTCTCCCATGGCACGCACGAAGAGCACCGGCGGCGCGTTACCGCGGTGCGGGCGGCTGCCGCCCGGCTGGAGCGCGATGTCGGAGTGCTGATCGACCTGCAGGGCCCCAAGATACGCATCGAGTGCTTCCGGGACGGTGCCGTCGACTTGCATGAGGGCGACACCTTCATTCTGGATTGCGCGCTCGACAGCGATGCCGGAGACAGCGGGCGCGTCGGGGTGACCTACAAGCAATTACCCCATGACGTCCATCCGGGCGACATGCTGGTCCTGGCCGACGGGGAAATCGTTCTCGAAGTCCGCGAAGTGGACCGGCAAGAGGTACGCTGCCGGGTCGAGACGGGCGGCCGCTTGTCCGACCACAAGGGGCTCAACCGCCGCGGTGGCGGCTTGAGCGCCGAAGCCCTGACACAAAAAGACCGCGAGGATCTGCTGTTGGCTGCCGACGTGGATGCGGATTTCCTGGCCATCTCATTTCCCCGTTCAGCGGCCGACGTCGAGCGCGCGCGCGAATTGCTGAACGAGGCCGGCAGCAATGCGGCCGTGGTGGCCAAGATCGAGCGGGCCGAGGCCGTGGAAAACCTGGACGAGATCATCGAGGCCAGCGACGCGGTCATGATTGCGCGTGGCGACCTGGCCGTGGAAATCGGCGATGCGCCGCTCCCGGGAGTGCAGAAGCGCATCGTGCGTCATGCCCGCGAGCGCAACACCGTGGTGATCACCGCGACCCAGATGATGGAGTCCATGGTGACCAGCCCTACGCCGACCCGTGCCGAAGTCCTGGACGTCGCCAATGCCGTCCTGGACGGGACCGATGCGGTGATGCTGTCGGAGGAAACGGCGGTGGGCAAGCATCCGGTGAAGGTGGTCGAGGCCATGGCCAGGGTCTGCCTGGGGGCCGAAGCCGAACCCCGGGTGGATCAGGAACGGCGAGCCGATGGCGACCACTTCCAGAGGGTGGATGAAACCATTTCCATGGCCGCCATGTATGTGTCGAGGAACCTCGACGTGACCGCGCTGGTGGCCCTGACGGAATCGGGCAAGACGCCACTGTACATGTCGCGCGTACGCTCGGGTATCCCGATTTATGCCCTGACCCGCCCCGATCGCACGCGGAGGTTGCTCACGCTCTACCGGGGCGTGTATCCCATCGCGTTCGAGGACGAGCATGAATCGGACGAGGTTCTGCCCGACGTGGCGGCGACGCTACTGGAACGCGGCCTCGTCACGAACGAGGCACTGATCATCATTACCCGGGGCAAGCGACGGCACGTTTCGGGCGGCACCAACAGCCTGCATCTGGTCCGTGTGGCCGACGTTCTCACGGGTCAGGCTCTATAATGTGCGGGCATCGAGTGAAGGAAACACGACGAATGCGACGAATAACAGGCCTTATCGGATTATTCTTGGCAGCACCTTTCGCGTTTGCGGCGCACACAGCCTTTGCCGCGAGCATCTCGAGCGATTCGGTCGGCTACCCTCCCGTCTCGGTCAGTAACCTTTCCCCGGCGAAGGCCAAGGAAGTTCGCCAGGGCGAGTACCTGGCCAAGCTTTCCGACTGCCTGGCCTGCCATACCGAGCATGGCGAAGGCAAGACCGGCAAGCCCTTCGCGGGTGGACTGCCGATCAAGACGCCATTCGGCACCATCTATACGACCAACATCACACCGGACAAGGCGACCGGCATCGGCAACTGGACATTCAAGCAGTTCGACGACGCCGTTCGCTATGGCGTGGGTTCGAAGGGGTACCTGTTTGCGGCCATGCCCTACAACTACTACAACGTCATGACCAAGGCGCAGGTCCATGCGATCTGGGAATACTTGCGTCATGTGCCCGCCGTGAATAACCCCGACAAGCCGCTGGACATGCCGCCACCCTTCCGTTGGCGCTGGGTGCAGTTCGGCTGGCGCTTCATGTTCGTGAAGCCGACCGAGGATACGTACAAGTACGATCCCAAGCATTCCGCGGCCTGGAACCGCGGGCGCTTTATCGTCGAGGGCCCCGAGCATTGCGGCGCTTGCCATACGCCGCACAACTTCCTGGGCGGCTCCGAGAAACGCTACTTCCTCGGAGGTTCAAGCATCAGCGGTATGTGGGCACCGAACGTCACGGCATTGGCCACGAAGCCGCATCCGGTAAAAACGATTACGCGCGTATTCAGCGATGCCAAGGGCCTGGGTGGCGGGAGCCTGAAGGGCCCCATGCTTGATGCCATTGCCAATAGCATGCGTTTCATGACCCCGAAGGATATGCGGGCCGTTGCGACCTACATCCAGAGCGTGCACAGCGAAGTGCCCCCAGGGCCGAGACCAGTCGCGATGAGTGACGTTGACCTGGCGAACGGCAAGAAAACCTACCAATCCCATTGTGCCGCCTGCCATTCCACCGGAATCGGCGGGGCACCCAAGGTGGGCGTGGCAAGTGACTGGACAGCGCTCGGGAAGACGCCGTTATTCGTGCTTTTCGAAAACGTATGGCATGGGATCAGCATGATGCCGCCCAAAGGCGGTTGTTCGGGATGTTCGCGTGAAGACCTCACATCAGCCGTCGTCTATATGCTCAAGCAGAGCCAGCCCGGTTCGTCCTCTAGCAAGAAAAAGTCACAGTCTTCTGGTCAAGGCTTGGCGACGGATACCGTGAGCCTCGAGGTGGGAGCCAAGGTCTACCATGCACATTGCTCGGCCTGCCATGCCACTGGTGCCGCGGGGGCTCCGAAGTACGGCGATAACCAGGCGTGGGTCAAACGGCTGAAGCTCGGACTGGCCAAGTTGCATCACAATGCCCTCAACGGGATCGGCGCAATGCCTGCCAAGGGCGGGTGCGGCAGTTGCAGCAAGGACCAGATCATCTCCGCTGCCGACTACATTGTCGCCGGTAGCGGAGGGAAAGCCATGGTGAAGAAGTCACTGGCGCACGGAAAGAAATAGCAGAGGTAACGGTAACGATGAACGGGGATACGGTACTCAGACTGTTCTGGTGGCTGGTGCTCGGCGCCTGGGTGGCCACGATCGGCGTGGCGTTGGTGCGTGAACTCGGACTGGCGGTGCTGCTGCCTTACCTGGGCCGTACGGACGACGAACGTCGGGCGCTCATTGCCCGAAAGGGAACCGGCGAGGGCCACCCGGTGTGGTTGCTACTTGGCGGAGCGCTGGTGGGGGCCTGGTGGCCGCTATTCAACGCGACACTGTTCAGTGGCCTCTGGTTGGTCCTGTTGTTCATGGCGCTAGCCTTGCTCGTGGGGCCCGTGGGCCACGGGTACCGCAAGCACATCAACGCGTCTTTCCGCGGGGCCTGGGATGGAGGCTGGATGTTGATCGCGCTAGCCGCCCTTTTGGTGTTCGGCCTTGCGGCCGGTGTTGCGGTTACCGGGGTGCCCCTGCATTTCGATCAGCATACGCGGGCCGCATGGGGCAGTTTTGCGATGCGTTTCACCCCTTATGACGTATTGGTTCCGGGTTTCATGACTATCGCTTTTGGAGTCTGGCTTGCGGCCGCCAGTGTAGCCCGGGATAATGCGGATGCCATGGCCGGGCGCGCCAGGCAGTTGTTATTGCCGGCCGGAGGGCTGGTCTTGCTGATTTTCGTCGGTGGGGCGATCTGGGCGACGCAATTGCCGGGGTATGCGGTTGGCGGCATCCCCAAGGTGGGCGCCAGTCCGCTGCACGGCACTACTTTCGCCGTGAACGGAGCCTATCTGGAGCGCTTTTTCGCTCATCTTTCCCTGGTGGTGGTCCCGGCGCTAACGGCGCTGGCCATACTGGGTGGCCTGTTTTACGCCTGGCTCGGGAAAGTCGAGCGCGTCGGCGCGTTTGCCGCTGCGTCGGTTGTCGGGATGGTGGCCACGCTCGCTGCGATGACCTATCCGGTGATCCTGCCCTCTTTCTCCATGCCTTCGCAGAGTCTTACCCTCTGGAATGCGGCAGCAGAGCGCCCGGTAATGATTGCCCTGCTGGCCTGGCTTGCGGTGCTGGTACCTGCGGCGGTGGGTTACCAGATGTGGTTGCGCCGGCGCGGACGCAGCGGCTCGGTACAAGCCGGAGAGACAGCGCGTTAGCCCACGCGCGAGCCGGAGAGTGAATGCTGACCCGTCTTCTTCGGAAGAACAGCCGCCGCGAACACGAGGGGCCGGCAGGGCACTGATCCTCGTAGGGCGCGTATTTGCCCTGATCTGGCGTTATCGCCCTAAAAACCGTTGGCCCCTGCGTATCTTCCTGGGCGCCGTGGTCCTCGTTCTGGCTATTGCCGGCACCGGGTATGGCCTTTTGCGAGGCAGCCTGCCGCAAACGCGGGGAACGGTGCACCTGCCGGGACTGAGCAGCGAAGTCGTGGTGACGCGCGATGCCCATGGCGTGCCGACCATACGCGCCAGCGATGCGCTTGATGCCTGGCGTGCCCTGGGCTATATCGAGGCCCAGGATCGCTTCCCGCAGATGGATTTCATGCGCCGCATAGCCGCGGGCGATCTTGCGGCGCTTGTGGGACCGTCGGCCATCAAGCTGGATCGCGCGCATGCGCGGTTTGATCTCGCCGCCAAGGCAGAGCGGATCTATCTCAATGCTCCGCCCGCCGAGCGGGCCCGGATCGAGGCCTATACGCTCGGTGTCAATGAAGGCCTGGAGGCCCTCAGTGTGCGCCCCTGGCCCTATCTGTTGATGCGCACGAGCCCACAGCCCTGGAAGCCGGCCGATTGCGTGCTGGTGATCTACGCGATGGGCTGGATGCTGCAGGATCCTTATGATGCAAGCGCACGCGCGCGTGCGGCGTTGCGTTCTCTTTATCCTGCCGCCGTCACCGATTTTCTCGAAGCGCCGGACGATCACTGGGCGATGCCCATGGCCGGACAGCCGCCGCAACTCCCGCCCGTGCCCGGTACCAGTGCCATCAATTTCGCCGCGCGTGCCGCTTCCCTTGCCGCTCCCGCACCGGCTACCGCACCGGGGGGCAGGACCGTAGCCAGCCTGACCTTGCCGCACCCCTATCCGGGTTCCAACAGTTTCGCGGTACGCGGGTATCTCACGAAGTCGGGAAAGGCTTTGCTGGCCAATGATCCGCACCTGACCCTGAGGGTGCCCCCCACCTGGTACCGGGCGAGGTTGGTCTATCCGCAGTCCGCCGCAACCGCGGCCAAGCCAATGATATTGACCGGCGTCTTCCTGCCGGGAATGCCGGCATTGGTGATCGGCACCAACGGCCACATTGCCTGGGGACTGACGAACAGCGGGGGAGACTGGGCGGATCTGGTGCGAGTGAAGACCAGTCCGGGGGCTACACCGCAGGCACCGCCGACGTACGCGACGCCGAGTGGAACTGCCGTGCTGACGGTTGATCACAAGGTGCTGGATATCCGCGGCGAGCCTTCACGTGCATTGACCGTACGCCGGACGATCTGGGGGCCGGTGATCGGTACCACCGCCAGGGGCGAGTTGCTGGTTTCGCATTGGGCGTTGGCCCAGCCAGGGGGCATCAACCTCGATTTCATGCGTCTGGATGGCCTGGATACGGTCAAGCAGGCCCTGGCACTTGCCGCCCACGCAGGGATCCCGGCACAGAATTTCCTCGTCGCCGATGACCAGGGCCATATCGGCTGGACTATTGCGGGACGCATTCCTGCGCGCAAGGCGGGATGCGATTATTCAGTGCCCGAATCCTGGTCCAGCGGGCAGTGTGGCTGGAAGGGGTGGCTCGATCCGACCGATTATCCGCAGATCGTGGATCCGTCACAAGGCTATCTGGTGACGGCCAATAACCGCGTTGATGACAAGACGCAGGCAGAACTTGATCTGGGCAGCCAGGGTTTTGCGGACGGCGCACGGGCACACCAACTCGATTCGGACCTGCACGGACTTACCCAGCGCGGCAAGGTAACCGCGCGTGACTTGCAGGGCGTACAGTTGGACGACCGTGCGGTGTTTCTGACCCGCTGGCACGATTTGTTGCTCAGGCTACTGATGCCTTCGGCCACGGAGTTTCATCCCCGGCGCAAGGCGCTGCGCAACGCGGTCGAGCATTGGGGAGCGCATGCCGCGGTCGATTCGGTCGGTTACCGCCTGGTACGGGCCTTTCGGAGCGAAGTGGCGGCCACCGTATTCGAGCCGTTGCTCAAGCGGTTGCATAAGCGGGATCCCGGCGCGCACCTGCCATTTGCCAACCAGATCGAAGGGCCGTTGTGGCGGCTCGTGCAAGCCCGGCCGCACAACTGGCTCAATCCGGCTTATCCCACCTGGAATGCCCTGTTATTGCATGCCGTGGATACGGTCATTCATCGTTTCTGGCAGTCCGGATATGGATTCAGCCAGGCGACTTGGGGCGCCCGGAATATCGTGCGCATCAATCAACCGTTGGCGGCGGCACTTGGGCCGCTGGGGGACTGGCTGGACATGCCGCCGACGCCATTGCCTGGCGATAGCCACATGCCGCGTGTGCAGGCGCCGCACTTCGGAGCATCCATGCGCTTGGTGGTTGCACCGCAGCCTCAGGCGCCGGGACTCTTCGAGCTGCCAGGCGGTGAAAGCGGGCATCCACTGTCCCCCTGGTACGGTGATGAATTCCGGGCCTGGGCCGATGGAACCCCCACACCGCTTGCCCCGGGATCCACCAAGGCGACCCTGGTGTTCAAGCCATGGGGTCGAGGGCCGCAGGCTGTCCCGCAGTCTGCATCAGCAAGCTCCGCGGCCCAAGCGCCGTCTGGGCAGTAATTTCCAATTTCCGCGTTTCGATCCAATCGAAAAGCGGCAACCAGGCCATGCGTTCCCCGCCCAGGCGCCGTTTGGGCAACTCGTGCAATCCGAGTCCGTCGCGTATGGCGTGGCTGTATGCCTGCAGGTCGTGGAGCGTCGCAATCAACGGGATGTCTATCGCATCTATAAAGCGCTGCAGGCGATCGGCGCCGATGGTGCCGCGGCGGACACGGTTGGCTATGACGGCCAGGCGACCGGACTGACGCCCGACTTTTGCGATCAATAAAAGATCGGAGACCGTGCGCGCAGCGGCGTCACTGTCCATGGCTCCCGGGAGGACCGGGATCAGGACGGCGGCTGCACCGCGCACCGTATCGGCCAGTGCGCCGCCTGTCAGGCCGGCCGGTGTGTCGACCACCAGGCGTTCCGTGTCGTGCGGCATGCGCAGGGCGTAGCTCAGTGTGACGCCGGATCTCTGTGAGGGCAGGCTCAGGGTATGGATTCCGGGGTACTTGTCGGAGCGTCTACGCAGCCAGGCAGTAGCGGCACGCTGTGGATCGAGATCCAGTAGGCAAGTCTTGTAGCCCTGGCCCGCCCACCAGGCAGCCAGGGTAGTGGCTACGGTCGTTTTACCGCTTCCGCCTTTCAGGTTGGCGACAACCACTTTTTTCATACGCGAACCCGCAAGTTTCCGCATGTAGTGTACTGCGCCAGTCACTGTCCTGTCGTTGCTGACGTCTAATTGTGCGCTTCGTGTGAGATTATGCTGACGCGCAAACCGGTGCAGTACACTAGAAAGCATGTCGACGACAGCGCTGATATTACCCGGTGGGGGAGCGCGTGCCGCCTATCAGGCCGGCGTGCTTTCCGGTATTGCCGACTGGTATGGTGACAGCGAAACCGCTGTTCCTTTCCCCGTTATTGCCGGCACTTCCGCAGGAGCGATGAATGCGGCTTTTCTCGCGGCCAATATGCCGCACTTCGGGGCAGCGGCCGAACGCCTGGCGGCCTTGTGGTCGCAACTCGAGGTCGAGCAGGTTTATCGTCCCGAATATCGCAAGGTGTTCGGCGTAATCCTGCACTGGGCCTGGTCACTGCTCTCCGGAGGGTTGGGGCAATCCAATCCACGTTCCTTGCTCGACAACTCGCCTTTGCGGGAGCTGTTGGCCGAGAATATCGACTTCGAAGCCATAGCCCGGCACATCGATACGGGATTGTTGCGCGGAATTGCGGTGACCGTGGCCGGCTACACGACGGAACGTTCGCTGAGTTATTTTCAGGCGGCGGCGGGGGTACAATCCTGGTGGCGGCAACGCCGCGAGGGCCGGCCTACAAAGATAAATCTCGATCACGTCATGGCTTCCCTGGGGTTGCCGGTCGTGTTCCCCGCCGTGAAGATCTCGGGGGAATGGTGCGGGGACGGATCAACGCGGCAGTTCGCGCCCTTGTCGCCCGCGATCCACTTGGGGGCCGAACGCATTCTGATCGTCGATACCCAGTATCCTGCTCCGCAGAAAAGCCAGAGCCAAGACGGTGCCTATCCTTCATTGTCCCGGGTCACGGGCTACCTCTTTGACACGGTTTTTTCTGACAGCCTCTACGCTGACCTTGAGCGCGCCCAAAGGATCAATCACACGCTGGATTATGTTACCCAGGAAACGGGACATACCCCGGTAGGCCTCGGCCTCAACCCGATTGAAACGATGGTTATTGCGCCTTCCCGCAGGCCGGTGGAAATCGCGGCTCGCCATGTCGCCCGCTTGCCCAAGGCCATGCGCTGGATTTTGCGGGCGCTGGGCGGAGAGGCCGAAGGCGGTGACCAGTTGCTGAGTTACATGCTTTTTCAGGGGGCCTATTGCAGGGAGATGGTGGCCTTGGGACGCCAGGACGCGCACGCGCGACGCCAGGAGATCAGCCGTTTCCTTGGCTTGTCGAAAGTTCGTGCCGCCTGAATAATGCAGGAGCGGCTTCCGCCCGCGTCTCAGGTATCGGCGGGTGCGAGCTTGATTTCGCGGGCGGGCACATCCAGATCACGATGCTGAACGGTTACCCGCCAGCCGGCATGCGCCAATTGACTGGCAAGTTGCTCGGCCATGTAGACAGAGCGGTGGCGTCCGCCGGTACAGCCCAACGCGATCGTCAGGTAGCTGCGGTTGCTGGCCGCGTAACTGGGCAACCAATCCGCCAAAAACGTGACGAGGTTGTTCAGCATGCGTGTAACGGTATTGTGCCCTTCCAGGTATTCGATGATCGGTTGATCCAGGCCGGTGAATTCCCGCAGTGACGGGTCCCAGTAAGGGTTGGGCAGACAGCGCATGTCGAAGATGAAATCCGCATCGTGGGCCAGTCCCAATCGGTAGCCGAAAGATTCCACCATGAGGGTCATCGGGTATTGCCGGTCTTGGACCACCCGCTCGCGAATGATCTCCCGTAGCTGGTGAATATTGGTATGGGTCGTGTCGATTCGCGCGTTCGCCAGGTGGGCCAGAGGTTCCAGAGCCTCGGCTTCGCGCGTGATCGCTGCCGTCAGGTTTGTGCTTCCGTCCGTTAGCGGGTGGCGCCGGCGGGTGGCGCGATAACGCTTGATCAGCGTGTCCGGTTCGCAATACAGGTACAGGACAGTGCAGCCATGTTTACGGGTTCGCCACTCGGCGATGTGTCTGGCCAGATCCTGGAATTCGGAGAGAGTGCTGTAGGGATCAATGCCGATAGCCAATCGCACATAGTGCTGGTGTCCATCGTCGAGGATTTTCTTGACAGCCGGTGCGATGAGCGACAGGGGCAGGTTATCGACGACGTGGTAGCCGAGATCTTCCAGCATGTCCAGGGCGCCTGTTTTGCCGGCGCCCGACAGTCCGCCCAGAAGAATCAGTTTCATGAGCGGAATTTTAGCGCATGTCCAACGGACCGACGCTGCCGATACCATATTTTACAAGTATCGGCAGCGTCACCGCCGTTTTTTGCAACCGTCAGGTTCCGATGTTCAATCGGGCAGCCGGCGTGGCGTGGTGATCGGTGGTCCGTTCCTTGTGCTTCAATAGTTGCCGGTCGAGCCGGTCCACCAGGACATCGATTGCCGCGTACATGTCGGATTTACTGGCTTCCGCATAAACGGTTTCGCCCCGGAGTTGCAGGATGGCTTCCGCCTTGTGATCGAGGTTCTCCACACTCAATATGACCTGGCTCGAAGTGGGGGGTTCGTGATGACGTTCGAGTCGCGCCAGCTTGGTGTTGATGTAATCCTTCAAGGCGTCAGTTACTTCCATATGACGGCCAGTAATCGCGTTTTGCATAGCGTTCACCTCTTGCTGGTAGCTGAGGAATGTGCCGGGCGCCTGCGCTCCCGGGTGGATGCGAAGCCAAGCGCTTCGCGGTATTTGGCGACGGTCCGTCTTGCAATCGGCATGTTCTCTTTGGCAAGCGCTTGCGCAAGCGCGGCATCGCTGAGCGGTGCCGTCGGATCCTCGTGGTTCAGGAGATAACGTAGACGTTCGCGCACGGATGTTGCCGATAGTCCTTCATCACTGTTATTAGACACCTTGTTGGAGAATAAGTGCCTGAGCAGGATCACCCCGCGTGGTGTTGCCAGGGCTTTGCCCTGAACCGCCCTCGAGACCGTGGATTCATGCACTTCCAGTTCTTCCGCGACTTCGCGCAGGGTTAACGGAGTCAGGCGCAGGGGGCCATGTTCGAGAAAAGCGCTCTGGTGGCGCACCAGGACGCGGGCAACGCGCAGCAGAGTCTCTTCGCGTTGTGCCAGACTGCGAACCAACCAGCGTGCTTCCTCCAACTGCTGGCACAGGATTTGAGCGTTGGGCTCCTGGCGATGAGCATTGAGCCATTTGGCATAGGTTTCATTGACGGTAACGACTGGGCGCATGCCGGGGTACGGTTCGACATGCCAGCCATCCGGCGTTCGGCGTACACGCAGTTCGGGAATCAGGTATTCGGTCGCCGCTGCCGAGAAATCGCTGCCCGGGCGAGGGTTCAGGCTCTGTATCAAGCTTAGCGCCGCCTGGACGGTGTCTTCGTCTTCCCGTGTCAGACGCACCAGGCTGGCCATGTCGGCCCGGGCCAGGCGGTCGAAATGAGCAGAGATCAGGGCTTGGGCGGTATCCAGAGCCGGCGTTTGCGGAGGCAGCACATCCAGTTGCAGCAGCAGGCATTCTGCCGCACTGCGGGCAGCGATACCCACGGGTTCCAGGCGTTGCACCCGTTGCAGGACAGCCTCTATTTCCACCGTGTCAGGCGGCGGGTCGAGTGCCTCCAGGTCCTCGGCGATTTCTTCCAGTGATTCGCCCAGGTAACCATTGTCATCCAGGGCGTCGATCACGGCCAGGGCTATGGCGTAGTCGCGCGCAGAAAAGCGTTCCAGTTCAAGCTGTTCCATGACGTGCTGGCGCAGGCCGGGCATCGGGAGGGCCTCAAGGCGTTCCTGATCCAGGCCTGTGCCGCTGCTGTGCGGCTCCGAGGACCAGTCGAGCGTTTCCCAGGTGTCTTCCGGGGCTTCGGGCGCTGCCTCAGTCTCCGTGTCCGGGAAGTCTTCGCTCTCGGGTTCCAGGCGCTCGAGTAAAGCGTTCTCTTCCAGCGCTGCTTCCAGCATCTGTTCGAGATCGAGTGTCGGCAAGGCCAAGAGGCGCAACGCCTGGCTTTGGCGGGGGGCGAGCGCGATCCGCTGGGACAGGCCGGTGGAGAGGCGGGGTCCGGCATTCATCGGTAGGAGATTTCCACGGCCATGATCTAGTTATAGCTTAAATTTCTGGCCCAGGTAGATTTTCCGTGCGGCGGGATTGGCAATGATTTCATCGGGGGTGCCTTCGGCCAGCATTTGCCCACGGTTCATGACATAGGCGCGGTTGCAGATATCGAGCGTTTCGCGCACGTTATGCTCGGTTATCAGTACGCCGATGCCGCGTTCGGCAAGGTGATTGATGATGCGCTTGATGTCGGCGACCGAAATGGGGTCCACGCCTGCGAAAGGCTCGTCGAGCAGCATGAAGGCCGGTTCGTTGGCCAGTGCCCGGGCGATCTCCACCCGCCGGCGTTCGCCACCCGACAAGCTGATGCCCTTGTCCTTGGCCAGGTGGGAAACGCCCAGTTCCTCCAGCAGTTCGTCCGCCCGGCGGTGGCGCTCGGCGCGGGTCCCTCTGCCTCCGAGCTCGAGTACGGCAAGGATGTTGTCCCGGACGTTGAGGTTGCGGAAAATCGACGCTTCCTGCGGCAGGTAGCCGAGCCCGGCCTGTGCCCGGGTGTGCATTGGCAGTCCCGTGAGGTCGCGCTCGTCCAGACGGATACTGCCGCGGTCTATCGGCACCAGTCCCAGGATCATGTAGAACGTGGTGGTTTTGCCGGCCCCGTTCGGTCCCAGCAAGCCGACGATTTCTCCCGACCGGACCTCGAGACTCAACCCGCAGACCACTTCGCGTGTGCGGTAACGCTTGTGGAGGTTTTCTGCGCGCAGCACGCTCACTGCGTGCTTCCGGACGCCGGGCTCATTACCGCGTGCACACGCCCATGATTCTTGCCGTGAGCTTCCAGCCGGCGGGTCTTGACTTCGTAGCGAATATGCTCCGCCGAAAAGTGTTCCCCCGGGCGTGAAAAATGAACCTGGCCATCCAGGTTCAGGAGGCTGCTGGCGGCGTGGTAGGTGATCGAAAGGGCGTTGCCCTTGATTTCGGGCTTGCCGGGTGTCCGCAGGGTGAACGTCGCCGGTTTGCCGGTGAGCGTGACGCTATCGAATTTTTGTGCCTTTATATGGATGACTGCCCGGTCTCCGCGCAACGTCAGTTTTCCCCTCTGTATGACCACGTGTCCCGAGTACACCACGTCGGTTTTGTGTCCGGAAGCGCTTACTGCTGACGAGCGGTCGGCATTGACCGTGAGGACTTTTCCCGAGGAAGCAGCGGCCGGCGCGGTTGCGGGCGCGGGTGCCGCCAGCGCGGGCCGGAAAGCGGCCGGGAAGGCTGCCAGCGCGGCGATAAGAGCAAGATGTTTAAGGGACATAACGGCTGGTGACATCCTTGAGCAGGGACAGCGTACCGGTTTGCAGATTGGCCGCCAAGCCGGTACCCCGGGTTTCGCGGTGCCCCTGGTGAACAACGACCCTGGCCTCGGTGTGGAGCCGTTCGCTGGGTAACAGGAGCGTGACCGTGCTGGTCGCGAACCGGATCGGGTCGGCAACGGCCAGCTGATGGGCTTGGACCTGGCCGCTCAGGGCGAGCCTGTTGCCGTGTTGGCCGAGTCGTCCGTGGTTCGCCCTCAGGTGCCATGATGTGCCGGACGCAGGGTAGTAGTTGAGTTTGATCTGCGTAAGCAAGGCTACATCCGTCTTAAGCAAATGGGTGATCTCCCGGGCATCGATGACGTAGCTCCGTCGGCCATCTTCCGCATAGCGGGTCAGGGTGGTCTGATGGAGCACGTAATCCGCTTGTTCAGCCCCGCTCTGCGCCATGTTCGCGGAGGGGCTTGCTCCATGAGTACGAATCAACAGCCAACTGGTCAGCCCTGCGGCTGCCAGCAGTGAGAACCAGGTCACGAAAACCGGCCAGCGGCGGGAGAGCATCATTTGCTGCTGCTGTCCGCGTCGGCAGCGCGCGCCGCGAGCAGGCGGTCGCAGACTTCCCTGACCGCGCCTTCCCCGCCCCGTGCCTGGGTGCACCAATCCGCTTCGTCGCGCACACGGGCTACGGCATTGGCGGGTGCGATACGCAGGCCCGCTATCTCAAAAGCCGGCAGGTCCGCTTCGTCGTCGCCCATGTAGGCGGAAAAGGCCGGTTTGATCCCCACTTCCTCCAAGAACCCGCCGAGGCAGCGGCCCTTGTCGGTCACACCCTGGAAAACGTGTTCTATGCCCAGCTCCTCGGCGCGGCGGGTCACGATCGGCGACTGGCGTGCCGTGATCAGGGCGACCGCGATGCCGTTGCGCATCACTTGCTTGAGACCGGCGCCATCGTGCGCGTAAAACGTCTTGATTTCGCCTGCGGACTCGGAATACCAGAGGCGCCCGTCGGTCAATACGCCGTCCACGTCCAGCGCGAGCAGGCGGATGGCGGCCAGCGGAGTACTCATACGACGCCCGCCCGCAGCAAGTCGTGCATGTTGAACGCACCGATGGGGCGGCCGTTGTCCACTACGGGCAGGCCGTTGATGTTGCGGGTATCCATGAGGCGCAGGGCCTCGGCGGCCAGCATCTCCGGGTCGGCCACGGTGCAGTCCCGCGTCATCAGGTGCTGCATGGGGGTCGTGAGGTCGGCGCCCTGGTCCAGGTGGCGGCGCAGGTCGCCGTCGGTGAAGATGCC